>ERZ1740067.1107-NODE-1107-length-19391-cov-6.316456_pt1 | contig 19391 bp, 18 predicted proteins | sample MGYA00581736_ERZ1740067 | MGnify/ENA primary metagenome ERZ1740067 (study PRJEB43018, sample SAMN04849236) | marine metagenome | isolation source: floating plastic debris | place: Pacific Ocean | collected 2008-08-27 | study: EMG produced TPA metagenomics... | reverse complement strand
TCAGCCGCTCTTCGTTGGACATCGTCAGCGAAGCGTCAATCTCGATCTCCGTCCCGCCGCCCTGATCCTCGGGCAACTCGGCATCTGACCCGGCACCATCCAGCAGCGCTTCGGCGGCGCGTTTCTCGGCCGCCTGCGCGGTGCGGTCTTCCTGCACGCCACGGATCGCAGGCACCATGGCCGCCATCATGTGTTCCAGATAGCGCGGATCGCGCCAGTAGAGGCGGAAGACCTGTGCAAAGACCGCTCGATGCTCCGGCTTGGAGACAAAGCACGCGTGCAACGTCCAGTAAAAGTCCCGTCTTTCGGTAAAGCCTGCCGCAGTGACCGCTTCGATCGCGTTCAACACCCGGCCCGGGCCAATCGGCAGGCCCGCCCGGCGCAGCGCGCGGGCAAAATGGGTGATGTTGCCCGCAAGGCGGGGGTTTTCGGGAAGATCGAGTGGTTTGTATTCAGGCATGCGACGGGGCCGCGCGCGTGCAGATGATTTCAGCCACGTCTTCGGCAGACAGCGTGGTCACGTCCAGCACAACCGCACCCGTCGGCAGGTACAGCCCGGTCTTCTGTCGCAGCGAGAACAGGACGTCGACATCCGTCAGCTTGGCGCCGCCCAACCGGGAGGGGTCTGTCAAACGGCGCTGATTTTCCTCCAGCGACAAGTCCAATACGAAGGGCAGCAAAGGCGCGGTGCGGTCCCGCGCCAATGCGACCGTGGGCCGGAACAGCGGGCCCGCTTCCGGTTCATCGGCCAGTGCGTCGGTCAGGATCAGCGGCACGTCAGCGGGCAAGCGGCGCGCATGCGACAAGATCACCTCCCGGACCTCTTCGCGCAGCGCAACACTGCCTGGCGTGCCCCGCGCATAGAGGGCGCGGGCTGCGTCCAGCATCAAGTGATTGTCGATCAGCCGCCCACCCAACCTGTCCGCCACGATCTGGCCGATCGTGCGCTTGCCTGCGCCTGGCCAGCCGCCGATGTGGATCACCGGTGCGACAGCCATCGTCTATGCCGGCTCCAAAGACGCCTTGGCCTCGTCCAGCAGGCGCTTGGCCTCCGAGCCCTGCAGCTTCTGTATATCATCCTGATATTTGAGGATCGCACCCAGCGTGTCGGCAATCACCTCGGGGCTGAGCGTAAGGAAATCGAGTGCGAGCAGGCATTTGGCCCAATCGATGGTTTCGGCCACGCCCGGTTTCTTGAACAGGTCCTCAGTCCGCAACCGCTGGACAAAGGCGACAACCTCGCGACTGAGAGCGGCGGCCGCCTCGGGCGCGCGCGCCTCGAGGATCTCCATCTCGCGGTCGAAATCCGGGTAATCGACCCAATGATACAGGCAACGACGTTTCAGCGCGTCATGCACCTCGCGCGTGCGGTTCGACGTCACGATGACCACGGGTGGCTCGGGTGCAATCACGGTGCCCAGTTCCGGGATCGTCACCTGAAAGTCCGACAGCGCCTCCAGCAGGAACGCCTCGAACGGCTCGTCCGTGCGGTCCAACTCGTCAATCAGCAGCACGGGCGCGCCGTTTTCATCCGGGCGCATCGCCTCGAGCAGCGGGCGTTCGATCAGGTAGTCGTCGGAAAACAGCTCTGTCTGCAGGGCCGCACGATCAGCCCCGCCCGACGCCTCCGCCGTACGGATGGCGACCATCTGTGCGGCAAAGTTCCATTCATACACCGCCGAGGACGCATCGAGTCCCTCGTAGCATTGCAACCGGATCAACCGGCGCCCCAACGCGGCCGCCAGCGCCTTGGCGATCTCGGTCTTGCCCACGCCCGCCTCGCCCTCAAGGAACAGGGGCCGGCCCAGCGACAGGCTTAGGAAGACCACAGTGCCAAGCGCCCGGTCACAGACGTATCCATGGTCGGCCAGCATCGCCTGAACGGCATCAATCGAATTTGGTTGCTGCATCTGGTGCCTCCCCTGCGCCCAACGTGCACTGACCACCCCCAAGGTCAACCCCGCGTCGTTGACCTGATTCGCGCGAAATGGCATGGTGTGACTGAGAAAATTAATCATCCCGGGGCAAAACACCCGAGAGACGAAAATGGCAGGCGGTATGGCTTTCAGGACAGGAGCGGACGCATCATGCGCATAACAGCGGTGACATGTGTCAAGAACGAGGGGCCTTTCCTGCTGGAGTGGATTGCGTTCAACCACGTGATCGGCGTCACGGATCACCTGTTCTATTCCAATGACTGCACGGATGCGACGGATCGGCTGCTGGACAAGCTGATGGCGCACGGGGTGGTGCAACACCTGCCCATCCCGGCCAAGGGGCGCTCCTACCAGATGGAGGCGCTGACGGATTCGCGCCAGCAAAAGATCACGCAGCAGGCCGACTGGCAGTGGATCGCGGATGTGGACGAGTTCCTGAACATTCACGTGGGCAACCACACCATCCCCGACCTGATCGAGGCCTGCGGCGACCCGCGCGCCATTTCGATCACGTTCCAGTTCATGGCCAATGCCGGGATCGAGGCGTTCGAAGACCGCCCGGTGATCGAACAGTTCACCCGGTGCCACAATCCCGACCTGTGGTGCGGTGACAGTGCCATCGAGGTCAAGACCCTGATGCGCAAGGACTTTCCCTTGCGCCGCTTTGGCGCGCACCGGCCCTTCGTGTTGCGCGACCTGCCGCGCGGGCAGCGCAAACCGGCCTGGACGGATGCGGCCGGCCGACAGGTGCCTCCGGTGTTCATGAAAGCAGGCAACAAGCGCCGCATTCACCGGTTTCCCGCCAAAGGCGCGCGCAAGTTCGCCACGCTCAATCACTATGCCCTGCGCTCGCTCGACAGTTACATCGTCAAGAACGACCGCGGCGACGTGAACCGCGACTACCGCTATTTCGACGATGTCTATTGGCGCGAGCGCAATGATGCGGCGTGGCAAGACGACAGCATCCATCGTTACCTGCCGCAATTGCGGGACGAGATGGAGCGGCTCAAGGCGCTGCCCGGCATCCGCGACCTGCACGAAGAGGCGGTGCACCTGCACGCCACCCGCGCCGCCAAACTGCGCGAGATCGAAACCTTCCGCGATCTGCGCGAAATGCTCCGCACCGCCAGCCCCTATGCCCCGCAAGAGGCGGCGTTGCGCGAACTGATCGGCTTGCCCGCATGACCGGCTTTGTGATCAATCTGGGCCTGCCCAAGACCGGCACCACAACGCTGAGCCGGGCGCTGCGCCGCTCGGGTCTCAAGGTTGCCGACTGGCGCGTTCGGCCCGCGCAGACCGACAACGCAGCGCATCATAACCAGCTTGTGGGCGAGTTGGTCTACAAGGGTTATTTCGAGACAGGCGACCCGCTGGCCGAGTTCACCGATTTCGGCGCCATCACTGAAATGAGCGCAATTGTCCCCGGCCACAACTTCTGGCCGCAGACCGACTGGGGTGTGCTGCGCGCCATCATGGACCATCATCCCGACGCGCGGTTCCTGCTGTCGGCGCGTGATCCTGCGCGCACAGCCGACAGCATGTTGCGCTGGAACACGTTGGGCAAACGCCGCCTTCCGCGCCAATATGTGCCCGGTCTGCCCTTTGGCTATGGCAAGACCGCGCCGGAAATCCAGCGCTGGATCGAGGGGCACTACGCCTTTTGCCGCCATGTGTTTGCCGGCACCGACAAGCTGCTGGAGTTCGACGTGAGCGACGCCGACGCAGCCGGGAAAATCAGCGCCTTTCTGGGCCGTGACCTGCCCTGGTGGGGGCGCGCCAACTCCAACGCGGCCGAAGACGACGCCGCCGACAGCTTGACCCAAGAGGCTTAGAGACATGCGGATCACAGTTTTGATCGGGCCCACCGAAGAAGGCTCCGCCCGGTTCCGCACCATCCTCAAGACCAAGGCGCAGATGCTGGAAAAGCATGGCGTGGTGGTGCCCGACTGGAACCATATCCGCGCCTATATGGCCGTGGCGGACGAGGATATGTCGAGCATCGTGCGGTTCAAACGCGGCTTTGAGCGGCGCGCGGCGCAGGATGCCCTCGTTGGTGAAATTACGCAGCAACTGGCCGATGCGGCCGCCAAAAAGCCGGATCACCTGTTGCTGTCCTCGGGCCATTTCGGCGGGCTGCTCTGCCGCGATGAAGAATTGGAGCGCCTTCATGACCTGCTGTCGCCCCATAGCGACGACATCCACATCGTGGCCCATGTCGGCGAGCAGTCGCGTTTGCTGGCCTCGCACTATTCCAACCGTGTGCTGGAGGGGCGCAGGCATGACCTGACGCCCGAACTGGAGCTTGCGGCAAGCGATGAGGGTTGGTGGGACGCCGCGCTTGCACGCTACGCGCCGTCCGATCCTTTGTTTGGGCTGTTCAATCATGTGCAGCACCCGCCGCATTGGCTCGACTATCGCGCGCTGCTGGCCTTCTGGGAGGGCGCATTTGGCAAGAAATCGGTGACGCTCAGGCCGCTGGACATCGCGCGTCTTTATTCCGAGGACGGCGGCGACGAGCTCAATGCGATCCTCAGGACCGACATCGCGATCGGCAAGGTGGACGCGGAAAAACCGGACGTCCTACCCCCTGCCCCGATGGTCAGTCGCACGCGGCAGTTCAACGATGTGCTGATCCGCTACATGCAGGCAACCGATCTGCACATTCCGCGCGATTTCTGGCGGCTGCTGCGCGCGGAATTCGCCGTCGGTGGCAAGCCGATTGATCCCGGCAGCCTTCATGCGATTTCAAAACGGTTCAAGACCGACAACACCGCCCTGATCCGCCGCTTTCCTGACATCAAGGAGGTGTTGCGCGACGTGCCCGACAGGGCCGACACCTGGGTTGAGGCTGACCCCAAGCGCGGCTTCCGCGCCACGCAGTACCTGACCGCATTCGACTTCCGGCTGCGCCGCAACGGGGTCAACGCGACCGAACTGCGCGCCACTCGCGATGCCGCGACCCATACCGCGTCCAAGTTCGATGAAATCCTGCCCGAAGCGGCAGAGGACGAGGCCGCCAAAGATGCCCGCGCCCGCCTTCTCAAGATGGTCGAGGTAAACCACCAGATCGTGCTGTCCACGCAGATCAACCCGCATAACGGCCTGATCAAGCTCAAGGAAGACGAAGCGGCGGAACCCTACAAACCGATGAAGCCGCGCAAGTTGCCCAAGGGCTCGTCCGGCCGCGTGATCGTCGGCTGCATGAAGAATGAGGCGCCCTACATCGTCGAATGGGTCGCCTATCACCGCGCCATCGGGGTGGACAATTTCATTATCTACACAAATGGCTGCGAGGACGGGACCTCCGAAATCCTCGACCGGTTGCAAGAGATGGGCGTTCTGCAACACCGCAACAATGACGACTGGCGCGGCAACTCTCCCCAGCAATTTGCGCTGAACCAGTCGCAAAAGGAGCCGGTGATCAAGAACGCCGAATGGATCATCCATATCGATGTGGATGAGTTCATCAATGTACGCACCGGAAATGGCACGCTGGACGACTTTTTCGCCAAAGTGCCGGATGCCACGAACGTTGCGATGACCTGGCGCTTGTTCGGGCACAACGGCGTCACCGCGCTGAGCGATGATTTTGTCATCGACCAGTTCGACCATTGCGCGCCCGCCTATTGCCCCAAGCCGCACACGGTCTGGGGCTTCAAGACGATGTTCAAAAATATCGGCGCTTATCGCAAGATCAGCTGCCACCGGCCCAACCAGCTACAATCAGAGTTCGAGGACAAGGTCCGCTGGGTCAATGGGTCAGGGCAGGACATGACCCGTGACGCGGCCAAGAACGGTTGGAGAAGCTCGAAGAAAACAATTGGTTACGACCTTCTGCAACTCAATCACTATGCGTTGCGCTCTGCCGAGAGCTTCCTGATCAAGCGGCAGCGGGGCCGCGCGCTGCATGTCGACCGCTCCATCGGGATCAACTACTGGATTCGCATGGACTGGTCCGATTTCCGCGACCTGACGATCAAGCGCAACGTGCCCCGCCTGCGCGCCGAATATGACAGCCTGATGCAGGACGACACCCTGCGCAAGCTGCACGAGGGTGGCCTCGGCTGGCACCGCGCCAAGGCCGATGAGCTGCACAAGATGCCCGAGTTTCAGGAGCTTTATGCACAGGCGCTCAAGGTCAAACTCACCGAAAGCGAGCGCGTGGCCTACGCCCTCGCCCTGGATATGGAGAGCTAGCGATGGACGGTGCAGCGGTGGTGCAAGGCAATGTCGTGCAATCGATGGGTGTCAGGTTTCGGCACCGGCCCGACCTTTTGGCCCCCCGGGTGCGGCACGCCTTGCGCGCCAACACCTATGCCGCGCAACAGGTCCGCGCCGCGCTCAAGGTCTCATATGCGGGGGACACTGTGCTGGAACTGGGCGGCGGCATCGGCCTTATATCGGCGGTGCTCTCCAAACGCCGGGACATCGCGCACGTGCATATCTACGAGCCGAACGCGCCGCTTGCAGACTACATCCGCGACATTCACAGCCTCAACGCCATCGACAACGCGACCGTGCACACCGCCGTCCTCGGCAAACGCAAGGGAACTGCCCCATTCGAGGTGCGCGCGGGCCTGTTCGGCGCCTCGCCAAAGGAGGCCGAAGGGACGTCCAGCATCGAAACTGTCGACGTGCACAACGTCAAAACGCAAGTGAAGGCGATCAAACCCGACGTGCTGATCTGCGATATCGACGGGGCGGAGGCCGAAGTGATCCCTCTCATGGACCTGGGCAAGGTGCGCGCCGCCGTGATCACCCTTTCCCCCCAAACCACCGGCCCCGAGGGTGTCACAGCCGTGTTCCATGCCTTCATGGCCGCCGGTCTGTCCTACTTCCCGAAACTGTCCAGCCAGAAGGTCGTCACCTTCCGCCGGGCCTGGCCGGTCAAGTGACTCACCTCGCCATTTTGACGGTGCGGAACGAGGCGGCCTTTCTGCTGGAATGGCTGGCCCATCACCGCGCGGTTGGTTTCGATGATTTCCTGGTTTTTTCAAATGATTGCGACGATGGCACCGACGCGATGCTGGATCGGTTGCAGACCTTGGGCTGGCTCACCCATGCGCGCAATCCTGGCCCCTATGACAAGGGCGGCATCCAGTTCACCGCGATGAAGACAGCGGCCAGGATGGACCAGGTCCGCGCCGCCGACTGGATTCTGCCGCTGGACATTGATGAGTTCGTCAACATCCACACGGGCGATGGCACCCTGTCCGCCCTGCACGACGCCCTGCCGGAGGCGACGGCGGTCACGCTGACCTGGCGGCTTTTCGGCAATAACGGGCAAGTGCGCTATGCCGATACGCCGGTGACCGAATGCTTCAGCCGTGCCGCTCCCGAAATCCTGCACTGGCCCTGGCGCGCATCGATGTTCAAGACGCTTTACGCCAATGACGGCACTTACCGCAAACCCGGCATCCACCGCCCCCGAGACCCCGACAAGACCCGGCTGGAGGCCGCGCGCTGGTTCGACAGCCATGGTCGGGCGCTGGATGATCAATTCAAGACGCGCCGCATCTTTTCCAACTTTGCCCGGCCCAATTACGGTCTGGCCCAGATCAACCACTACGCCCTTGGCGCGATGGAAAGCTATGTGCTCAAGGCCGATCGCGGACGTGCGGTGCACGCGGATGACATGCTCGGTCTCGACTACTGGGTGGAGCGCAACTTCAACAGTGCCGAGGACACCAGCATCCGCCGCTATGACGCGGCCCGGGATGCGCATCTGGCCGCTCTGATGGGCGATGCCACGCTCGCTCGACTGCACGCCGACGCCGTCGCCTGGCGCAAGGCCCGCTTTGACGCGCTGATGCTGCAAGAGCCGTTTCGCGCTCTGTTCGGACGCTTGCTGATGACCCCGCCAACACAGCCCCTGTCACCCAAGGCGGCGCAGTTCATGGTCCGCTATGCCACGCAGGCCCGTGCCGCCGCCGACGCGGCACAGTAGCCCCTAAAATTTTCCTCAATTCTGCCTATTTTGCCGCGTACTTCCGTGATCAACCCGCGCGCAAAGCGGGACATGAGGATGCGACCATGCAGGACGACGTGCAGGACTTTGATCCGGATCTGGCCGATCTGCCCAAACGCGGCTGGCTTGGCAAGGTCGCGGCCATCTCCGAGGCCGAAGGGTTTTTTCGCCCCTTGGGCAAGCGTCACTTTGCAGCCCATGTGGAACGTGGCGACACCCTGATCGTGACCTTCGAGACCGTGCAGGGCATTCGCGCACTGTCCGAAAGCGCCGAACCGCTGGGCTGGTCGATGGTGCGCGACAACGGCTGGTCCAGTCTTTGCGTGGTCTCCGAAGGGGACACATGGTTTCGCGACCGCAACGTGTTCGGCCTTTTTGACAACCTGATCGATGACGGGTTCTTTGACGGGTTCGAGACGATCCTGTTCTACGGCGCAGGCCCTTGCGGCTATGCCGCCGCCGCGTACTCCGTGGCCGCTCCCGGTGCCCGCGTCTTCGCGATCCAGCCGCAAGCGACACTGGACCCCCGCGTGACCGAATGGGACGACCGCTTTGTCGAAATGCGGCGCACCGATTTCACCGCGCGCTACGGCTACGCCCCGGACATGCTGGATGCCTGTGCGCAGGCCTTTGTGCTCTACGACCCGGCGGAGACGCTGGACGCAATGCACGCGGCGCTCTTCACTCGGACGGGCGTGACCAAGCTGCGCATGCGCCATATGGGCGACGCCATCCAAAGCGATCTGATGCAGATGGATACGCTCTCGCCCCTGCTGGAACAGGCCGCACACAGCACCCTGACAGAAGAGGCATTCGCCGCCGCCTACCGCGCCCGGCGCACGCACCGCCCCTATCTGCGCCGCCTCATGGCAGCGCTCGACGCGCGCGGGCGTGATGAAATGGTGGAGATGCTGGCCCGCAACGTCACCGAACGGATGAAGGCGCCACGCTTCCAGCGCCGCCTGGCCGAGATCGAAGCGCGCCGTGACGCCGGGGACGACGCCGACGCGCCCGACACTCTTTAACGCCCGCAACACCCATGCTAACCGGGACGGCATGACGTCCCTGACCCTCGCCCGCCCCGACGATTGGCACCTGCACCTGCGCGACGGTGCGATACTGCGTGCCGTTCTGCCCTGGACCGCCCGCGACTTTGCCCGCGCGATCATCATGCCCAATCTGGTGCCGCCCGTGGTCACCGGCGCCCAGGCCGCCGCCTATCGCGACCGCATCCTCGCCGCCCTGCCCGAAGGGGCCGCGTTCGAGCCGCTCATGACACTCTACCTGACCGAAGACACGGACCCGGACGACGTGGCCGCCGCCCACGCCTCCGGTCTGGTCAAAGCGGTCAAGCTCTACCCGGCGGGGGCCACCACCAACTCCGCCTCCGGCGTGACCAATTTCGACAAGGTGCGCCCGACGCTGGAACGTATGGCCGAGATCGGCCTGCCGCTCTGCGTGCATGGCGAGGTGACCGACCCGGACATCGACATCTTCGACCGCGAGGCGGTGTTCATCGACCGCGTGCTGGACCCGATCAGGCAAGCGACGCCGGGCCTGCGGGTTGTGATGGAACACATCACCACCTCCGACGCCGTCGACTATGCCCGCGCCCAGGACGACACGCTGGGCGCCACGATCACCACGCACCACCTGGTGATCAACCGCAACCACATCCTCGCCGGGGGCATCAAACCGCATTACTATTGCCTGCCCGTGGCCAAGCGCGAAACACATCGCCTGGCCTTGCGCGACGCCGCCACCTCGGGCGAGACGCGCTTCTTTCTCGGCACCGACAGCGCTCCGCACACCGATGCCAACAAGCTGCTGCCCTGCGGCTGCGCGGGCTGCTTCACCGCCCCCAACACCCTGCCGATCCTCGCCCAGGTGTTCGAGGAGGACGGCGCGCTTGATCAACTGGAGGCCTTCATCTCCCACAACGGGCCCGCCTTCTACCGCCTGCCGGTCAACACGGAAACGATCACCCTGACCAAAGGCACCCCCGACCTGCCCACCCGGATCGACACCGACGCGGGACCCATCACCGTCTTCGATCCGGGCTTTGCCCTGCAATGGCGCGTCACCTGATCCCTTCATCTCGCCAGAAAAACTCCCGCCGGAGGCTCCCGCACTCACCACCGGCGCACCAGTGGAAAGCACTCGCACATGATCCCCACCAGCTACCCGACCGCTGACGAAATCGCCCGCCTCACAGCGCGCATGCTGCTCGAGATCAAGGCCGTGCACTTCGACGCAGCCGAGCCATTCACGCTCGCATCCGGCCTGCCCTCACCCACCTATATCGATTGCCGCAAGCTCATCTCGCATCCGCGCATCCGCGCCACGCTGATGGATTTTCTCACCGTGACGGTCATGCGCAATGTGGGCTTTGAGGCGTTTGACAATATCGCAGGCGGCGAGACCGCCGGTATCCCCTTTGCCGCCTTTGTCGCCGAACGCATGGCCCTGCCGATGACCTATGTGCGCAAGAAACCCAAAGGGTACGGCAGGAATGCAAGGATCGAAGGCGACATGACGCCGGGCCAGCGCGTTCTGCTGGTCGAGGACCTGACAACCGACGGCGGCTCCAAACTCAGCTTCGTGGATGCGATCCGCGACACCGGCGCGACCTGTGCCCATACGGCCGTGATCTTCTACTACGGCATCTTTCCGGAAACCGAAAAGACCCTTGGCGATCATGGGGTTGCCCTGCACCACTTGTGTACCTGGTGGGACGTGCTGGCCGAAGCCCGAACCCAGGGTGCCTTTGACAACGACACCTTGCAAGGGGTTGAGGACTTCCTCAACGATCCGCGCGCATGGCAAGCCGCCCGGACGTAAGCGCTTTGTGCAGATACGCCGCCGTCCGCGATTTTTCGGAGAAAAATCTGGCTGTGGACGTCTGTGCACAACCATGATTCCTTTGCTCCACAGCCCCCACATGTGGTAGCCTCTTCGGACAGAGCAGCCAGATGTGACAAAGTGTAAACCGCGTTTCTGGACGATCCACGGGGTTATCCCCAGAGTTACTGGACCTTTTCAAACCCCTCGTGTCTGTGGCACCTCCGCCATCACCCGGGGGGAAACGGGCAACGGTAAAAGAGCAGAGGTGGGGCATGAACGAGATCGCAACGATCAATCCAACAGGCGTGTCGGTGCAAGATGCCGAGACCATGCCCCACTCCATCGAGGCGGAACAGCAATTGCTGGGCGCGATCCTCACCAACAATGACATCTACGACCGCGTCGCCTCCGTCATCACGGCCGAGCACTTTTATGACCCGGTGCATGCGCGCATCTTCGACATCGCCTCTGCCCGCATCGCCAAGAACAACCTCGCCAGCCCCGTGACCCTCAAGGCCTTCATGGAGGATGACGAGGGCCTCAAAGAGCTTGGTGGCCCCGCCTATCTTGCCCGCCTTGCCGGGGCTGCGATCAGCGCCTTTGCCGTGCGCGACTATGCGCAGATGATCTACGATCTCGCTGTGCGGCGCGACCTGATCCAGCTGGGCCGCGACATCTCCGCCAAGGCGGCCAAGGTCGATGTCGCCTCAGAGCCCAAGGAACAGATCGTGGAAGCCGAACAGGCGCTCTATAAACTCGCCGAACAAGGCACCACCGAGGGTGGTTTTCAAAGCTTTCTCAAGGCGGTAACGGACGCAGTGAATGTTGCCAACGCTGCCTATCAGCGCGAAGGTGGGCTTGCCGGCATCTCCACCGGCCTCACCGATCTCGACAAGAAGCTGGGCGGCCTGCATTCGTCCGACCTGCTGATCCTCGCGGGTCGTCCGTCCATGGGCAAGACATCGCTGGCCACCAACGTGGCCTTCAACATCGCCAAGGCCTATCGCAAGGGTCTGCGCCCCGACGGCAGCGAAGGGGCGATCGAGGGCGGCGTCGTCGGCTTCTTCTCCCTCGAGATGAGCGCGGAACAGCTCGCGGCCCGGATCCTGTCCGAAGCCGCCGAAGTGCCCAGTGAACAGATCCGCCGCGGTGACATGACCGAGGCCGAGTTCCGCCGCTTTGTCGAGGCTGCCAAGGCGCTGGAGGCCTGCCCGCTCTATATCGACGACACGCCCTCGATCCCCATCGCGCAACTGGCCGCCCGTGCCCGCCGTCTCAAGCGGACGCACGGGCTCGACATGCTGATCGTGGACTATATCCAGCTGGTGCGCGGCACATCCGACAACCGTGTGCAGGAGATCGGCGAGATTTCCATGGGCCTCAAGGCCATCGCCAAGGAACTCAACATTCCCGTCATCGGCCTGTCACAGCTCAGCCGTCAGGTGGAAAGCCGTGAGGACAAGCGCCCACAGCTGAGCGACCTGCGGGAATCAGGCTCCATCGAGCAGGATGCAGACGTGGTTATGTTCGTGTTCCGCGAGGAGTACTACAAGGAACGCGAAAAGCCCGGCGATCACGACCTCGAGGCGATGGCCAAATGGACCGAAGAGATGGAGCGGCTGCATGGTCGCGCCGAGGTGATCATCGGCAAACAGCGCCACGGCCCCATTGGTTCCATCGACCTCAGCTTTGAGGGCCGGTTCACGCGCTTTGGAAATCTTGTGCAACCCTGGCAACAAGGCAGCGGCGATCAGGATTTCTGATCGCGCCGGCGCACCCACACCCACAGTTGACTGGACAGACATGCCGCGCCCGCGTCTGATGCGAGAATGCGATGTCTGACCCTGATCCTTGCCCTGCTCTGTACCCCGCTTCTGGCCGACACACGGACGGAAGTGGATGTGGAGCTGTTTCTGGCCGTCGACGTCTCCCGGTCCATGCAGCCGTTCGAGTTGGAGATACAGCGCCGTGGGTACGCCGCCGCCCTGTCCAGTGACGAGGTGCAGGCCGCCATCGCCAGTGGCCCGCTGGGCCGCATCGCCGTGACCTATGTGGAGTGGGCCGGTGTCTGGGATCAGCGCATCGTCATACCCTGGACGATGGTATCGACCACGGATGAGGCCCAGCAGATCGCCGACACCCTCACCGCGCAATTCGACGAAGGGTTGCGCCGCACCTCCATCTCTGCCGCGTTGATCCATGCTGCGGCGTCCATTCAGTCCAATCGCTTCAATGGCTTGCGCCGCGTTATTGATGTCTCCGGCGACGGCCCCAACAATATGGGCACCGGCGTCACGCTGGCCCGTGATCAGGTGCTGGCGCAGGGGATCACGATCAACGGCCTGCCGCTCATGACCCGCGATGACAGCCTGTTTTCGCGCTGGGACATCCCCGATCTCGACGCCTATTACGAGGCCTGCGTGATCGGCGGCGCAGGTGCGTTTGTCGTGCCGGTGACCGACTGGGCCGAGTTCGAGGCCGCCGTGCGCCGCAAACTGGTCCTCGAGATCGGCGCATTGCCCGACCGCATCTACCGCGCGCAGGCCCCAGCCCCCTACAATTGCCGCATCGGCGAGGAAATCTGGGAGCGGAACCGCGCCATTTTTGCCGAACCCTGAGACGAAGCTTGCGTTTTCCCCCTTTTCCAAGGGCCTGAGGGCTGCCAAACAGGCGCGCATGACATCTGCGACGCTCACAATCGACCTTGGCGCCATCGTACGCAACTGGCAGGCCCTCGACACCCTGACCGAATGTGAGACCGCCGCGGTGGTCAAGGCCAGCGGCTACGGGCTCAGTGCGCCACATGTGGCACTTGCCCTTGCACGGGCCGGCGCGCGGCAGTTCTTTGTCGCCACGGCGCAGGAAGGCGCGGACTTGCGCGCCCATCTGGGCTTTGGCCCCGAAATCCATGTCTTTTCCGGCCACATGGCGGGCGACACCGACGCTATCCGCAGCGCGCACCTGATCCCGCACCTCAACTCCGTCGACCAGATGCTGCGCCACGTGGAGGCGTTGCCGGGTGCGGCCTTTGGCATCCAGCTCGATACCGGCATGAACCGGCTCGGGATGGAGCCTGCCGAATGGTCCGCCGTGCGCGATATTGCGGTGGCGCAGGGCCCGGTGCTGCTGATGTCGCATCTGGCCTGCGCCGATGACGACCACCATCCGATGAACGCGCAGCAACTGGATGCGTTTCGCGCGATGACCGACGGGCTCGACGTGCCCCGGTCGCTGGCTGCCACGGGCGGCATCCTGCTGGGCCCCGACTACCACTTTGACCTCACGCGCCCGGGCGTCGGCCTGTATGGCGGGCTGCCTTTCGTGGACGCCGAGCCGGTGGTTACCCTCGACATGCCCGTGATCCAGATCCGCGATGTCGACCCCGGCGAGGCGGTCGGCTACGGCAACACCTGGATCGCCACCCGGCCATCGCGGGTCGCGACCGTGTCGGGCGGCTATGCCGACGGGCTGATCCGGGCCATCGGCCCCAAAACCACGCTCTATTACGATGACACGCCCTGCCCCGTGGTGGGGCGCGTGTCGATGGATCTCATCACCGCCGATGTGACCGACGCGGGCGACGACCCCGACGTGCTGCAACTGCTGGGCCGGCACAACTCCGTCGACACGCTGGCCGACGCCGCAGGCACCATCGGCTACGAGATCCTGACAGCCCTCGGGGGGCGCTACCACCGGGATTACGTGGAATGAGCCTGCTGGCCGCTCTGGGCCGCAGTGTGCTGGCCCTGCTGGCGGCCATTGGCCGTGTTGCGCTTTTTGCCGGGGCAACGCTCGGCCACCTGTTTCGCCCGCCATTCTACCCGCGCGAATTTGGCCTCGCGCTGCTGAACATCGGCTGGCTGTCCCTGCCGGTGGTGGGCCTTACCGCCCTGTTTACCGGTGGCGCGCTGGCGCTGCAGATCTACGCGGGCGGCGCGCGCTTCAACGCCGAAGCCGTGGTGCCGCAGATCGTCGCCATCGGCATGGTGCGCGAACTGGGTCCGGTGCTCGTGGGCCTGATGATCGCCGCTCGCGTCACGTCCTCCATCGCCGCCGAGATTGCGACGATGAAGGTCACCGAACAGATCGACGCGCTGGTCACACTCAGCACCCACCCGATGAAATACCTGACCGTGCCGCGCGTCCTTGCCGCAACGCTGGTGGTGCCGCTTTTGGTGGGTGTGGGCGACATCATCGGCATCTTCGGCGGTTACGCCGTGGCCACCGGCACGCTGGGCTTCAACGCCGCCACCTACATCCAGAACACCGTTGACTTCCTCGAGGCGCGCGACATTGCCTCCTCATTGGCCAAGGGTGCCGTCTTCGGCTGCCTCGCGGCCCTGATGGGCTGCTATTTCGGCATGCAATCTGGCCGCGGCGCCCAGGGCGTGGGCCGCGCGACCAAAGGCTCGGTCGAAGCCGCCGCTGTCCTGATCCTCGCAGCCAACTTCATCCTCACGGGGGTCTTCTTCTCCGTATGACGCACACCATAACGCACCACCCCGCCCCGTCTCTGTCCCCAAAAAATCCCCGCCGGAGGCTCCCGCAGCCCGCCAGAGGGTCCGCCGCATGATCAAGCTCGACAATGTCCACAAAAGCTTTGGACAAAACCATGTCCTGCGCGGCGTCAATCTCGAGGTCGCCAAGGGGACGTCACTGGTCATCATCGGCGGCTCCGGCACCGGCAAATCCGTCGCGATCAAATCCGTCCTCGGCCTGATCACCCCTGATCAGGGCACGATCACAGTCGACGGCACAGATGTGACCAAGGCCGACCGCGACGCCTTCCTCGCCCGGTTTGGCATGCTGTTCCAGGGCGCCGCCCTCTTTGACTCGCTGCCGGTCTGGCAGAACGTGGCCTTCCGCCTGTTGCGCGGCTCTCTTGCCAAACCCCGGGACGAAGCCCGCAGTATCGCCATCGAAAAACTGCGCCGCGTTGGCCTCACCCCCGACGTCGCCGACCGCTTGCCAGCCGAATTGTCGGGCGGCATGCAGAAACGCGTCGGCCTCGCCCGCGCCATCGCCGCCGAACCCGAGATCATCTTCTTTGACGAACCCACGACAGGGCTTGATCCGATCATGGCTGGCGTGATCAACGACCTCATCCGCGAGATTGTCACCGAAATGGGGGCAACCACCATGACCATCACCCACGACATGAGTTCCGTGCGCACCATCGCCGACACCGTTGCCATGCTGCATGGCGGCAAGATCCGCTGGACCGGCCCCGTGGCCGACATGGACCGCGCCGACGATCCCTACCTGCAACAGTTCATTCACGGCCGTGCCGAAGGGCCCATCGAAGCTGTCCGATAGGAATTATAAAGCAGAAACAACACCGAAACCGGCGCGCATTGTTGCCGCCAGGCACCTGCACCGATACCCTTCACGTATTACGTGTTTCAAAAAGGTGCATTTCATGTCTCGCTTTATCCTCGCCCTGCTGGCGTCGTGCTTTGCCGCGTCCACGCAGGCAGCCACAACAACACTTTATGACCAGGATTTCGAAAATCCCGCAAACTAAGTCAACGACAACCGAGACATCAATATCTCGACTACGGTCAACGGCAATTACGGCAACCAGCCCGCCGGTTTCGCCTTCGCACAGACGTTCACTGTCGAAACCCTGAACATCTCCGGCTCGCAACGCGGCAGCAACCGGGGCGCCTTTGCAAACGGGTACATTGATCCGACGGGACAGGGCGGCGACTTTGCCGTCGGCCTGCAGAACAGGGATCAGAACGATCTTCTGGGTCTCAGCTTTGATGTGGGCGCATTCGACTTTTTCAACGTCCAGATCGATATCTCCAGCATTGACCTCTCGACCTTCGGTGCGCCGTTCGTAACGGCGCCCAACGACCTGCCGGTGTTCCAGTTCACGCTCTTCGACAATCCATCGGGGGCCAACACGACCGGCGGAGGCGCGGTCCTCGACCAGACCACGCTCACCGGCACCCGCTCGGCACGCGATACATTCGACTGGACCACTGGCCTCTTCGGTCTTTCGACCGCGGGCAACTCCAATGGCAACGTCACACTCCAGATCGACCTGCTGGCGGGTGGCTATGCGGCTTTCGACAACCTGACCATCACCGCGGCTGACACACCGCCACCGCCACCGGCCGTGCCCCTTCCAGCCACCGGCTGGCTGCTTCTGGCAGCCCTGGGCGCGCTTGGTTTGCGCAAACCGTCATCCAGGCATACGTGACAGGGTCGGTGGGTGGGCGCCTTTGCGCGGCACGCGCAAACAGTCCCGCCCACCGGACCAACGCGCGACCCATCGTCGGGCGTTAACTCGCTTTATAGCTGAAAAACGCCGACAAACCGTGGAATGCGCGGTTTCGAGCCCAATGCGCGCACTTTCCAAGGTCGCCGCGAAGATCGGGCTCAGAGCGGCGCACAAAACGCGTATTCTGGTGGTCAAACCGCGCACTTGACCGCTGTGTTGCCTATCTGCGCCCTGAAAACCACAGGCCAAAGTCCCTGTTCAGCGAGCGCATGGCGACCGCTCTTGACAGCCTTTGCGTCCCGCGCCCTTCTCGCCTTATGCACCGCTGGATCAATCTTGCCCTTCTCGTCCTTTTTCCCGTTTCCTGGTTCGCCCCGCTGATGAAGGCCGGGCTGCTGCCGCTCTTTGTGCTTGACGAAATCTCCGTGATCACAGGGCTGCAATCGCTCTGGGCGTCCGATATCTTCCTCGCCCTCGTGGTCACGGTCTTTGCCCTCTTTGCCCCCTATCTCAAGACCATCGGCCTGGCGCTGATCCACTGGCGGCTGCTCAGCCCACGGGTGGAGCCGGTGCTTGCCATTCTCGGCAAGCTCGCCATGGCCGACATCTTTCTGATCGCGCTCTACATCACGCTGGCCAAGGGCATCGGCGTCGGCCGGCTCGAGACCGCGTGGGGTCTTTACCTCTTTACCGCCTGCATCGTCACCTCGCTCTGGGTCAGCTACATGACGGAACAAAAGCGCCGGTAACCCGGCATTGTTTCCAAACCCGAAACGACCCCGCTGCATATCCGCCAGCCCGCACAGAGTTTTGACTGTCATTTCGTGGCGTTAGCGGTAAGCTGATTTTCGTATTGATCGTCTTCTGGGGGGAAGACCGTGGTTCATGTTATTCAGGCCGGGCGGCTCGTTGCTGCCGTAATGCAGCGCATTGCGCTGATCCTTTTTGCCCTCCTCGCCGTTGCGCTGGTCTCAGCGATGGTTCTCGCCGCCGCGGGCTATCTGCCCTGGATCGAGTTCACTGTAACATGGGGCGACGCTTCCATACCGAATGCGGGCATGTATGCGCAGATCGGTCTGACTGTCTTTGCCATCACCTTGTGCTTTTTCCTCCCCTCCAACGCGCGCATCCTGCAGCTGGAGACCTCACACCGTCAGTTCAGCGTCGGCGTTGACGACATCACGCGCGCCTACCACGCCGCCCATCATGCCGACCGCTCTGGTGCCTTTACGCTGGCGGACGCCTTCGAAAGCACCCGGGACCGCCTCGCCTTCCTGCGCGACCATCCTGATCTTGGGATGCTTGAGCCGGAATTGCTCGAACTGGCGGCCAAGATGTCCCATATCAGCCGTGATGTTGCCGAGGCCTATTCCGATGACAAGGTCGCCCGCGCGCGGTCATTCCTGCAGGAACGCCAGTTCGAGATCGAACGGTTCAACGAGCGGCTCGAACAGGCGCGCGCCATCCACACCGAGTTTTCCACCTGGATCAACCGGCTGGAGCTTGAGGAAAACGTCGCCCGCGCCCATCTCGAACGGCTGCTGGACGAGATGGAGCGGCTGCTGCCCGAATTGACACAAGCCCCGGCCGACACCGGCAACGTGGTCACGCAATTGCCCATGCGCGCCGAATAACGGGGCTTGTCGCACGCTGCCTGCGCTGGCACATCAGGCGGCATGGCAAAATCGAGCACCTCATATACCTGCACCGCCTGCGGCGCGTCCTTTACCAAATGGTCGGGGCGCTGCGACGGCTGCGGCGAATGGAACACCATTCAGGAAGACACGGGGCTGTCCGCCACCCCGGGCAAGGGGCTGGGCGCAAAACGCGGGGCCACCGTCACGCTCACCGACCTGAGTGCCGAGGAAACGCCACCGCCACGGACCCGCTCGACCATGGACGAGCTGGACCGCGTTCTCGGTGGCGGCCTCGTGCCCGCCTCTGCCATCCTGGTGGGCGGCGACCCGGGCATTGGCAAATCCACGTTGCTGTTGCAGGCCGCAGCCCGCTTTGGGCAAGCGGGGCTCAAGACGATCTACGTCAGTGGCGAAGAGGCCAGCGCCCAGGTCCGCATGCGCGCCCAGCGCCTCGGCCTTGGCGATGCGCCCGTGAAACTCGCCGCCGACACCAACCTGCGCAACATCCTGACGACGCTGGAACAGGAGGCGCCCGGCCTCGCCATCATCGATTCGATCCAGACCATGTGGCTGGACACGGTCGACAGCGCGCCCGGCTCGGTCTCACAGGTCCGCGCGGCCGCCCATGAGTTGACCACCTTTGCCAAGCGCAAGGGCATCAGCGTCGTGCTCGTGGGCCACGTCACCAAGGAAGGGCAAATCGCCGGACCCCGCGTTGTCGAACACATGGTCGACGCGGTGCTTTATTTCGAAGGGGAACGCGGCCACCAGTTCCG
>ERZ1740067.1106-NODE-1106-length-19401-cov-8.243461_pt1 | contig 19401 bp, 16 predicted proteins | sample MGYA00581736_ERZ1740067 | MGnify/ENA primary metagenome ERZ1740067 (study PRJEB43018, sample SAMN04849236) | marine metagenome | isolation source: floating plastic debris | place: Pacific Ocean | collected 2008-08-27 | study: EMG produced TPA metagenomics... | reverse complement strand
TGATGACTGAGCCCAACAACAGCAATATTCATTCGGCTTCCTTCGGCTTCTTTGTTATGGGGGAAGGATCTTGTTGTAAAGAGTGTTCTCTTGTGAGTAGTCTCTTACGATCCAAAATTTTCTTTTTACTGGGTATGACTTATCTATAATCGGGTGAGCAGCAGTGCTCTCCTTTAAAGTATTAAATAATCCAGTGCACTCTCAAGGAAACTAAACAAAACTCCATCTTTAGAGATATGACTTATGAACACCAGTAGTGAACAAGCATAAAAGGCGCGGAAGGCATCCCCTCCGCGCCTTGCTTTTCTTAAGTTAAGAAATCCAATTAACAAGATTGTTAACTGGGAACGAGCTTAGTGCAGGCTCACACGCTTAGGCTGGTTTTTCATGTGCACAGTATCCACAAAGCGAGCTGTGGAAGACTGACTAGAGATGACCAAGCTCTGTGTCCGGTAACCGCCATTGAAGAAGCGAACGCCGTTCATGAGAGTTCCGGGCGTGATGCCGCAGCCTGCAAAGAGAACGTTCTCTCCGTTTGCCAATTCTTCAGCGCTGTAGATTCTGTCAGGATCGGTAATGCCCATAGAGGCCAAGCGTTCTAGGTTGGCTTCCTTGCTCTCACCAATAAGACCTGTTTTTACAATGGCAGGATCATAAATGAGCTGGCCCTGGAAGTGACCGCCGAGGCAACGCATTGCTGCCGCTGAGATAACACCTTCAGGTGCTGCGCCAATGCCCATGAGTCCGTGGACATTAGTACCTTCAAATCCACAGGAAATAGCCGCCGAGACGTCGCCGTCGCTGATGAGGCGAACACGCGCACCCGCTTCGCGGATTTCTTTGATGAGGTCGTTATGACGCTCACGCTTCATAACGATAATGACAAGTTCGTCGATACCGCGATCGAGGCACTCAGCCAAAATCTTGAGGTTTTCGGTGGGGCTATTGCTGATGTCTACTTTGCCTTTGGCTGCTGGGGGAGCCGCGAGCTTATTCATGTAGAAGTCGGGGGCTGCAAATAAACCGCCTTTTTCGGAAATGGCAAGGACAGCCATAGAGCCGGGCTGACCGTAGGCGCAAAGGTTAGTACCTTCGCAGGGATCAACGGCAATGTCAATTTCAATTAGTTCGTCTGGGGTACAAAGCTCTTCGGCGTTAGGCTGTGTACAAATGCCCACTTCCTCGCCGATGTAGAGCATAGGTGCGTCATCACGCTCGCCTTCACCAATAACGATTTTGCCGCGCATATGAATCTGGTTCATGCGCTCGCGCATTGCTTCTACGGCGACTTCATCCGCGATGTCCTTCTCGCCTTTTCCCATCCAACGAGCTGAGGCAATCGCTGCCTGCTCGACGACTTCAATAATCTCTAAACCGAGGGTGGTTTCCACGGGGTTATTTATCCTCCAAACTGCCGAATTTAGCCGGTATTAATCAGAACTTTTTTTAAGGGCCTTTAAATCAGCCTATTCAGCTCTTATCTTTGGTCACTTGGCTGAGTTACATCTTCCTTGGTAAAAGCTTGATAAAACAGCAGGCCAAGTGACTAGCGTTTTTCGTTTGCTTGCATCGCCTTAGGCGTTATGCATCCAAGAAACGCTATGTTAGGGCCACTTTCGAGTTTATCAGGGATCGCACTGATAGGGATGTTTACTTAGAGTCGGGGCGTGGGTGATCGCCTGCGGCGACGTTTCGCACTCAACTTCGCTAAGCTCCCGAGACGGGGAGTGTTGAAACGGGGAGCGCTGACGCTCTGTAAGTTTGATTTGGCCAGTTTGATTTGGCCAGTTTGATTTGGTTAGTTTGATTTGATTAGTTTGATGTAGAGGTCGTAGTCCATGGTGCGATCGCGCACAGTAGAGGTCAGCCCAATTGCCTGAATCGCAGAGGTTGGCCCTTCCGTAGGCAACTGTGGCAGTGGGAAAACGCCCCCTTGCGCATTAATTTCAGCGAGATTGATATAGAAATGGCCGTTGTTAGGCGTGGGGGCAGCGCTAGTCAGCGTTTGGAAAAGGCGAGTGCTGGAGAGCGGCGCACTGGGTGACGGTAGGGTTCTCTCCCCTTGAGTTTGAAAAATGGACTCAGCTGCGCCGTCGCCTACCGCGAAGAAAGTGACATCACCCGGTAGCCAGCCATGGCTGAACTGGACGCCCTGAAAGGGTGAAATCCATTCGGTAATGGAGCCACCTTCGACTTCAGTGGTCTCTACCTGATAGCGATAGCGATTGACCATGACATCGTCAATTTGTGACCACACCGACTCCGCTGTTTTCCGGTCGTTGGTCTGCACCATGATGAGTAATGGTGCACTGGTGATCGCAGGCGTATTGGCGTCGGCTGCTGCTGCCCCCCCAGTTTCATTAGGCGGAGTGCTGTTCGGCTCAGCTGATGTACCGTTCGTTTCGGAAGTGACGGGGGCCAGTACACCCATGGCAAATTCGCCCGCAGCCCACGGCATGATGTCTTCATCGATATCCAGGCCCGTTTGTGTGAGTAAGCCCGCTTTGAGATTTTGGGCATCGGGGAAGAAGGGCGGCGAGGTTTTGCCTTCGCTAAAGCTTTGCCAAAACTGCTGAAGATTACTCCCTGACATCGTCACAAGCGTGTCTCCGGGCAGACGACGGGGCATTTCCCCCGCTTCGTTTTTTAATTCACCGTAGGCCAAGTCATTTTTAGGTGAGAGCCAGCTAGTACCCTGAAAACGGAGACCTTCCGATTCGATCACTGCGGTTGCTACAATGCCCTGCGAGCCTTGCAGCGGAACTAGGCTCCCCCGAGGGCGATTAGTGGTGCCTTGGGGCGGTTCCATGGCTGCTGTCACTGCTGGAAGATTGAGGTAAACCTGGGCAAAGTTTCTGCCACGGGGCTGGGGGGACTCAATGCGGGTGGCCGCCTTGCGATAGCCGGCAATATCCAGCAAAGACCGCTTTCCTCTGTGGGTGTCGATAGCTTGCTCAATTCCTTCTGGTGTGTTGCTCAGCACCAGCCAGTCTGTGCCAAGCACCGCAAATTCTACGGTTTCCCACGCCTGGTCATCTAGAGTCTGTATCTTAACGCCCTTGTAGGTTCGGCTCTCGAGTTCGATGTTTTTGAGTTCGGTGTTGTTATCAAGCAGGGATTTTGCCTTGCCAGGATCCGAAATTGGCACCACCATGACCAAATTTTGGGCGGCGGTGCCGAGCCCTCCGTTCACGGGCTGCTCCGCCGCTCGGTTGTTTTGCCGATTGTTTTTCCTATCTGGCAAGAAGGCAACGGTGATGCGATCGCCTATCCATGGCTTAATATCTCGTCGAAAGTTGTAGCCGTTTGCCGTGAACAGATTATCTGCCCAGTCTTTCAGCAGTGCATCGAACTGCTCTTGACTATCTGGTGTGCCAAACTGGCGAAGCTTGGTCCAAGCCAGTTCATCGGTGGTGAGTGTGACCGTTGCTAGGGCGCTCTGAGGCACTAGCTGTGCGCCAGCGGGGGAGAGGCTTCGAGGAGCAGTCTGAGAATAGTTGAAATAGGCGATCGCACCGCCTCCCAGCAAAACCGCTGCCCACACAGCCGCAAACTTCGGTGATTTTTTCAAAAAGCGAGATCGCCAGCCCGGTGGAGACGCTGTCGTCGGTTCTGCTGGCTCGTTTAAGTTTGTCGTCTTACTTGTGTCACGTGCCAAATCTTCTGTTAAATCTGCGGGTGGATTAGTAGCCATAGCGGTTCAAGACGCTGATTAAAATTGAGAGCGGAGCGATCCGTACGAGACATAAATCTTGGAAAAAGCCGCCTCCAGCAAATTTCCACATCCAGTCGCCATGCACTGTAGCAGAGAAATTGCTGAACGTGACGCGTAAATCCGCCACTTGCGTTGTCTCAAAGACAACCTTGAGTTTTCTTTCTACCCGCTAAACGCCTGTAAACAAAAGGCTATGCTATGTTTTATCCTTTTTTGACTCGACCGCGTGTCGCTTGATTAGTTTTCAAAGCACCTATATTTAATTTGCCTGCTCTTCTATGACCTTGCGTGCGGTTCAGCCCAATTCAATCTCCAACAAGCCGTCCTCTGCCCCATCTGCTGTAGAGGGAGAGGACAGAACCAAAAAACTATGGATGGCTGCTCTAAAGCCGCCTATGTACTGTGTTGCAGTCATGCCCATTTGTGTTGGGAGTGCGGTTGCCTACGCGGAAATGTCAGCTTTTCGCTGGGGTGTCTTTCTCATCTTTTCGCTGTCGGCCATTTTGCTGCTGGTTTGGGAAAATCTGAGCAATGACGTTTTCGATGCGGCGACAGGTATTGACGTCAATAAGCATCACTCGCTGGTAAACCTCACCCACAATCGCCCGCTGATCTTCTGGATAGGGAATGCTGCTCTGTTTTTGGGTGTCGCTGGAATTTTGTCAATTTCGCTTTTGCAGCAGGATGCTACGGTGTTGACGATGGTGCTGAGCTGCTGCGTTTTGGGCTACCTCTACCAGGGGCCGCCTTTTCGGCTCGGCTATCAGGGGGTCGGTGAAATTTTATGCTTCTTGAGCTTTGGACCGTTGGCGGTTGGCGCGGCCTACTATTCTCAGGTGCAACACTGGGATGCTTTGGGATGGGCACACAGCTGGTCCTGGCAATCGCCCCTGTTGCCTGCGGCCATCATCGTTGGGATTGCGACGACGCTTGTGCTATTTTGCTCTCATTTTCATCAGGTGGAAGATGACTTAAAGGCCGGTAAGCGATCGCCTATTGTGCGCCTAGGCACTCGTCGGGGCGCTCAGCTGCTGCCCGTTGCTTGCGCAGCCGTGCTGCTGAGTGTGGTTATTGCGATCTCGCAAGGTGGCTTCCCCCTGAGCACGCTGTTACTCTGCGGTTCGATTCCATTTGCGCTAAGGTTGTGCCGTCATGTCCTTACCTTTCACGATCAACCTGAGCGGGTCAGTAATTCAAAGTTTTTAGCCATTCACTTTCACTTTTGGAGTGGGCTGCTCCTCACACTAGCGCTGGTTCTATCTGCATAGATAATAGATAGCCATGCCCCTCTCCCACGAACTTTTCTTTGAATTTCGTCCGTATCGGCGGCCCTTTCGGCAGGCGATACGCACTAGCCATGGCACCTGGCGATATCGGGAAGGTATTATTCTGCGACTCACCGATGACAAGGGGTACGTGGGCTTTGGGGAGGTAGCGCCACTGCCTTGGTTTGGGACCGAAACCCAGGCGCAAGCGATGACGTTTTGTCAGCGCCTGCCCCCTGTTCTGTCTGCCGATAACGTCTTTGCTATTTTGCCGACGCTCCCTGCCTGCAAATTCGGTTTTGAGGTGGCCCTCAATAATTTGACCTGTGATGGTTCAGGCTCTGAGCTTATGGCTGCTGACTGTAGTGCCCTGCTCCCCGCTGGGCAAGATGCTCTCTCGGCCTGGTCTATGTTGTGGGCCTTAGGACATCGCACCTTTAAGTGGAAAATTGGGATTGCCCCTGTTTCTACTGAGCTAGCATGGCTATCGCAGCTGATGTCACAGCTGCCTTTTGGCGCTAAGCTGCGACTAGATGCCAATGGTGGCTTGGACGAACTGGCGGCACACCATTGGCTAGATGAATGCGATCGCCTCGGCCACCGCATCGAGTTTGTAGAGCAACCCCTCCCGCCCAATCGCTTCGAAGACCTGATGAAGCTCGACCAGCGCTATCGCACTGTGATCGCCCTAGACGAATCCGTCAACACCTTAGACCAGCTCAAAGCCCACTACTTCAGAGGCTGGCGCGGCATCTTTGTCATCAAAGCCGCCATCCTGGGCTCACCCAATCGACTCAAACAGTTTTGCCACGAAAACCCCATCGATGTTGTGCTCTCCTCTGTATTTGAGACGGACATCGGCCGACAGGCACTCATTAATTTATCGGCTGATTTGCAGCAGCTACTTCCCCATGCGCCTCATCGCGTACTGGGCATGGGTATTCAGCAGTGGCTGCCTAACGATGGCCTAGATGATCCCGACTGGGAGGCGCTGTGGGCACGGTTGAAGTAGGGGGGACGCCGGCAGACGTGTGGGCACGGCTGAGAGATGATTGGTTGTGCGTAGGTGTTGGGGAAACACAGTTTGATGCCGATGGACAGTTTGAAGGGAATGACTGTAGGGAGATAAGGGATAGAGAGGTAGGGGCTGAATCTGTTGGCGATCGGTTGCTTGAACAGGTCGAGAAGCGCCGAGATCAGCTGGTTCACTATGCTGAAAAGTGTGGCGTAGATACGCCTTCGGCGCTGATGGTTTTAGTGGCAGAGTCTGACCCAGTTGACTTTTTGTCTGGCGTTTGGGCAGCGCTACTCGAAGGCTGGACCCTTTCTCTTGCCAATCCTCGCTGGGGGATTCAAGAATGGCAGTCTGCCAAAAATATCCTCCATCCCACGCTTCTCTGGCACACCTCCACGTCCTTCGATGCCGCTCAGGGCATTCCCAAATTCGACGCTGCTCAGGACATCTCCCAACGCCTTAACACGCCTGCCATCCTTATCCCCACCGGTGGCAGCTCCGGCCAGATTAAATTCGCCCACCATACCTGGCAAACCCTCGTTACAGCTGTCGTCGGCTTTCACCATCATTTTCTCCCCTGTCAGTCGCCCATCTATGCCTACTGCGTCCTTCCGCTACATCACGTCAGCGGTTTTCTCCAGGTTCTTCGCACTGCCCTCACAAACGGTCAACTCTTCCTAACCTGCTTTAAACCGCTGCTTATACATCGTTCATCTTTTACCGTTCATCCTTCATCGTTCATCTCTCTCGTTCCCACCCAGCTCGATCGCCTACTCCGCGCTGGCAGGGCCCCTTGGCTCTCTACTTTCCATACAATCCTGCTTGGCGGCGCGCCCTTGTGGCCCGATCTGCTAGCGCGTGCTCTCTCTCATCAATTGCCCCTGTGCTTTTCCTACGGCATGACCGAAACAGCCGCAATGGTGAGTGCAACCGACCCACAGCAGACTTTTATCCCAGGTGATCGTGAGCTTGGCAGTGGTCACGCTATGCCCCATGCGGTGATTCAGATAGAAAGTGACCAGCAACCGGTGGCGGTGGGAGAGATTGGTCAAGTCGTTGTGCGCTCAGGTGCGATCGCACATGGCTACTACGGTATGTCTTCTGCGTGCTTTGCACCCAATACGTTTTACACAGATGATCTGGGCTATCTAGACACCGACGGCACCTTGCATATTACGGGTCGCGCTAGCAGCAAAATTATTAGTGGCGGTGAAAATATTTTTCCTGCTGAAGTTGAATCGGCGCTGCGGAGCACGGGGCAAGTGACCGATGTGTGTGTAATTGGCTTAGCCCATCCTGATTGGGGGGAAGCCGTTAGTGCGGTCTATGTGCCGAAGGACGCATCTGTTTCGGCTGAAAGCTTGAAAGCCGCACTCGTTGAAGTATCTGAAACAGAGGGCAGTGCACTACTGAGTCGTTACAAAGTCCCTAAATATTGGTTTTCTGTGACGCGCCTACCCAGAAATGCTCAGGGCAAGCTCAACCGTTCGGCACTGCGGGCTCAGCTAGAGACGTTATCCAATTCGTCAGCTCAGGAGCAAGTGGCTGGCGGCGGCGAGTCTGAGGATCGATGCACAGATGACGCGTGAGTGCGATCGCCGCTGCTTTATGGTTTTTAACTGTGTCAGATTCGTTGGAAACGTCACCTTTTTCCAATCGATAGTTTCCCAGACAGTAGTAAACCTGGTAGCTGATCTCGAAGCTGTGTTCGGTTATTTGCGCTGGTGTCAGGGTAATTGCGATCCCATCACCACATCGTAGCGGCTGATGAAAATCACTCTCTGCATGGATGATAGGTACAGCCACATCACCGTCTTTGGAGAAAAATAAGCCCACGTCAAAACCTGCTGCTTCAAGTGCAGCCTCATAGGCTTCGTGGCACAGTGTCAGCACATTGGCAAAGTAAACAACACCTGCCGCGTCGGTTTCGTGAAATCGAATGACTCGCTCGTATCGAAAAGACATGTGCGACTAACAATCCAGCTAAGTTTAGCTCAGCTAAACACGCAGTTCAGATGGGATAGTGTGCTAGCTGGCGTTTGGCTGCGCTGGGCGGAAGGGAATGCCATCTTCTCCAACACGGAAGGTAGGAATGGACGTGGTCGGTGCTTTGAGTGAACCGCGTGCTCTGAGGTTGCTTAAGTTAAAGTCGCTCAAGTTAAACGTCAATGTTTCCATCGGGTTGTTGAGCGCATTAATCAGATTCGAGAGTGACGCCTGCACAATGCCATCTGGATTAACCAATACCCAGCCATCAGCAGTTCGTTGACGCATTTCAAAGTGGAGGTGTGGGCCAGTAGAGTTGCCGGTGCTGCCTACCAAACCGATAATCTCTCCTTTTTTCACCTCTTCGCCTGGCTCGACAAAGATTTCTGCTAGGTGAGCGTAGCGTGTCTCTAGCTCTAGTTCTTCTGCTTGATGACGTAGTACGACCAGCAGTCCATAGCCCCCTGCTACTTCAGCTGCAGCAACCACGCCATCTTGGGTCGCCAGCACAGGTGTGCCTTGCTCTGCGCCAATATCTGTCCCGGCGTGGAATCGATAATCTCCAAAAATAGGATGTGTCCGAAACCCGAATAGTGAAGTAATCGGAGAAGGTACGGCCAATGGGAAGATGAATTGCTCAGCGGCTTGAAGATTGACTAGGGGGCGCACCGAACGATTGAGGTATTCGCGACCAGCTGCACTCGTAGATAGCTGAATACCAGAGGCACTAAAGCTCACTGGGCCAACATTGACACTGAGCTCGTTTGCAATGGATGAAGGGGCTGCAGGTGTCGCTGGCGAACCGGCTTGGCTAGCAGCAACAGGTGCGCCTGTTGCTGAAGCTCCAGCTGTGCCTGCCACAGGTGCAGGTGCACTGGGCAATCCACAGGCTCCGTTGGGAACCCCCTGGCTTTGGTCCACTGTAAACTCACATCCTGTAGATTGCTCAGAAACCACAACCTCGGGTGAGTCGGTTGCGCCGATACTGTAGTCCGTGGGGTCTACGAAAATACTGTCGTACTCTTCTGGTAAACCGGGCCCCTCTGGAAGTGCTGCAGGCACAATTTCTGTGGGGCCAGCCGTGGGCGCCACTTCAGCTGCGGGCTCAACCTCTACAATTTCAGGCGCTGCCTGTACGGGCGCAGGCAAGATGTCAGGAACAGCTGCCGGTAAGGGCTCGGGAACAGCTTCTGCTGTAGCAGGCACTTCGAGGCTAGAGCTATCTACCATTGCCAGTGTAACGGCACCGTTGGCTGTGCCATTGTTGTCGCGCAGGTTGACAACGTTGGTTACAAGGGTTGCTTGGCTATTAGCATAAGCAGCAGATATAGGGGCCGCCATAGCGCTCGCTTCCATTAGCCCCATCAGTGGGTGCCCGGTGCGTGCCGAAATCTTAGATGTTGCCGGCTTATCTTCGCGTGCATTCGTGTCGCGTGTGAATGTAGGCGTCGTTGCCGTTGTCACTGTGGGGGCTACCCCTCTGCCTGTATTGCCTGCTGCTGGTGTGATTTCAATCTCAATGCCAGGGTTAGGTTGAGCAGCTGCTTCTGTTTGTTGTCTATCAGTGGCAGGGTTGGAATGTGCTGAGTCTCTCAGCTTGTCTAGGCTTTGACTTGCGGCAGGCTGCGAAGAGTTGGGTGCTGCTCTGAGAGACTCTACTGTGGAAGCATTTTCTATCGCTGTAGCTTCAGGAGCCTCTACTTGAGTCAGCGCTGATGGTGCCGCTGCTTGCACGGGCAATTCTGCGGCAGGTGTCTCGACTGCAAAGGACGCAACTGAGTCAGAAGGGGCCGCCGGTGCATCAATAAACGCCTCAGGCGCAGGCATGGGTTCAGCGTGGGCCGGGACTTCAAAAGTGGGCGCAACTGGAGCCTGTCCCTGAGGTGCAAGGTCGACTGCGGCAGTCGAGTAGTTGCCAGCTATATAGCTATTGACTGCGCTATCGCCAGTAGCGCTACCGTCAGCAAACTGATCTGTGAATTCACCCGTGTCGCTAACAGGGACCAAAAAATCGGTAGCAGCGAGAGCCAAACTCATTTGGCTGGTTACAAAGCCAAATCCACCCAGCAGCCCCATGCCAACAAACCAACACCTCTGCAATTTCTGTCGTTTGATAGCTTGGCTACTCTCCTGCTGTGGAGAAGGAGGGGCGTCATGCTGGGGCGCAGTCATAGTCATAAACCTAAAATGAATCCCAAAGTAATCTTAACTTATGTGAATCTCGCTGGGCCTAAATAGCAAGATATCGGTGGCAGTTTGGTCAGCGGCGGGTGGATTAGCAGAGGTGTGGCCATAGGACTGCTTACTTGCCTTATTGCAGGCTAGCGGGTGTAAGGCCACCTGTAAATATCCCTCTTCCGAAATGCCGATCACCTCTCCGGAACGATTAGCCCACTGTTTCACGCTGCAATTTGAGTTTTCACTCAATCGAACCTGATGCTGCCGCTGTGCTGGGTGCATTTTGACAGCTGACCCTTCTACCAACTCATCTGTGTCTAGCGCATTCAACGGCTGCTGATTTTGCAGCTGCTGATTTTGACAGTGAGACTTAGGCGATGGGTTCAAAATGGGCGTTGCTAAGGATAGCGCTCCATTGCTATCTAGTGAAACAGTACTACCTACCTGTGTCAGTAGTTTTTGGTATGCCTTCATGAAAACTTGACTGCCTACCTGCTGTTGGAAGATGTACCCCTGAAGAATTCCCCTAAGCACAACCGCAATTAGCATCTCTAAACAATTTATTTTGTTTTCATCCAAAGAGGATGATGGGTCACTCAATATACTGGTCAGTGCAATACCTGTTTCTGGGGCAGGATTGTGCCAATTGATGCCAACGCCGATCACAGCTTGCTTAATTTTTGCTCTTTTCTTTTCCGTACCCTTCTTTGAGGACGAGGAGGTTGATAGCTTGGTTTCCGTTAAAATCCCTCCTAGCTTTTTGCCCCTGAAGTAAAGGTCATTTGGCCACTTGATGTCCACGGTAGCGCCTAGATTATTGAGCGCGATCGCAATTCCCCATGCGCCCATACAGGTGAGCTGGGCGCTGTAAGAAACAGGTAAGTCGGGCTCAAGAGCCAGCGATAGGTACAATCCACCAGGTGGTGAACACCATTTTCGGTTGCGCTGCCCTCTTCCGGCAGTTTGCTGCTGGGCAATGACCACACTGCCTGAGGGTGCTCCGGCATCTAGCATTTTCCAAAGCTGAGTATTCGTCGAAGGCAGGCTCTCGAACAGGTGAATATCAAACTGAGGGCGAACGCTTGCTAAGTGCGGAGAGAGCCCTAACTCACTGCCTTTGGCCGCCAGTGCTGTCTGAATTTTTTGTAAGCATAGGTTGGTTGGTATGATCGGCTCTATGATGACTAACCTTCCTCCTTTAAACACCGAGACACTGTGGGCGATTCTCAATAATGAGCTCTCGGACGAGCAGACAAACCAGCTGGTGTGGCATGTCTTAGGGTATCGCTACGACTCACAGACTCAGTCTTGGCTAACTGATGAAGTGGACGCCGACTGGGTGGAAAAATATCCTGAACCGCCAAATTTTATTGATAGTCGTCCGGCGACTGTAAAACTGACTCGGTCAATTCCCAAAGAGAACAAGCAGCTACTTAAAACCTTTCTTGGCTTTAAAGGCTATTTAGTCGATCAGTTAGTCCCAAGGCTAACGCGTCGGGCGACAATGGCCAACTGGTTGCTCAGTGTCATGCGCACTCGCAACATTATATAGAAGACACGCTATACATGAAGGAGAGGGTGTCGTTTTTGAAGCTTTACAAGCCCCCGTGCTTCTTAATCTCATGTTTACCTGGCGAGGGGAGCGTAACGATATAGTTTCCCAAGTATTAAGCTGCTTTTGTCCGACAAAGACCGAAGCGTTTCGTCTTTATTTACGCTAACAACTGTTTACGCTAATTATTACAAGTGCGTTCCGCTGAGCAGCGCCATTCTCTATGACAACCGTATTTGATTTTCTGGCAAAAGGTGGACCTGTGATGGTCCCTATCGTAGGTGCTTCGGTGTTTACGTTGGCTTGTGCGCTAGAGCGAGCGACGTTTTGGACTGATTTGCTCAAGCGAGAAGAAAGGGTGGTCAACGAGGTGCTTGATAAGGCACGAAATGACTTGGAAGGGGCTGCGGCGATCGCAATTAGAGCCCGTGACCTCCCCATTGGCCGCTTCCTGCTAGCGCCTCTGAGCCTCAAAAACCCTTCTCCAGATTCGTTTCGCTTGGCCCTAGAAAATGCCGCTGACAAAGAGTTTGTCAAGATGCGCAAAGGGGACAAACTGCTAGAGACCGTTGTTGCCGTTGCCCCTCTGCTAGGGCTACTGGGTACGGTGACCGGTTTAATTGCGACCTTTGAGAGCCTCAATATTGGTGGGGGCGATGGCGCGGCAGGGGCTACTGAAGCTGCCGCGGGTATTGGTGAGGCCTTGATTACCACTGCTGCTGGTATGGTCGTCGCAATTTTAGCTCTGCTAGTCCTCAGAATTATGGTGACCTTGCAGGCGCAGCAGATGGACTACTTCGCAGAAGCCGGCAACGAGCTAGAGCTGATTTATCGGGAGTACTGGTACGAAACCGGCCGCTGGCCGGGGCGTGAGGAACATGCCGCCTACAGACAACCTTACGACGGAGATGAGCCACCTGCCCCTCATCCTACGGACTTTGCTGAAGACCCTCAGCTAACGTCCAGGCAGCTACCAAACTTTTAGCGCTGACAATCAGAGCCGACAACCTGAGTCGAAAATCAAAATCGATAATTTTCAATCTTACTGACCGTCACCAGCCATCATGCGTTTTCGTCACTCTAGCAACAACGATATTCCTAATATTGATCTTATTCCCATGCTCACGGTGATGATGGGCGTGCTGGCCTTCTTTGTCGTTGTTTCTGTCGCGCTGGGCAGTGAGCAGCTGATCCAGGTTGACCTTCCACCAGAGCAGACTGAAGATACGCCCTTCGCTGCCGATACGACTCAGGAGCCATTCATCGTAGAAATGGATGCTACTGGCCAACAGCTCCTCAACGGTAACCCCATAACTACTGAGCAGCTGACTGTAGAAATAGATCGCTACCTGGCTGCTAATGCCGACCAGACTGTCTATCTTGTGCCTAGCCGAGAGCTTCCCTATGAGCAGGTCATGCAGTTCTTAGGTGATATGCGTACCGTTGGCGGCGATCGCGTCTCCCTCGCATTAGAAGAAAAGCCAGAAGAGGAAGCTGAAGAATAAATATGCGTACCCGCCACCGTCGTCCTAGCCGAGTCCCCGAAATCAATCTCGTTCCTATGATGGACGTGTTGATGACGGTACTTATTTTTTTCGTCATCATCTCCATGGGGCTTACCGGTGTACAAATCAACGGTGTGACCTTGCCGAGGTCGGTGAATAGTGCCAATGAAGTTGTCAGCGAACGAGAAGACGAGTCCGCACCGTTGACTATCGGGTTAACAATAGACAAGGAGCTGATTCTAGAAGGTGAATCCGTCGAAATTCGAGATCTGGCCCCTGTGGTAAAAGACTACTTTGCCGAAAACCCTGACGGCTCGCTGATGCTTAAAGCTGATCGCAAGTTACCTTACGACGATATTGCTGAGCTGCTGAGTGAGCTGCGAAAAATTGGTGGACGTAAGGTCTCTTTAGCGGTTGAATAGCTGGCTTTGTAGGCGTTAAATGGGCTCGTTATACTGTAAGGAAGACGTCAGTATAACTACTGATGACATAGGATTTTAGGGCTCTCGTATCAAGGAAATTAACACTAATGGATCAAGACCGTTTGGAGCGTTTTCTAGCAGATTTGAAACGCTCTGATGATGCTGCGCGCGATCGCGCGACGGCTGCTCTGTGGCACGAATGGTTTCATCAAAAAGGTGTCCATGGTGCACAGCAGCTAATGGAGGCCCAGACATTGCTAGATGCTGGACGCATTGGCCAGGCAGAAACCTTATTGAGCAGTATTCTAGAAGCGCAGCCCGACTTCACAGAGGCTTGGAATCGACGTGCGGTTTTGCACTTTACTCAGCGTGACTATTGGAGAGCGATCGCAGACTGTCAAAAAGTCATTGAGTTAGCGCCCCATCACTTCGGTGCACTCCACGGATTAGGGCTAAGCCATCGCGCAGTGGGTAACTACACCGCTGCGATTCAGGCATTTCGTCAGGCCCTAGAAATTCAGCCCTACGCTTTGGTAAACCAGCGCCTCATTCTTGAGTGTACGGCTCAGCTGTAATAGCGAAGATGTAATACGCAGCTGTCGTAGAAATGTTGCCCTCATCACACATGTAAAGGAGCACACCGACTTCTGTCGCTCAATCCATCTCGTTTTGTGGCAACCTGAAAAGGTAACGAGAAATACGTGTTTAATTTTCCGCTGACTTATTGGGCGGATCCCCCTTACCTATGCAAACTCTGTCTACACCTGTGGCCTCTGAGCCTGGCGCGGCTGCCGCTAGCAAAACGTCATTCGATACTGCACCGATCGAAACCACCATTGTCCGCCGTAAAACCCGTGCTGTGAAGGTAGGCGACGTCACAATTGGGGGTGGCAATCCGGTCGTCGTGCAGTCGATGATTAACGAAGACACCATGGATGTGGATGGCTCAGTTGCAGCGATTAGCCGATTGCATGGGTTGGGTTGTGAAATTGTGCGAGTGACTGTGCCGAGTATGGCCCATGCTAAAGCGCTTGCAGAAATTAAGGCTAAATTAGCAACCTCTTACCAGCCGGTTCCTTTGGTCGCTGACGTGCACCACAATGGGATGAGAATTGCCCTGGAAGTAGCAAAGCATGTCGATAAAGTGCGAATTAATCCAGGGCTGTATGTATTTGAAAAGCCCGTCGATGATCGCACCGAGTACACCCAAGCTGAATTTGATGCTATTGGGGACAAAATTCGTCAAAAACTAGAGCCCTTGGTTATCTCTTTGCGCGATCAGGGCAAAGCTATGCGCATCGGGGTAAATCATGGCTCCCTGGCTGAGCGTATGCTCTTTACCTATGGTGATACACCTGAAGGTATGGTGGAGTCTGCCCTTGAGTTCATTCGCATTTGCGAATCCCTCGACTTTTACAACATTGTCCTCTCGCTCAAAGCATCACGCGTGCCCGTGATGCTCGCCGCCTATCGCCTAATGGTAAAGAGAATGGACGAGCTGGGTATGGCGTATCCGTTGCACTTAGGCGTGACGGAAGCAGGAGATGGTGAATATGGCCGAATCAAATCTACAGCGGGCATTGGTACGTTATTGGCGATGGGCATTGGCGATACGCTGCGTGTGTCGCTCACCGAAGCGCCAGAGAAAGAAATTCCTGTTTGCTACAGCATTTTGCAGGCCTTGGGTCTTCGTAAGACGATGGTTGAATACGTTGCCTGCCCGTCCTGTGGTCGCACATTGTTTAATCTTGAGGAAGTTTTACATAAGGTACGCTCTGCAACCAACCACCTCACTGGTTTAGACATCGCTGTCATGGGTTGTATTGTCAATGGCCCGGGCGAAATGGCGGACGCTGACTACGGCTATGTTGGTAAAGGCCCTAAAACTATCGCTTTGTATCGCGGGCGTGAAGAAATTAAGCGCGTTCCAGAGGAAAGCGGTGTGGAAGCACTCATTGACTTGATTAAGGCCGACGGCCGCTGGGTAGAGCCAGAATCGGTTGGTTAAGCTGCGTTAGCCTTAGTCTCGTAAATAGTGTTCTAACTGTGTTCACCCCGATGGCGTTCAGATTGTGTTCAAACCGCTGTAGACGTTTCAGGTGCGTTATTGACTTAGGGTGAAAGTTATTAGGGCAAAAGTTAGCTCATACTAATCAAGCCTAATCAAGCATGGTCAATTCAATCTTTGGTTTGACCGCGCTTGATGCATTTTGTGTCTTTCCGAGTTGCGGCACACTCTTTGCAAGGTTAACCGACTTGGGCAGAGGCTCTCTCTGTCCACTTAATTTACGCTGCTACTAGCGCCCTAGAATGCCTTAAAATTCAGCCTTATCTACTCTGTTGAGGAAAGGAAAAAGGTGAGAGAACATTGACAGAACAGATATGTGTTCTGCCGGACGAAGCGCGTCCGATTAGTAAAGTGGTCTATTCCTCTAAAAGTGAATATTTATCTCCTTCTAATCTGTTTCCTAACGGATTCTTAAACAATAAGATGGTGTCTTTATCTTCCACTCAGGTTGCAGATAAAGCGGGTATGTTAAATTGAGCGTATTAATACGCCTTCTACACATAGGACATTGAGTATTTATGGCAATTACTAAGCGCGGTTTTATTTTGGGAGCAACCGCATTAGCGAGTGCCGCCTTGGTCATTACGGGCACAGGTATCCACTTGTCAGACGGCAAGGCCTTCTTCAAAGAGAGTCCAAAAGAGCTGGTAGACGAAGTATGGCAGCTGATTGACCACGAATACGTTGATGAGTCTTTTAACTCCCTCGATTGGAACAGCGTCCGGTCTGATTATCTCAACCGCACCTACACCGATCAGGAGGAAGCCTATGTTGCTGTGCGCGAGATGCTGGAGCAGCTCGATGATCCATACACAAGGTTTATGGACCCAGAAGAGTTTCGCAACATGCAAATCGATACCTCAGGTGAACTTACTGGTGTAGGTATTCAGATTTCTCAGGAAGAGGAGACCAACGAAATTATTGTTGTTGCTCCTATCGAAGATACGCCAGCTTACGAAGCCGGTTTGCTCTCTGGCGATGTGATTGAATTCATCGACGGTCAAAGTACAGAGGGAATGGAACTAAGCGATGCGGTCAATCTGATTCGTGGCCCAGTTGATTCTTCGGTAACTCTTTCTGTAAGCCGTGAAGGCGAAGCCCTGGATTTTGAGCTTTCTCGGGCACGGATTGAGATTCATCCTGTGCGCTACTCCGTCGAAAATAGCGAGGAAGGCACTGTTGGCTACATTCGCTTGACTCAGTTTAGTGCCAATGCTTCTACTGAGATGCAAGAGGCCATTGAAGCGCTAGAGGAGCGCGATGTAACAGGTTATTTGCTTGATCTACGTTCTAATCCAGGTGGATTGCTTTTCTCAAGTATCGAGATTGCTGAAATGTGGATTGAGGAAGGCACCATTGTATCTACCGTTGATCGTGATGAAGTGAGCGATGAAGAAGTTGCGCACAACATAGCGCTGACGGACCGACCGTTGGTGGTACTGGTAGACGGTGGCTCTGCGAGTGCAAGTGAAATCCTTTCTGGAGCGCTGCAGGATAACGATCGAGCGGTACTCGTCGGTACACAAACCTTTGGCAAAGGGTTAGTACAGTCTGTACGAGGTTTAGCGGATGGTTCTGGTGTAGCGGTAACTATTGCGAAATATCTTACTCCGTCGGGGCGAGACATCAATCAGCTAGGTATTGAGCCTGACTATATCGTCGAACTCACCGATGAGCAGCGCGATGTTCTGGCCGAGGATCGAGACAAGGTCGGAACACTAGAAGATCCGCAGTATGCTAAAGCTATTGAGGTGCTTTCTGATTCGATTCGTGCTCAGCGCCAGTCTGCAAATACTGCCAGCGTCGCCGACTGACAAATAAGATATCTCTAGGGTAGCTATTTTGCCTAAGAGACCGGCTTACATTTTCCTGCTCTAATCAGGCCCACGCGTTTTGCGATGGCCTGATTTTTCGCTTTAAAGGGGCCCCACGTTTCTCTGAGGGCTACTTCTGTAGCGTCGGTCTCGCTCAGCGCTTCAAACTCTTCTGCCGACATGACTTTGCATTGCTCAGATGCCTGTTTAACGATGTACCAATTCTCCTCAGGGGTGTTGTCAGTCATTATGGCTTTCTCCAGCTTATCTGCTACTTCTATTGGGTTTACTTTTGTCGACTTAGTTAGGACATTGGAAATTGCTCAACGACCTTAGTCTCAACGGCTAACTCGACTAGCCATCGTACATAATGCCAAAGGCGTGGCAAGACCAAGACATAGCCTTGCTTTCGGCGATATGTATGTGTCGATTGCTATGCCTTCCTTATGTAGATGTTTTATTTTATGGCTTTTGGCCAGCTTGTCTGATGGCTGTTTTGAGCTGGGCTATGGATGGCAGAACGACAGCGGGAAAACTTTACAGGTACCCCTTCTACAGATAGCGACCGAATAACGACCTTTGTGGTTGTCGGTAAACCTTTTGACACTTCATGAAGACCTTAAATCGCCATTCCATTGGTTCCAGGCTACTTTTCTATGTGCTAGGGACTGTGCTTTTTGGGATGAGCAGTTTGTTTTACTGCTTTTATCGGGTTATGGAAAAGCAGATGAGTGTGTCTGTGCAAGATAGTTTGAGTGCGCAGGTGCGTGTGCTGGAAGGAGATTTGGATAAGGCACATCAGTCTTTGCACGATGCCGCGTCCGCAGTTGCTGCGCTGAAAGCACAGGGGGTAGACGATCAGGCCATCTATGAGACGCTGATGGCGAACCTGTCAGCAGCAGCACCATCGGCTGTTCGTTCATTTGGCTTTGGGCAGCTACCCTACGGGGTGATGTCGCATACTCAGTGGTACGGGGTATATGTCTCTGCTAATCCGAGTGATGGTGAGCCATATTACGGACGGTTTGATTACCAGCAGGTGAGGGATACTCAAGACAGCATTTGGCCAGAGCCCGTGCTTCACAACGGCGTCGTGGTGATGGGGTATGCGGTACCTATCTTTAGCGTTGAAGGGGGCGTTGAGGGTGGTGTCCAGGGGCAGCTATTGGGTGTGGCTAGTTTGGAAATGGATTTGGCGGTGGTACGCGATCGCCTCAACACGCCAGTTATAAATACCCAAGGCGATTTTTCTCTGGTGAGTGCACAAGGGCACCTGCTGGCTTACCCTCCTGCGCCAGAAAAAGCGGCGATGTTAACCAGCTATGAGCAGGTGCCTGAATTAGCACCCACCTGGCTACAGGTTGATCAAGCGGGGCAAGAAACTATTCGCCGCAACGGCCAGTACTGGGCATATCAGTATGTAGAAGGCACGGATTGGCTGATGGTTGCGTCGGTGCCGCAATCTACGGTGCTGGTGCCGGCACTGAAGTTGGCGGTGGGTGGAACGATGGGACTGGGTTCGCTGCTGGGTGTGGTGGTGTGGCTGTTTGTCAGACAGCTGAACAGTCGGCTTAGTCCGATTGTGCGGGAGAGTCGCAGAATTGCGGGCATGGAAGCGCAACGGATGGGCCGACTCTCTGATGGTGAATCACTCAGAGCACTCGAAGGTAAAGATGAGCTAGAGCTGCTGGAAAAATCGTTTTACCAGGTAACGCTTCAGCTGCGGCATTCTGTTGAAGAGCTAGAGCTACGGGTCTCGGCACGGACGGTGGCACTGCGGGCGGCGATGGAGTCTGCTGAAGTGGCCAGCCGGGCTAAGAGTGAGTTTTTGGCAAACATGAGCCATGAGCTGCGGACGCCGCTGAACGGCATTTTGGGCTA
>ERZ1740067.1105-NODE-1105-length-19429-cov-6.201043_pt1 | contig 19429 bp, 18 predicted proteins | sample MGYA00581736_ERZ1740067 | MGnify/ENA primary metagenome ERZ1740067 (study PRJEB43018, sample SAMN04849236) | marine metagenome | isolation source: floating plastic debris | place: Pacific Ocean | collected 2008-08-27 | study: EMG produced TPA metagenomics... | reverse complement strand
CCGTTCAGCCTCGGGCGCGCGTTTGGACAAATCAACATCGGCGATCTTTGGGATAACGTCGCCCCCGCGGTAGATCTGCACCAAGTCGCCAACACGGATATCGCGCCCCTCACGGATCGGCTGACCTTTGGCATCCCGCCCCGCGATGTAGTCTTCATTATGCAGCGTCGCGTTTGAGACCATAACACCGCCGACATTCACCGGTTTCAGCCGCGCGACGGGTGACAGCGCGCCAGTGCGACCGACCTGGATGTCGATACCTTCAAGATGGGTCCACGCCAGTTCAGCGGGAAATTTATGTGCGATTGCCCAGCGGGGTGTGGTTGAGCGAAACCCAAGCCGGCTTTGCAGGGCCAGATCATCAACCTTGTAGACCACGCCGTCGATATCATAGCCAAGATCAGCGCGTTGCGCTTCGATATCGCGGTAGTGAGCGATCATCGCTGCCACGTTTTCGCAACGCTGCGTCAAAGGGTTCGTTTCAAACCCAAGTTCGGCAAGGCGGGTGATCGCGCCTGATTGCGTGTCGGATAGAGGGGCGGACAGCGCCCCCCATGCATAGGCAAAAAACTTCAAAGGGCGCGCGCGGGTGATCGTTGCATCAAGCTGGCGCAACGAACCTGCCGCCGCATTGCGCGGATTGGCAAAGGTTTTACTCCCCGCCTCTGTCTGGCGGGTGTTGAGCGCCTGAAAATCCGCATGGCTCATGTAAACTTCGCCGCGCACTTCCAGAACATCCGGCGCACCGGTGATCTGGTGCGGGATATCTGCAATGGTGCGCGCGTTCGCGGTCACGTTTTCGCCGATTTCGCCGTCGCCGCGTGTGGCCGCTTGGACCAGCTTGCCTGCCTCGTACCGAAGCGACAGGGACAAACCGTCAATCTTCGGCTCTGCTGTGTAGGCCACTGAGCCCGGGAGCAGTCCCAGATATATACAGACCCGTTCGTCAAAATCCGTCACATCTGCGTCGTCGAACGCATTCCCGAGCGAGAGCATCCGCACTGCGTGGGTCACTTTCGTGAAGCCCTCCGCAATCACGCCACCGACTTGGTCGCTTGGGCTGTCGTCGCGTTTAAGATCGGGAAACTGCGCTTCAATCGCGGTGTTCCACCGTTTGAGGCTATCATATTCCGCATCCGATATCTCGGGCGCGTCGTCGCGGTGATAGGCGGTGTTGGCTTGACTCAAAACGGCAGAAAGCCGGGCCAGCTCGGCCGCGGCTTCTTGGCGCGTCAGCGCGTTTGCATCTTTGGTATCCGGCTGTTGCGACATCGCCTGCTCCCTCACCTGATAAGGTTTAGGCGGCACCCCGCGGGACGTCTAGAGGGGCGATGAACGAAAAGGCGCGCGCTTTAGGCGCCGACAGCGATCCGTTCCGGCGTCATGGCGACAGGATCCGGATCACGCAGCACATAGCCACGGCCCCAGACGGTTTCGATGTAATTTTCGCCGTCCGTCGCGTTGGCAAGTTTCTTGCGCAACTTGCAAATGAAAACGTCGATGATCTTCAACTCAGGCTCATCCATGCCGCCGTAAAGATGGTTCAAAAACATCTCTTTCGTCAGTGTCGTGCCTTTGCGCAGGCTCAACAGTTCAAGCATCTGATATTCCTTGCCGGTCAGGTGAACCGTCTTGCCGCCCACTTCAACGGTCTTGGCATCAAGGTTCACGCAAATTTTGCCGGTATTGATCACCGATTGCGAATGGCCTTTGGAGCGACGGATGATCGCGTGAATACGCGCCACCAGTTCTTCGCGGTGGAAGGGTTTGGTCAGATAATCATCCGCGCCGAACCCGAAACTTTTCAGCTTGCTCTCGGTGTCGTCCGAACCGGTCAGGATCAGGATCGGCGTCTCGATCCGGGCCAGACGCAGCTGTCGCAACACTTCCTGCCCGCTCATATCGGGCAGGTTCAGGTCCAAAAGGATCAAATCGTAATCATATAGTTTGGCAAGGTCGATCCCCTCCTCCCCCATATCCGTGCAATAGACATTCAGGTTTGCATGGGTCAGCATCAGTTCAATGCTTTTTGAGGTGGTCGGGTCATCTTCGATTAACAGGACACGCATTAGGGATTCTCCGCAAAGTACATCTGTATTGCTGCCAACGTGACGCGTATTGGTTAATGTCCCGTTACCAATTTCGAAAAGGTAAACGTCGCAACCTTGGGTTGTCTACTCTTTTCGGTAGTGTTGTAAGGCTGTTGTCTTCAAAGCGCCTTCCCCGTAGAGGGTTAACGCCTCTGTCCATTCGTGAAGTTCTTCTTCGGACAAGGCCCAGCGGTCCATCGCCGCCTCCATCGTGATCAACCCGAAGGCGACCCCTTTCACCACAGCAGCCTTGCGCGACGACACCCATCGCCGCGTCTCTGCCGGGGGCAGATCAGCTTGTGTCATGGTGCGCCCGTCCGGCAGTGTCACCGAGCGCGGCGCGTCAATTTTCTTTAGATACATTGCGAAGTCCCTCGTTCAATCTGGCTTGACCCTGACGCAGAGGACTTAAAGAGGGATGAAACGCCCCCTTGTTAGTATCTCGCATTTTACTATATCTCGCGACATTCCACCTAGGAGTCATCATGGCACTGGATGCCCACCCTTTGAATTCGCTTGGTTTCGCCAAGCCCCCCGCCGAGACGCGCGTTGTCGTGGCGATGTCTGGCGGCGTGGACAGTTCGGTCGTGGCCGCACAGCTGGCCGAGGAAGGCTATGACGTGGTGGGGGTCACCTTGCAGCTTTATGATCACGGCGCGGCCTTGGCGAAAAAAGGTGCGTGCTGTGCGGGCCTTGATATCCATGACGCGCGACGTGTGGCCGAGGAGATGGGCTTTCCACATTACGTGTTGGATTATGAAAACACGTTCAAGGAAGCGGTGATCGACGAGTTTGCAGACAGCTATCTGGCGGGTGCGACGCCGGTTCCTTGTATCCGTTGCAATGAGCGTGTGAAGTTCAAGGATCTGCTGGAAACGGCGAAGGATCTTGACGCCGATTGCATGGCGACCGGGCATTATATTCAGCGCAAAACGGGCGCTGCCGGGGCAGAGCTGCATTGCGCGGCCGATGCCAATCGTGACCAGAGCTATTTTCTGTTCTCCACCACGCCAGAGCAGCTGGATTACCTCCGCTTCCCGCTGGGCCATCTGCCGTCGAAAGAGGATACGCGGGCGCTGGCGGCACGCTATGGTCTCAGTGTGGCCGACAAGCCAGACAGTCAGGACATCTGCTTTGTGCCCAATGGCAACTATGCCGGCGTGATCGAAAAGCTGCGCCCCGGTGCCGCTGAACCCGGTGAGATCGTCGACGTTGATGGAACGGTATTGGCGCAACATGACGGCGTCATTCATTACACGATCGGGCAACGCCGTGGGTTGGGTATCGGCGGATTGGAAACACCGCTTTACGTGGTCAAACTAGACGTGGACACCCGTCGCGTGATCGTCGGCCCGAAAGAGATGCTTGCCACGCGCAAGATCCCTGTGCGCGAGATCAACTGGCTGGGCGATGCTGGCTTTGCCGATCTGGCAGAGCGACATGTGTCGGTCAAAGTCCGCTCCACCCGCCCCCCGCGCGAGGCGATCCTTCGTCCGATCAGCGCGACCGAGGCGGAGGTGGAATTGCTGACGCCCGAAGAAGGTGTATCGCCGGGTCAGGCCTGCGTGTTCTATGAAACAGGTGGCACGCGTATCCTTGGCGGCGGTTGGATCTGGCGCGGGTACTGACAGTTAGGTCGATTTGGTCCCGTCCAAAACAGCCTTAGCAGCCCGCAGACCGGGCGCATCCTCGCCCTGACCCAAACGCGCCATCGCGACCGCCATCGCCTCAAGCTGCGCGTCGGGCTTCGCGATCACATTCTGCACACCCTGCGCGATCAGATCAGGCTGACAACGCTCTCCTAGAAACTCTGGGACAACGCGGGTGTCGGAGACGAGGTTCACCAGCGTCACGGTGTCCACCTTGAGCATCCGCTTGATGATCTGACGGCTGATCCAGTTCATATCGTAAGCGATGACCATGGGCGTTGCTGATGCGGCGAGCTCCAGCGACACCGTTCCGGAAGCGGCCAGGGCGACCGAGGCGGCTTTGAATGCCGCCCGCTTGTCTGTGGCCTCTTCGATCACCAAGGGTGCGCCGCTCCAACTTTTGACGTGGCTGCGCACCAGGTCTGTCACGCCGGGCGCGGCTGGCACGACAACCCGCATATCGGGGCGCGCATTCAAAACGGGTTCGAGCGCAGCGCCGAACGTGTCGGCCAATCGCGAAATCTCTCCACGGCGGGACCCCGGCAAGGCCAGCAGGATCGGGGCTTTACCAAAGCCATGAACCTCGCGAAACGTCGCGGCCTCAGCGTCCGAGACGACGGGTTCGGCAACCACCGGGTGCCCCACGAAATCGCAGCGGATACCGACGGCCTCCATATACGGCGGCTCGAACGGGAAAAGCGCGAGGACGTGGTCGATCACACCCACCATCTTCCGCGCACGACCGGACCGCCACGCCCAAACGGTCGGCGCCACATAATGCACCGTGCGGATCTCACTGGCCGCTTTGACACGGCGCGCAACGCGAAGAGAAAAGTCGGGACTGTCTATGGTGATCAGTACATCAGGCTTTTCATCCAGAACGGTCTGGGCCGTCTGATTGATCCGGCGCATCAAATGGCGGTACTTGGGCAAAATCTCGGCGATGCCCATTACGCTCAGCTCGTCCATCGGAAAAAGGCTTTGCAGCCCCTCGGCCTGCATCAAAGGCCCACCGATCCCGTTAATTTCCACGTCAGGCACCAGTGTCTTCAGACCGGCAAGCAACGCCCCGCCAAGTTTATCGCCGGAGGTTTCTCCGGCGATGATAAAAACCTTCACGGGCGCACCCAGATGAAAAGCCCTGCGTCATTAGCCGATGCGATACAAAGCTGCGGTTCCAGCACTTGCACGCCGCCTGCCGTGATCGCGATCCCGCTCAGGCCAGCCTCTGCCGCCAGCCGCACCGTGTCAGGGCCGATGGTCGGCAAATCAACGCGACGGTCCTGCCCGTCTTTGGGCGCTTTGACGAAGACGCCGCCACGCGGGCGATCCAGTGCAGAGAGCGAGGACAGCATGAAATCCGTTCCCGGTTGCGCCTCAACAGCAAGGGCCTGCCCACGCGCCACGACACAGCCTTGGCCGATATCGGCCGGGCTAAGCAGCGCCAACAGCTCTGCCCCGCGCGCGGCATCTTTTTTATCCGTATCGGTCGGCTTGCTTGCGGTCAAAACACCTTCGGCTGGAAGCAGATCAGGCAACAGATCATGCGCCGCGACAATGTCGATCCCGGCCTCTTCAAAGAAGGTCAAAACGATCCGCAACGCAGCATCATCGCCTTGCGAGAGCGCCGCCATCATGCGCGGAACCAACGGCATTGTCGCCGGATCAATCAACGTTGGGTCAAGTGCGGGGCGCTGCACCTGACCGGCAAAGCATACCTGCGTCACACCTCGCTCTTTCAGCATCGCGATAAAGCTGCCAAGCGTTTCGATGCGGAAGCTCTGCACACCCGACAGATCGGGCGCATAGCCTTCCAAGGCACAGATCAATGGCCGCTCTTTCAAACGCTGCAAGATCAGTTTGGGCAGCCCGCCGCGCCCTGCGATCAAGGCCAGCATCAGCTTGGCGTCAGGAAGGAACGGTCGGAGGCGCCAAGCACGAAATCGACGACCTCACGCACATAGGCACTGTCGGTTTCATCTGACAGGCGGCGGGCGCGGTCCTGAAAGGCGCCCTCCCCTTGCGCAAGCATTTGGAATGCAGCGCGCAACGCGGTGATATCAGCACGTGCCACGCCTTTTCGCTTGAGCCCAACAAGGTTCAAACCGTCGAGCTTACCGCGCGGCCCCTGAACCAGGCCATGCGGGATCACATCATTGGTCACCATCGTGACAGCGCCGATGATCGCACCTTTCCCGATGCGCACAAACTGATGGATGCCCGAAAGCCCGCCAACGATGACGTCATCCTCAAGGATACAGTGCCCTGCCAGAGCCGCAGAGTTCACGACGATCACGTTGTTGCCGATGATCACGTCATGGGCGATATGGCAGCCTGCCATAAACAACCCGTCATCGCCAATCCGCGTCAGCCCGCCGCCACCGCTTGTGCCGGTGTTCATTGTCACATGCTCGCGGATGCGGTTGCGGGCGCCGATTTCAAGCCGGGTCTTTTCGCCATCGAACTTCTTGTCTTGCGGGATCTCTCCGATCACGGCGAAGGAGAAAATCACAGTGCCGTCGCCCACTGTCGTGTCACCGGTGATCACGACATGCGTGCGCAATTCGACCTGCGCACCCAACTTCACCTCAGGCCCGACATAGCAAAACGCGCCGATCACGCAGCCCGGGCCGATCACGGCGCCCGCGTCGATCACGGCAGAGGGATGGATGTGCGCGGTGGCGTCGATCATGGGCCTACTCCGGCAGGTCCATCATTGCGGTAAATTCGGCTTCGGCGGCCATCTCTTCACCGACCTTGGCGACGCCTGCAAATTTCCAGATCTTCGAGCCGCCGCGCTTGGTCTCGATATGCAGATCAAGCACGTCTCCGGGGCCAACCTTGCGGCGGAATTTGCATTTATCAATCGCCATGAAATAGACCAGCAGTTCCTTGTCTTCCATACCCATCGCAGCACCCACCATGACGGCAGCGGTTTGCGCCATCGCCTCGACAATGGTGACGCCGGGCATAATGGGGGTGCCCGGAAAGTGACCCTGGAAATGCGGCTCGTTAAACGTGACGTTCTTGATGCCGCGCGCGGATTTGGTGCCGTCGATATCCTCGACCCGGTCCACCAGCAAGAACGGATAGCGGTGCGGGATAATCCGTTGGATGCGCTGGATATCCGCGCTCATCAAGTCGTTACTCATGGCCTGTCCTTTGGTCTTCTTGGGATTTGAGTAGCAAGCCCCTTTGCCGCGCACAACGCGCTCAAGGATCACTTTTGGTGTCGGATTGTTCCGGGGCTTGGGGTACTGGTGCCTCGGACGGTGTGCCGCCTGTCTGCACATCATCAGCGCCAAGTTGTTCGTTTATCTGGGCAATCGCCTCGTCTGTGATGTCGATGCTATCGTCGACAATGAACACCTCGCGCCGTTCAAAAACGGCGACGGCACCGCGATCCAGAACGATTTTCGCCAACACCGGCAGCGCCGCGTTGCGCAAGATCGTCTCGGCCTCGTCACGGGCACGGCCCAGTTGCGTGCTTGCCTCGTCACGCTCGCGCCGCAGACGCAGAACGCGCTCGTCAAAGGCATCCGCACGGGCGCGGAACTCTTCGGGTTCAAGCGTGGGGCGGGCTTCGGTCAACGCGCGCTCTTCTTCAATCAACTGCGCGTCGATTTCGCGGCTTTCAGCAGCCAGACGCCGGGCTTGATCATCAATCGCACGCAGGCTCGCCTGACCAAACTCGGTCTCAAGAAAGAGCCGTTCGCTTTCGATCACCAGAATTGTGGACTGGGGTTGCGACAATCCGGTTTGCGCGGCAACAGGCGGTGCCAAAAGCACCGCCAGTCCCAAAGACACCGCCGACAGGACCCGGCGCATATCAGAAGCTGGTAGAGATCGTCAGGTCGAAGAACTGATCCTCGTCGAAGTCTTCTTGCTGGATCGCTTCGGCAAAGTTGAAGCGCAGCGGACCAAGCCCGGTGTCCCAGAAAAGCGACACACCAATGGCAGAGCGTAATTTGAAATCGTCATCAATACGCCCGTCATCGGTGTCATCCAGCCCCCAAAGCGAGCCGGTGTCGTAAAAGACACCAGCCGACACGCCATACTCTTCCGGCAAACCCAACGGGAACTCGGCCTCAAGGCGAGCCACTGCAAAGAAGTTACCACCCAAAGCGTCTTCGTTTTCAGCGTCCAGATCGCGCGGACCAATGCCGTTGGATTCAAAGCCGCGCAAGCGGTTGGGGCCGAACCGGAACCGATCAAGGATCAACGAGTCGCAAGACAGCACATTCCGCGCGCCGCCCTCAAACGTGGCCCGCAGCGTCACCTCTTCGTTCAACACGCGGGTTTCAGCGCCGACAAGCGCTGTCGTCTCGATATAGCTGTTGTCACCGCCCAAGCCGAAGAAGTCTTGCGAAAAGCTGAGAATGATACCGGCGTTGGGGTTCAGACCCGAGCGACGGTTGTCATAGCTGAAAGAGTAGCCGATGAAGCCTGCGGCGCGTTCGCCCTCGTCTTCTTCTTCCTGAAGCAGAACCGAGCTGTCTTCATCCACATCAAAGATTTCGCCGGACTTGTAACCACCACGCACGGTCAGGAAGCTGTTCTCCCCCACCGGGAACCGCAAGGACGGCTGGAACGTTGCAATGCGGGAATCGAAGTCGGCATTGCTCCGATCAGTCGTGCGGTAATCAAGCAGAAGACCCGCACGCAGATCACGGCCCAGAAACGCAGGCTCGATAAAGTTGAAGCTGTAGGAGCGCGTCGAGGCGGTCGTGTTCACACCAAAGCTCAGCGTCTGACCACGACCCAGGAAGTTGCGTTCGGTAAAGCTGATCGCGGCCCCAAAACCGTTGGAGTTCGAGAAGCTACCGCCGAAGTTCAATGAACCCGTCGGCGCTTCTTCGACATCGACGTCGATGATCACGCGGTCCGGGCCGGAGCCTTCGCGGGCGTTGACCTCGGTGCTGCCAAAGAACCCAAGGGCCCGCACACGCTCAGCCGAGGCGCGAATTTCACGCGGGTTGAACGGGTCGCCTTCCACGATGCGGAACTGGCGGCGCACAACACGGTCTAGGGTTGTGGTGTTGCCTTCGATGTCGATCCGCTCAACGAAAACGCGCGGGCCGCGGGTGATCTCGAACTCGACATCAAGGGTCAGGTCGCGGTCATTGCGGGTGATGCGCGGCTCGACGCGGATAAAGTTGAGGCCCTGTTGGATCGAAAGGCGTTCCATCCGGGCAATGGTGTTGTCGACGGCCGTCGGATTATAGGTCGTGCCGGGACGGATCCGGATCGCGCTAAGATAGTCATCAGCGTTGACGTCATCAAGCGTGCTGGACGCGGTGATCTCGCCAAACTCAAACTGCTGGCCTTCCTGAATATTGAACGTGATCAGGAAGCCGTCGCGTTCGCGTGTCAGTTCGGAATTCACGCTGAGCGTCTGGAAATCAACGTAACCGCGGGACTGGTAGAAGTCTTGAAGGACCTGCTTGTCAAACTCGATCCGGTCCGCAAGAAACGTGTCAGAGCGGATCAGGGCGCGGAAAATACCGGCCTGCTTGGTCTCAAGGACACGGCGCAGCCGGCGATCCGAGAAATTGCGGTTGCCGGTAAAGCTAAGGCGTTCAACCTCAATCGTGCGGCCTTCGACAACTTCAAAGACCAAATCGACGCGGTTGTCGGACCGGCGGATGATCGACGGTGTGACCGATGCCGCCAGACGGCCCTGCGAGGTGTAGGCTTCGGTCAGCGTGTCGGCGTCCTGCTCGGCCAGTGTCGGGCTGTAGACGCGGCGCGGCTGCGAGCGCAGCAGCGGCAACAGGTCTTCATCATCAATGCGGCGATTGCCTTCGATGTTGATGCGGTTGATCGTCGGGAATTCCTGAACACGGATCACCAGCGTGCTGCCCGCCGGAACAAGCTCAACCTCTTCAAAAAGACCCGATGCGCGAAGGTTCTGGCTTGCGTCGTTCAGATCACCGGCACTCAGCGCTTCGCCGCGGGCGATATTGGCGAAGGACAGGATCGTCGCGGCTTCGACCCGCTGATTGCCCTCAATCTGAACCTGCGAAAAGCGAAATTCCTGTGCGGCGGCGATGCCCACCATTAAGACCAGCGAAACAAAGGCCATAAGCCCTGTTTTGACGTTGGTTTTGACCCAGTTGCGGCCCGTGTGCATTATCATTGCAGCTACGGTCGCGCTGCTCACCTCTTTGGCGGTCATCCGACGACTCCGTTATACATCCCAGCGTTCTTGGTCTGATTATCGGCATTACCACAGCTTGTCAAAACGACAAACGCCCCAGCCACATGCAGTGGTGAGGCGTTTTCAAAGTGTTGCTCGCTTGCCTAGTGTGTTTAGTGTGCGAGGTTCAGCAGAATGCCACCAAGCTCGGCGCCAGCGACAAGACCGCCGATAATTGCGGCAGGCATAATGAAACGATCCCAGTTGATGTCCATCAACAGGCTCAAACTGCGGTATCCGGACTGAACGGCTTGCATTGGTACTCTCCTGCACGACTGCTTTGATCCGAAAATCACGGTCAAATGTGGCAGGAATTGGGCACAAACGGACAGCTTTCTGGGCGATCCGTTTGTGAGTTTGCTTCAGGGGCAGAAAAGATCGTTGCCCAAGGCGAAGACCATCAACGATAAAAGCAACGTCAAGCCGACCCCCATCAGGACCCGCAACGCGCGGTCGCTGGGGGGCTTGCCGGTCACGGCCTCATAAGCGTGAAAGACCAGATGGCCGCCATCCAGCACCGGGATCGGGAATAGGTTCAACAAACCCACCGCCGTGCTGAGCACCGCGATGAAGTAGATGAAGGACTGCGCCCCTTGGCTGGCCATCGCGCTTGAGGTTTGCGCGATCCCGATGGGGCCGGACAAATTGCACGAGCTGATGGCGCCTGTGATCATATTGTAAAGGCCCGACAGGCTGGAGCGGACGATGAAGTAGGTTTGCTCCACCCCGTATTGCAGGGACTGCACGACCCCGCCCCGCTCGCTTGCAGGCTCAAAGAAAAGACCACCGGAAATACCGATCAGCCAGCGCGTCTCGAACGTGCCATCGGGTTGCGGCAGGTCCACGCGTTTGGGGGCCAGGACGAACTCCATCTCTTCGCCGTCGCGCCAGACATCCATTTTAAGCGGTGTGCCGTCGGCGTCCGCCACGGCAGTGCGTAGAGCATCGAAGGTATGGATCGGGGCGTCATCGACCGCGGTGATCACGTCACCCACGCGCATGTTCACGTCAATGGCCGCAGAGCGCGGCGACAGGCCCAGGACAAGTGGCGGATAAGGGTAAGGGCCTTCCACCGTGATCTCCTGGCCATCGCGCAGCACGCGGTAGTCCAGAACCTGATCGGTTGGTAAATCGCGCACGAAGGGGTCGAACCCTTCAAGATCCGGCGCCTCAACACCGTTGATCGCAAGGATTTCATCGCCGGGCTGCAAAGCAATTTCGTAAGACGGCGGCAAATCGACCAGCTGATCAATCGTCAACGGATCGGTCGGTTGTCCGCGAAACAGCAAGATCGCTGCGAAGATAAGGAAAGACAGGACAAAGTTGAACACGGGTCCCGCCGCAACCGTGCAGGCGCGCGCCCACAATGGCGCGCCATGCATGGTCATGCGTTTGCGGTCTTCCGGCAGGGCGGCGATGGCCTCCCCGTCTTTGGCGCTTGCGGCGTCCGCGTCGCCAAGGAACTTCACGTACCCCCCCAAGGGAAGCAAAGCGAATTGCCATTTGGTACCGCGTTTGTCGACACGGCTGAACAGTACCGGCCCGAACCCAAGCGAGAACACTTCGGCATAAATCCCGCACCAGCGGCCCACGATATAGTGGCCGTATTCATGGATCGCGACGATGATGCTGAGCGCCAACACAAATGCGCCAATTGTGTAGATCAGCCCGCCAAACTGCGGGATCAAGTTGGTGAGTTCCAAACCGCCCTCTTATCCGTTTCGTGCTGCAATCGCGGCATCAGCCTCTTGTCGTGCCAAATGGTCTACGCGCAGGACGTTATCAAGGCTGATCGTGGCATTGATAAGACCCGACTGGGCAGAGATCGCGTCAAGTGCGTGTTCTACAACGCCTGCCATATCAGTAAACTTGATGTGTCCGGCGATGAACCCGTCCAGCGCGCGTTCTTTCGCGGCGTTGAAGGCGGAGCCGGACAGACCGCCCGTCTCCATCACGTTACGCGCGAGTTTGAGAGCGGGGTAGCGCGTCTCGCAGGCTTTGCGGAAATTCAGCTGGCCGATCTCGACCAAATCCAACCGTGCGACGGGCAGCTTCTTACGCTCGGGCCAGTGCAGTGCATAGCCAATGGCGTGGCGCATGTCGGGCGGGCCGACATGAGCCATCAGCGCACCGTCATTGAAGCCTACAAGCGCATGGATCAGGCTTTCGGGGTGCACAACGGCTTCGATCTGATCCGCGCGGACGCCAAAGAATTCTTTTGTTTCAATAAGTTCCAACGACTTGTTAAACATGGACGCGCTATCAATCGTGATGCGTTGCCCCATGTCCCAGTTCGGATGGCTTGAGGCTTCTTCAAGAGAAGCATGCTCCAGCGCCTCCAACGGCCAATCGCGGAACGCGCCGCCAGATGCTGTTATGATGATCCGCTCAACCGCAGACATATCCTCGCCCACAAGGCCCTGAAACACGGCAGAGTGTTCACTGTCGACCGGTAGCACAGTGGCCCCGTGATCGCGTGCGGTCTGCATCAACAAGGGCCCCGCTGTCACAAGCGATTCCTTGTTCGCCAGCGCCAGCGTCGTGCCTTGCTCAATCGCCTTCAGGCCCGGTGGCAGCCCCTCCGCACCAACGATCGCCGACATGACCCAATCCGCAGGGCGGCTCGCGGCCTCGTTCACGGCACCTGCCCCAGCGGCAACCTCGATATCGGTGCCTTGAAGGGCTGCGCGCAGATCGTCCAGACGATCCTCATAGGCGGTGATGGCGATGTCGGCGTTCAGACGCCGCGCATCTTCGGCCAGTTGCGCGATATTCGCGCCGCCCGTCAGGGCAATCACATCATAAGCGGCAGGATCGCGAGCAATAAGATCAATCGTATTTTGCCCAATGGACCCAGTTGCGCCAAAGATCGAAACCTTTCGCATCAGAACTGCACCTGCGGGACATCCACAAAGAGCGAAACGGCAAGCATGAAAAGCGCCGCCCCCAGCAACCCGTCAAAACGATCAAAGAGCCCGCCATGGCCAGGGATCAGAGTCGAGCTGTCCTTGACGCCCATCCGGCGCTTCAAAGCGCTTTCGGCGATGTCGCCCATTTGCGACGCGAAACTCAGCAGCATCGAAATCCACCAAAGGTCAGGACCCGCATCAGTGAAGGTGCCAAAGAGCAAGCCGATCAACGCCGCTGAAATCCAGCCCGCCACCGTGCCGGACCATGTTTTCTTGGGGCTGATCTTGGGCCAGAACTTCGGACCACTGAAAACCCGGCCCGCGAAATAGCCGAATATATCCGTCGCAATGACGACCAGCACCAGCCAGAGCAGCCACACAACGCCATAGGTTTCGCGGAAAATCACAAGGCCCCAACCGGCGATTATAATCGCCAGGGCGAAGGCAAAGAACGTCCCTCTCTCGCGCGGGAGTGCGAAAAGGCCAAGTGCCGGAGGCATTAGAAACAGCGCAAGGATCCAGCTCTCCTCGGCCACGAACATGCCCGACAGAAGGCTTGCTGTCAGCGCGGCGAGCAGCATCGCAGGTGTGGGCGCGTCGGGGCGGATCATCATAATCAGCTCCCAGATCATCACGGCTGTGACGAAGACCGCAAGCATCTGGAACCACACACCGCCTGCCAGAATACACGCGATGCCCAGCAGCCCCATCCCTGCGCCAGACAAAAGCCGTGTTCGCAGGTCATCCCATTTGGCCGGAGCCACGTCTGTCATGTCAGGACGGCACCATAGCGGCGCTCGCGCCCGCCAAATCGTGCCAGCACGTTTCCAAACTCGGCCGCGGTGAAATCCGGCCACAGGGTCGGGATAAACTCGTATTCCGAATAGGCGGACTGCCAGAGCAGGAAGTTACTGATCCTTGCCTCGCCGCTGGTGCGGATGACCAGATCAGGATCGGGCAGATAGCAGGTATCAAGATAGCGCGTGAATGTCTCGTCGCTGACATCACGCGGGTCAAGTTTGCCGCTTTGCACGTCATAGGCCAGACGGCGGGTGGCGCGGGCAACCTCATCACGGCCGCCGTAATTGATGGCGATGGTCAGGTGCACAGCGTCATTGTCCGACGTCAGCATTTCCAGATCGTCCATCATTTTGACAAGGCTGTCTTCCAGGCGCACCCGGTCGCCGATGAAACGCACGCGCACGCCTGCCTCAAGCAGCGCACGCGCCTCGCGTTGGATATAGCGGCGGAAAAGACGCATAAGGCCAGCCACTTCGGTCTGCGTGCGCTTCCAGTTCTCGGTCGAGAAGGCGAAGATCGTGAGGTATTTAACGCCCAGCGTCGGGCACGCCTCGACAATCTCGCGCACCCGCTTGGCCCCGGCGTGATGGCCAAAAAGCCGCGGTTTACCGCGTTTTTGCGCCCAACGGCCATTGCCATCCATGATGATCGCAACGTGATCGGGAGAGTTGGTTTCATTGGCCATTGTCACGGCCCTTTCCGGCAAAGGCCGTTAAACCTGCATGATCTCGGCTTGTTTGGTTTCCAAAGCCTCATCGACATGCTTGATGAAGCGGTCCGTGAGTTGCTGGACCTCATCCTCCCAGAGTTTTTGATCGTCTTCCGACATACCATCCGCCTTGGCTTTCTTGATCTGATCCATGCCGTCACGGCGGATGTTGCGGATCGAGACGCGGGCACTTTCGGAATACTGCGCGGCCACCTTTGTCAGATCGCGGCGGCGTTCCTCGTTCAACTCGGGGATCGGCAGCATGATGATGGTGCCGTTGAGTTGCGGGTTGATCCCCAACCCGCTTTCGCGGATCGCTTTTTCGACGGCGTTCACCATCGACTTGTCCCAGACATTGATGGTGACCATGCGCGGCTCGGGTACGTTGACAGTGCCAACCTGATTGATCGGGGTCTTCTGGCCGTATGCTTCGACCATAATCGGCTCAAGCATCGAAGACGACGCCCGCCCTGTGCGCAAAGACGCAAATTCCGTCCGCAACGAGGACATTGCCCCGTCCATCCGACGCTCAAGGTCGTCTGTATCTATCTCAAAGTCGTCTGCCATGATCCCACTCGGTCCTTTAGTCCGCCGTTTACCGGCTTTTTGTATCTATATCGTTAACCATGAACGGTTGTATAGGTGCCTTCCCCCGCAAGAATACCGGCAAAACCGCCTGGCTCATCCAGCGAGAAGACGATGATCGGTTTGTTGTTGTCGCGCGCAAGGGCAATCGCGCTGGCGTCCATCACACCCAGATGCTTCTGAAGCACCTCATCATAGGTCACATGATCATACCGCACGGCATCGTCATGCTTCACGGGGTCTTTGTCGTAGACACCGTCGACCTTGGTGCCTTTGAAAATTGCCTCGCAGGCCATTTCGTTGGCGCGCAGGGTGGCCGCCGTGTCTGTGGTGAAATAAGGATTGCCCGTGCCCGCCGCGAAAATCACGACGCGGGCCTTTTCAAGGTGGCGCACGGCGCGACGGCGAATGTAGGGCTCACAAACCTGATCCATTGGGATGGCGCTAATCACACGAGTGTAGACGCCAAGCCCCTCAAGTGCGGCTTGCATCGCCAGCGCGTTCATCACCGTGGCCAGCATCCCCATATAATCTGCCGTCGTCCGCTCCATCCCCTGCGCGCTGCCTTGCAGCCCGCGAAAGATATTGCCGCCGCCGATCACCATGCAAATCTCGACACCCAGATCGTGCACTGATTTCACTTCTGCTGCGATCCGCTCGACCGTCGGCGGGTGCAGGCCGTAGCCTTGATCTCCCATCAACGCCTCCCCGGAAATCTTCAGCATAACGCGTTTGAATTTCGGAGCGGGGGTGGTGGCGGTCATGGCAAGTATCCCAAGTGCTTTGCGTTCGGCGTAAAATGTCGCAAAAGACGGGCGGGTTCAACGCAAGACCCGGCCTTAAAGCGGATAAATCACAATTGTCACTTATCGACCTGTCAAAGCTCTCGGCCGAGCGTCCGGTTCTGATCGCCGGACCGACGGCATCGGGCAAATCCGCGCTCGCGCTTGAGATCGCGCAGACGCAAGGCGGCGTGGTGATCAATGCCGATGCCTTACAGGTCTTTGACGGCTGGCGCATCCTGACCGCACGCCCAAGTGAGGCCGAACTCCAGACAGCCCCCCACGCGCTTTACGGGCATGTGACCTATCATGGCGACTATTCCGTCGGTCACTGGCTGCGCGATGTGGCACCATATCTATCCGGGCCCGAGCGCCCCATCATCGTCGGCGGCACAGGACTTTACTTTACCGCGCTCACCGAAGGTTTGGCTGACATTCCGGCCACCCCGCCTGACATCCGCACCAAAGCCGACCGGATCGTGGCCAATGAAGGTTTTGAAGTCCTGCGAGACGCGCTTGACCCCGAAACCCTGTCGCGGATCGACCAGCGCAACCCGATGCGGGTCCAGCGCGCGTGGGAGGTGCAGCAAACGTCCGGGCGCGGGCTGGCCAGATGGCAAGCAGCGACACCAGCCCCGCTTTTGCCGTTGAAAGACGCCGATCCGATTCTTTTGGATGCCGACCGCGATTGGCTGTCGGACCGCATCGAGCAACGTTTTGACCGGATGATCACGGGCGGTGCGCTTGACGAGGCGCGCGCGATGTTGCCGCGTTGGAATCCCGCTCTTTTATCCTCAAAAGCCATCGGCGCGCCGGAACTGATTGCCCATCTCAACCACAAGATGTCGTTGGACGAGGCCACGCTTGCCGCAAAAACGGCCACACGCCAGTTTGCCAAACGCCAGCGCACATGGTTTCGCGCCAGAATGCGCAATTGGGATGCCTTAACTCTGGGCTAACCAATTTCGGACATTTTCTGCCCTATTCAAGCCATATTCCGCTCGCAAGGTTGCACAAATCAACCAAGGGCGTACAACATGCTGATGCAAACTGACTACTCTCCGACGGACCGTATTGAGGTGAACACGCTGGCACAAATGCAGCGCGGCGGCAGTTGGCGTGTCGACACGCTCCATTCGAACGAAGACCCTATTCTTTACTGGATCACGCGCGGTCAGGGCCGGTTGGTCGTCGCAGGCAAAATGCGCGGTTACGGCCCCAGCAACGCGCTGTTTTTGCCTGCAAAAACGATGCATTCGATTGAACTTGGGCCGCAATGCTATGGCTTGGCCGTGACCTTGCCGTCTGACCCGCTGATGACCCTTCCAGCAACGCCCCAGCAAATTCGCGTGGCGAACGTACCTGGTCAATCCGAATTGACTGGCCTTCTGGACAATCTGCAACGTGAACTTGTCAGCGATCGCCCGGCCCATTCACGTGCGGCGCGTTTTCATGCCGGCCTGATCAGCGTTTGGCTGGAACGCAACCTGCCCGCGTCGGCAAAGCCTGACGCGGCCGAACGCCTTGTCTCGCGCTATTGCAGCCTTATCGAAGAGCGCATCAGCGAAGGGCTGAACGTCGAAGGCTATGCCGCCGCGCTGGACGTCACACCGACACATCTGACGCGTTCGACACAAAGCTGTTGCAGCATGTCCGCGCTTGAACTTCTGACCGAACGCGTGACCCACGCCGCCCGCAAACGGCTGAGCGATACGTCGATGACCGTAAAGGGCGTGTCGGAATCCCTGGGCTTCAATTCCGCGGCTTACTTCACACGCAGCTTTCAGGCCCAGACCGGCCTGACCCCAAGCGCATTTCGCGACGCAGCTTAACAGGGAATAGCGTCCCCCGGGTGCACGTTGTCGCGCGGGTATCGTCCTCAAAAGGCCGAATTTGCGCGCCTGCCTGAACTGTTTTTCAGCAGATTGACCGCCTTGCCGGACGTTACGTCAGCCAAACCGGCCATGTGCTTGACACCATCCCCAATGTCGCTTTTGCTCGAGGCCGATGTCGCTTTTGTTATATGATATGACGAATGCGACCGTTGACGCCCGTAGATTTATGGTGCGTCATGCGATGGCCGGATTGGGGAGACAATCTACATTCACACATGTCACTCGCGCAGCCGCTTGGTCTGCCGGGCCGTACCCGATCCAGAAAAAAAACAAATGTGTCACAGGGAGAACAGAATGACGCACCCCACACCCAACGGTCAGCCGTTGCACACTGCCGTGTCGCTTTATGCGGACGAATTCAAAGCCGGTCTGATGGACCGCCGCGAATTCCTGACCCGCGCGACCGCGCTTGGTGCCAGCTCGGCGGCCGCTTATGCCTTGATCGGCATGAACGCCCCTGCACGCGCCGCAGGCCACGCCCAGAAGGGCGGCATGGCCCGCATGCAGATGGAAGTTCGCGCCCACAAGGACCCGCGCACGTATGACTGGACCCAAATGGCTTACGTCACCGCGGGCACAATTGAGTACCTCGTTGAATATAATTCTGACGGGTCTTTCCGCGGCATGCTGCTGGAAAGCTGGGAGGTCAACGACGATGCCACCGAATACATGCTGAACGTCCGTCAGGGCGTGAAGTGGAACAACGGTGACGACTTCACCGCAGACGACGTGGCCCGCGTGATCGCCGGCTGGTGTGACAAATCGGTCGAGGGTAATTCGATGGCCGGTCGCATGGCGACGTTGATCGACAACGACACCAATCAAGCCATCGAAGGCGCGATTGAGGTTGTGGATGCAAGCACCGTCAAACTGACCCTGCCCGCCCCCGACATCACCATCATCCCCGGCTTCGCCGATTATCCGGCTGCCGTTGTCCACTCGGGCTATGACGCTGCCGCAGACCTGTCGACGCTCGTGGGCACCGGCCCAATGGTCGTGACCCAGAATGAGGTTGGCGTGAAAGCCATCATCGAACGTGGTGAGCATGAGTGGTGGGGTGACACCGCCTTTGAAGAGGGTGGCTTCTACCTCGATAAGATCGAATATATCGACTACGGCACAGACCCGTCCGCCTGGGTGGCCGCAGCCGAAGCCGAAGAGGTCGATCTGATCTATGAAACCGTCGGCGACTTCATCGACATCTTCAATGCAATCGGCTGGGAACAGTCCGAAGTGGTATCCGGTGCGACGATCTCTGTCCGTCCGAACCAGCAGGCCGAAGTGAACGGTATGAAGCCTTACGAGGACAAGCGTGTCCGTCAGGCGCTGGCGATGGCCGTCGACAATCAGGTCTGCCTTGAGTTGGGCTATGCCAGCCGTGGTGTGGCAGCAGACAACCAGCATGTCGGTCCGGTTCACCCGGAATATGACGACAGCGTTGGTCGCCTTGCCTATGATCCCGCAAAGGCAAAAGCGCTTATGGAAGAGGCTGGCATGGCCGATTTCGAGCATGAACTGATGTCGATTGATGACGACTGGCGCAAGAACACCACCGATGCGGTGGCCGCCCAGCTGCGCGACGCAGGCATCAACGTGAAACGGACGATCCTGCCCGGTTCGACATTCTGGAATGACTGGGTCAAGTATCCGTTCAGCTCCACGAACTGGAACCACCGCCCGCTGGGCACGCAGATCCTCGCACTGGCCTATCGTTCGGGCGAAGCGTGGAACGAATCCGGTTTCTCGAACGCCGAATTCGACAGCCTGCTGGCCGAAGCCAACTCCATCGCGGATGCCGATGCGCGCCGCG
>ERZ1740067.1104-NODE-1104-length-19462-cov-43.570980_pt1 | contig 19462 bp, 30 predicted proteins | sample MGYA00581736_ERZ1740067 | MGnify/ENA primary metagenome ERZ1740067 (study PRJEB43018, sample SAMN04849236) | marine metagenome | isolation source: floating plastic debris | place: Pacific Ocean | collected 2008-08-27 | study: EMG produced TPA metagenomics... | reverse complement strand
CTCCTAAGCCGGATGTGACCCCCGAAGCGTAACGGGCCAACCACGGCATTTCTTGTTTTGAATCGCGGCGATATTCCGCCGGACGCGTATAGCGACCCCATGCGGCCGGATCAAGCGTTTGTGCGCCAACACTGCGGGGCGCAAATGGCCTTGTCACGCAAGGCGCTGTAACGCCGGAATTCTTGGCCGGTTCACCATTCCTCCCTAAAACTCGGCAAGACATAGAATGAGCCATGGACGATGAGCGGATCCGCCCAACCCAAATCCGAAACGGGACCACTTTTGGCTGTCATGCTGGCGACTTTTGCCGCCAGCCTTTTTGGGGGAGCATGGTTCTGGGGGCCGGATCTTCACTCTGCGCTGTTGATCCTGCTCTCGATGATTGCCGCTCTTATGATCGATGCGTTTCGGCTGGCTCAGCTCCGAATGTCTGTGGCGAAAATTACCGCAGCAGCACATGCCACAAAGCAAGATCTTTCCCAATCGCTGGAAAGGGCCATCAAAGAACGTGATCGCCCAAGGGTCCAAGCCACGGCTTTGAATCGGGCACTGATCGAAAGCATAGAGGCGAGCGAAAGCAAGCTGCGTGAGATATTTTGGACCTTCATGCAAAGCAGATGCGCGATAGCTCCTCGTGCCTGACATCTGACCACCTGGTTCAGCCGGTCAGCGCCGTCATATGAGGCGACGGGTTGCACCACCGAGGTCGTGGCGCAGATCAGAACCAATGCTTTGGCGATGAACAAGTCTTCTCGGGAAAGGGTGCACTTCACCGCGGATCTGATCCGACACGGTGAAGGTCTCTGCAAAGTGATCGAACGGTTGGGCAAAGAAACCGGAGATACCGGCACATCGCTTAGCGATCTGGACAATGGCCTTGATCACATTGGCGGTCAGATCAATCACCTCGCGAATGAAATCGAAGCGACCAACCAGTCAATGTCTGGAATCACAAATCTCACAGACACCTGACGGGCGCGTTTTGCCGAAGCCAAGCAGGGCACCGCCTGTCAAAGCCAACTTTACAGATCCGGCTCCTGGCCGTCAAAGCCTCGGTCGAGGCGGCACGGGCGGGCACGTCCTGTATTGGGTTCAAGATGGTGGCGGAAGAGGCTCTAAAACTAACCGAGGATTCCGCGACGGACGTCAGCGGCATCGAAAGCGCTATGGCAGGTGTCGATCAGAGCATCGGGCAGTTGTCCACCGTTGTGACAGACCTGTCAGGCAAGATGGTCGACAAAAGTGCCACAACCGCCTTGTGCAAGGATCAGGTGGCCGAAACCGCGGCCAATACAAGCACGCTTGGATCGACCATGATCGCCGCGGGAACGGAAACGCAGGCCCAATTGCCCCGCATCCTCGACCTGGTCGACCATATCCGTAACATCAAGACCAACATTGCCCTCTGCCATGAGGTTCTGCGGCAGATGGACGGCCATGAGGCAAAGGGCAGCGCGATTTACCCGACGGAGGGATTGCGGAAGCGTGTCGGTTTGAAAGGCATTTTCAGCGCATGTTCGACCATCTCCAGATGATCCTGTCCATAGAACGGGTCACCATCAACGATATAGGTCGGCGATCCAAACACCGCTCGACCCCGCGCCCAGTCGGTGTTCGCTTGCAATTTGGCCTGCACCGGCTCTGATGCGGCCATCGCGATCAAAGCTTGCGGGTCATAACCAAGTGCCTGGACCACCCCCGCCAGCGCGTTGGGATCGGATAAATCCGCATCATCGCGCCAATGCGCCTCAAGCAGCGCATGCGCCATGGCGTCGACCGCCGTCCCACTTTCCCCCAGCGACAGTATCAGGCCGGAGGCAAGGCTGTAATCCGCGTCATGAAAAGTTGGGCGATGATCAATCACCGACACACCGCGATAAGCGGCCCATCGTTCGATCTCGCGCCCGAAGAAGTAGTCTACATGCGCTTGCGTCCTTTGCTGAAACGGCAGGCTGCCTTGCGCCTCGATGGCCGGAGAGAGCAGGATCGGCTTGTGGATAATCGTCGCCTCATGCTCTGCCGCGATCTCGGACAGGCGTTTTGACCCAAGATAGGCAAAGGCGGAATGGGCGGAGTAGATGTAGGTGACGGTGGACATAGGTTGGTCAAAGCCTCTTGACGTAGTGCTATTGGTCTTCCCCCTCTGAAGTGGTCCTCCGCTATGTTTAGAAAAACGGAGGAATGAGCTGCTCCCCATAGTCGGACCACCCGGCTGGAGATTTTCCGGGGTTTGAGCTCAGGGCGATTTTTCGAGCCCTGAGCCGTTCATTAGCGAGATCGGTGGTTTGTTCCCAATTGCGCTGTGGGGGCGAACTTCGTTGTAGTCTCTGCGCCAGTCCTCCATTTTTGTCCGCGCATCGTCAAGGCTCATGAACCAATGCGTGTTCAGGCATTCCGCACGGAACTTGCCGTTAAAGCTCTCTATGAACGCGTTGTCGGTCGGTTTTCCTGGCCGCGAGAAGTCCAGCGTGACGCCTTTCTGGTAGGCCCATAGGTCGAGATCCCGCGACACAAACTCTGAGCCCTGGTCGACGCGGATCGACTTTGGGTAACCGGTCTGGGCGCAGACATGCTCCAGCGTTTGGACGACGTCTTCACCACGGTAGCTAAACCGTGGATCGGTGGCGGGCGAGAACCGCGAGAATGTGTCCACGATTGTTAGAACACGTATCTTTCGACCAGTGACCAGCTGGTCGTGGACAAAATCCATAGCCCAAGTCTCGTTGCTGCGTGTCACATCAACGCGATCCTCGCGCAGCTTCGCTTTCACGCGTCGTTTTGGCGTCTTATTCCGCAATTGAAGACCCATCTCATTGTAAAGGCGGTAAATCCTCTTAGCATTCACGTGCCATCCTTCACGGCGGAGCAGCACATGGATACGCCGGTATCCATAGCGCACACGCGTCTCTGCGATCTCCTTAATGCGTGTCTTGAGCTCGGCCTGTTCATCGCCATGGGCACGGTAACTGTAGGTCGAACGATGCGCCTGCAGCACACGACAGGCGCGCCGGATGCTGACCTCCCAAACCGTGCGTAAGGCGTCTACCAGTTCCCGACGACGAGCAGGCCTCAGAGCTTTCGTTTGATAACGTCCTGCAGCATGGCCTTGTCCAGTGAAAGATCAGCCACCAACCGCTTCAGCCTCGCGTTCTCCTCATCAAGCATCTTCAAACGCTTCATCTCGGAAGGCATCAAGCCGCCGTACTTCTTACGCCAGTTGTAGAAAGTCGCTTCCGCAATTCCGGCCTTGCGACAAACCTCCGCGACACTCGTGCCATCTTCAGCCTGCTTCAGCACGAACGCAATCTGCGCCTCCGTGAACTTGCTTCTTTTCATGGAATCCTCCTTCTCCCGCGCACGGGATCATAAATGGAAAATTCCAGCTCAGAACGGTCCAGTTTTCGGGCAGCAGGTCAACGGACCGAATGGATAACGAGTGCCGCAGCGTTCCATGCAACCAAACGCGGTTGTTGAATTTGACATCTACGATAGGATCGAAAGGACGCTTTCTGCAAAGGGAATTGAATACAGTGCACCGGCGAACTCCTACAAAAACACTAGCCCGGATCATTGCCTGTATGCTGGCAGCAATGTTCGCAACACAGACAAGCGGAGACCCGGCCAAAATTGTGAGCGCTTTTGAGAAGGCCAACGCACTTCTAGCAAACGCAAGACGCATTATCTCATTCAGTATTGATGGCTGCGTTTTTAAAGAAGTTATAGTGAATCCGAACTACTGCAAGGCGTTCGGGGAAGGTGATGGGGACCGGACCATCACTACTCTGATAGATCTTCGCGAAGTGAGCGCGATATCGACGATCAACGCCGGCGACAAGTTTCACATCAACTTTGATCTGGATTTCGATAGGCCGGGCAAAATATCCATCGTCATGGATCAACTGCAAAACGGCACCGAAGGCGCACGCCAACGGTTCGGGGAAGCTCTTGATGCGGCCCTTGAAGCCGCCGATTTGCGCAGTGGAACGTCGTTTTCAAGATGTGACCGCGCACCCGCAAGGCTCAAGAGGCAGGCGATGATATCGGTGATCAGCACGACCGAGCCTGACGGCTGGCGACCACTGATCGACCTCGCAAAAGAATGCCGTGCGCCCGCGTCGATGGAATTTTCCGAGTGATGATCGGCTGCAAAAAAGATCCGGCTTCGATGCCGATCGGCTGTTGTTTGTCGACAATCCAAACACAAAACCCCGGCCACATCTGACCGGGGTCTATGGTGGGCCGAGGCCCACTTTACTTCTTTTGACGTAAGGCGGAGGTTTCCTCCGCCCGTAAGCGTTAGCCACGCTCTTCGACGATCTCGACGAGATGCGGGATCTTATTGATCATGCCGCGCACGGAAGGTGTGTCTTCCAGCTCACGCGTCTTGTGCATCTTGTTGAGGCCCAGCCCGATCAGCGTCTGGCGCTGCTTTTCGGGCCGACGTATGGGCGAGCCGATCTGTTTGACGACAAGTGTCTTGGCCATGGTCTATGCCTCCTCCGCGACTTGAGCGGATGCGGCCGGTGCGTCGTCCCGCTTGGGCAGGATGTCGGCGACCTTCTTGCCGCGACGCTGCGCGACGGACCGGGGCGATTGCTCTTTCCTCAGCCCGTCCATCGTGGCGCGGATCATGTTGTAGGGGTTCTGCGACCCGATCGACTTCGACACGACGTCTTTCACGCCCAGCATCTCGAAGACAGCGCGCATTGGGCCACCAGCGATGATCCCGGTACCCTCGGGCGCTGTGCGCATGACAACCTTGCCAGCACCCCAGCGACCATGCATGTCGTGGTGCAACGTCCGGCCCTCACGCAACTGAACGCGGATCATCTGGCGCTTGGCCTGTTCGGTCGCTTTGCGGATTGCTTCGGGCACCTCTTTGGCCTTACCCTTGCCAAAGCCGACACGGCCCTTCTGATCACCCACAACGACAAGCGCCGCAAAGCCAAAGCGCTTGCCGCCCTTCACGGTCTTCGAGACCCGGTTGATCGCGACCAGACGATCAGCGAATTCCGGGGCTTCGTCTCTGTCGCGACGCCCACCCCGGCGATTTTCACGTTCTGCCATGTGGCATTCCTTTAATTGCGGGCATTTGCCCATTTGTCCAATCGCGGTGCGCGCCAAGCGCCCGGATCATCGAGGCAGAGAACCCGCCTGCACAGAAGTCGTAAGGCGGGCGTGTCGCCCGCCCCACCTTTAGATTTTCAGACCGCCTTCGCGGGCTGCATCGGCCAATGCCTTGACCTTGCCGTGAAACAGGAAACCACCGCGATCGAAATAAGCCTCTTCCACACCGGCCTTTTTGGCTTTCTCGGCAATCGCCGCGCCAACTTTCGTCGCAGCTTCGACGTTGTTCTTGCCCGCAAGCCCAAGATCCTTGTCGAGGGTTGAGGCCGAGGCCAGCGTCACGCCATTCACATCGTCGATCAGCTGAACGCTGATGTTCTTGTTCGAACGATGAACGCTCAAGCGCGCGCGACCGGCATTTACCTTGCGAAGTTTGTTCCGGACGCGCAGCCGGCGCTTGAGGAACAATTGTCTTTTGCTGTTTGCCATGTTCCTGGTCCTTACTTCTTCTTGCCTTCCTTGCGGAAGATATACTCGTCCTTGTAGCGGATGCCTTTGCCTTTGTAAGGCTCTGGCTTGCGCCAGGCACGAATATTGGCGGCCACTTCGCCAACGAGCTGCTGGTCGATGCCCTCGACAACAATCTGCGTCTGTTTAGGCGCAGTCACTGTCACGCCCTCGGGCGCTTCAAAATCGACGTCGTGCGACAGACCCAGGTTCAGCTTGAGCGTATTGCCCTGCATCTGCGCCCGGTAACCGACGCCCTGGATTTCAAGTTCCTTCTTGAAACCCTCTGTGACGCCAATCACGCAGTTCTGCACCTGCGTGCGGGACATGCCCCATTGCTGACGAGCCCGCTTGGATTTGCCACGCGGGTCAACCTTGATCACATTGTCTTCGACCGCGATCGTCACGTCATCCGTCGCGGTGAAACTGCGGGTGCCTTTGGGGCCCTTCACCTCGACGGTTTGGCCGGACACATTTGCCGTCACGCCAGAGGGCAGATCGACCGGTTTTTTGCCAATACGAGACATCTGCCCCTCCTTAGAATACAGTGCAAAGCACTTCGCCACCAACATTGGCTTCTCGTGCGCTACGGTCCGACATCACACCTTTCGGCGTGCTGACAATCGACACGCCCAAGCCCTGACGGACCTGCGGGATGTCCTTGACGCCCATGTAGACGCGACGGCCTGGCTTTGAGACCCGCTTAAGTTCGCGAATTACAGGTTCGCCTTCGTAGTATTTCAGGCTGATTTCGATGGCCGGATGGCCGTCCTTGCCTGTCGTGCTTTCGTAGCCGCGGATGTAGCCTTCGTCCGCAAGCACATCCAGAACCCATGCCCGCAGCTTAGAAGCTGGGGTCAGGACAGTGGATTTGCCACGCAATTGCGAATTGCGGATCCGGGTGAGCATATCGGCGATAGGATCGTTCATATCACTCTCTCCCTTACCAGCTCGATTTAACCATGCCGGGGATCTGGCCGTTGGAGCCAAGTTCCCGCAGCGCGATCCGGCTGACCTTCAGCTTACGGTAGTAAGCATGGGGCCGACCTGTCAGCTGGCAGCGATTATGCAGACGTGTGGCGGACGAATTCCGGGGCAGTTTCGCCAGTTTCAGCGATGCCCGGAAGCGTTCTTCCATCGGTTTGCTTTCGTCGTTAATGATCTCTTTCAGCTCTGCCCGCTTTGCAGCGTATTTCTTGACGAGCCGTTCGCGCTTTGCCTCGCGCGCGATCATGGATTTCTTTGCCATATCTTGTCTCTCCGCGCTTACGAGTTGAAGGGCATGTTGAAGTGCTTTAGCAAGGCTTTCGCCTCATCGTCGGTCTGAGCCGTTGTCGTGATCACGACATCCATGCCCCAGACCTCATCGACCTTGTCGAAGTTGATCTCGGGGAAGACGATGTGTTCTTTGATGCCCATCGCATAGTTGCCGCGCCCGTCGAACGATTTGCTCGAAACGCCGCGGAAGTCACGCACACGTGGAAGTGCGATTGTGATCAGGCGATCCAGGAATTCATACATGCGGTCGCCGCGCAGGGTCACTTTTGCACCCAGAGGCATTTCTTCCCGCACACGGAAACCCGCGATGGACTTCTTGGCCTTGGTGACAACGGCCTTCTGGCCAGCAATCGCTGTGAGATCTTCCTGGGCGGACTTGACCTTTTTGCTGTCGCGCACGGCTTCGGCGCCGGCCCCGATATTCAGGACGATCTTGTCCAGACGCGGGATCTGCATGTCGTTCTTGTAACCGAACTCTTCTTTCATGGCCGCTTTGATCGTTTCACGGAACTGGGCCTTGAGGCGGGGTGTGTAGTTTGCAGCATCAAGCATCGATCACGTCCCCTGTCGTCTTGGCAAAGCGCACCTTCTTGTCACCTTCCATCTTGAAGCCAACGCGTGTCGGTTTGCCGTTCTTGTCAATGTAAGCTAGGTTTGACAGGTCGATGGGCATTGCCTTCGGAATGCGCCCACCCTGACTGTTCTGAGTCTGGCGTGTGGCGCGGATGGCAATATTGATGCCGTCAACCACAGCCTTGCCTGCCTTCGGATTGACCGAAGAAATCGTACCTTCCTTACCTTTGTCCTTACCGGCCAGCACAACGACCTTGTCGCCTTTTTTCAGTTTCGCAGCCATCAGAGCACCTCCGGCGCCAGCGAGATGATTTTCATGAAGTTCTTGCCGCGCAACTCACGCACCACCGGCCCGAAGATACGGGTGCCGATCGGTTCGTTGTTGTTGTTCAGGATCACGGCCGCATTCCGGTCAAAGCGGATCGCCGTCCCGTCTTCGCGGCGTACTTCCTTGGCGGTGCGGACGACGACGGCCTTGCGCACATCACCTTTTTTCACGCGACCGCGTGGGATGGCTTCCTTCACCGACACGACGATGATGTCGCCCACGGACGCATATTTGCGTTTGGAACCACCCAGGACCTTGATGCACTGAACGCGGCGGGCGCCGCTGTTGTCAGCAACATCCAGATTGGTCTGCATCTGGATCATTTAGGTTTCTCCCGACCTTTGGGGACATCTGCGCCCCAGGGTTTCGATTGAACCGGAGGGTGTCTTAGGCCTCGGCCGTCAACACCTCCCAGCGTTTTGTCTTCGACTTCGGCGCGCATTCGATGATGCGGACGCTGTCACCCACCTTGAACGTGTTCTTATCGTCGTGCGCCCGATACTTTTTGGACTTACGAATGGTCTTTTTCAGAACCGGGTGGGTAAAGCGGCGCTCGACCGACACGGTGACTGTTTGTGCGTTCGCGTCAGAGGTCACGACGCCTTGCAGGATACGCTTGGGCATTTCGTGCTCTCCCTATTCTGCCGCAGATTTGGCTTTTTCGTTCAGAATTGTCTTGACGCGTGCTGCATCCCGACGCACCGAACGCAGCCGTGCAGGGTTTTCCAATTGGCCTGTTGCCTGCTGGAAACGCAGGTTAAAAGCCTCTTTCTTCAGATTTGCCAGATCGTCACGAAGCTGATCCGGCGTTTTGTCACGCAGTTCGCTGGCGTTCATCGCCTTGTTCCTTTCAACATCACCAGTGGGCCCCAATGCGGGTCACCCATGATTCTGGTGGAGGTCATGGTGAAGGCTGTCGTCTAAGCCCGCAGCCTACATAAAGCAACCCCCGATGGCAGGATTTTCCGCAGCGTTTGACTTGCTATGAAAGGCGGACGCGTCGACCACTAGATGTTGCGGCTTTGCACGGGCTTGGTCTATGGCAGGAACATGCCTCAGATCAAATCGCTTTTTGCCACACGCCTCTATCACGCACAGCTTGAAGGCGTTGATACATCCGAATTGCAAGTGTCCTGCTATGCCATCGCCGAGGATGACGAAGCAGGCCGGGAATGGTGTGAGACCGAAGGTTATCCGGGCTATACCTCATATGCCTCTCTCACCGATCTCCCGTGGCGCTTTCCGATCTTTGCAGATCTGGTCAAGGCTTTGGACACCCGCGTTGCCGACTTCGCAAAGGATCTGGCTTTTGACCTGGGAGACAGGGCGCTGCTATTGGACGACATTTGGATCAATATCCTACCTGAAGGCGGGATCCACACGGGCCACATACATCCCCATTCGGTCATCTCGGGCACCACCTATGTCGCCATGCCCAAGGGTGCCTCCGCCTTGAAACTCGAAGACCCCCGCCTGCCCTTCATGATGACCGCCCCACCCCGCACAAAAGACGCGCCCGAGGACCTGCGACAGTTCATCTACATAAAACCCGAAGTCGGCGACGTGCTTCTCTGGGAAAGCTGGCTTCGCCACGAAGTTCCAATGAACATGAGCGAGGAAGACCGAGTGTCGGTATCTTTCAATTATCGGTGGGACTGACCGACTGTACGCCCAACGGTTAACGGCGCGGTTCTTGCAAAGCCCTCGCTTCGGCCGGCTAACCCCACAAAACAAGGCCAATTACCGGTCTGTTTTAGGTCGGTATTACATCGGTATTGCGTCGGTGCCGTTGTCGGCTTTTGCCTGTTTATTAGAGAGCAATGTGTCTGACGTCAGTAGCCAACAGACGGAATACTGGGTTTGAGTAACGGAGGCTTTCTGGTTCACCGCAGCCATCAAGGAGCGAAGATGAGGCACAAAGCAGGAACTATCAAAGGATTCCGCTAACAAGCTGGTCAGGGGTATCAAGCGGAAAACGCGCAAGCATTGTTCCGCTGAAGAGAAGATCAGGGTCATGTTGGCGGGTCTGCGTGATGAAGAGAGCATCGCCGCGCTTTGCCGCCGCGAGGGGATCGCCAAGAGCTTGTATTATTCTTAGTCGAAGGAATTCCTGGGGGCGGGCAATACAGCGTGTTTACCATGAAGTTGCGGCAGCTGCGCAAGACCACGAGATAATTGACCCGACGCTGTTGGCTCGGACACAGGTCTTTTCACAAAGTCGCGTCGGCCTTTCCCACGGGCTCTCTTTTCATGCGGGAGCGGTACAGGTGCTGTACCCGCAACTTCTGAAAAATCGGTAGCTGAGCAGTGGTTGCCGCCGCGTGTTTCAGCGCCGTCACTGGCGCGTGACAAAACGTGTCCCAAAACGTGAATGCATCGACCGAATTTCTCTGAACGCTGGCGTGTCTCCTTCAGGAAGGCGCTGAAAGTCCCTTGGGATTGGCGCACAGCACACAGGAGCAACTTATGACAATGCAACACGCCTAGCGCTCGGGCCCTTCCCCGACCATCGACCGAAACCAAACCGACGTCGGCCCGTGCCGGCGAACGGCATGCCTATTCTGATGAAACTCAACTTGGAGCATCAAAATGACCATTCCAAATCCTGCGGATCTTATTAAAGACCTTGCCAACGACGCTGCGAGCGCGGTGAGCAACGCGCTCGACAGTCTCGATCAAATCTCGAATTTGACAGTGAGCATCCAGGGTCTCATCGCCAATCCGACAGACGCATTGGGCTCGATCGGCGAAGCGCGCTTCGCATTCGCCCAGATCAGCAGCGATCTTCAGGCCGTCGGCCGGATCGACGCGGCACTGGCCAATGAAATCTCTGCGGTCACGCGGGAGTTCATCACTGCCGCGAGCGGGTATCACGAAGCAGAGCTCGCCCGTTTGCAAGCCGGCCAGGTCGACAGCACCAACCTCAATCTAACAGCGAGACACCTGGAGGCGGTCAGCCAATCCTTGTTCACCTTAATCCGTCTAGGAGATCCCGGCGGCGTACTCTCACAGGCCATAGAGCTTGCGCAGGCAGAAGCTGTCGCCATTGTCCAGGATCTTGCTGCCGTGAACGAGATCGGCGTCATCGCGAGCCTGCAGGGGATCGCAGCAGAGTTGTCCGTGATCGACGACGCCGTGTTGTCAACGAACCCAGGCGGGATCGCAGGCGATCTGGCTCGGATCGCCGAGGATGTACGTCAGAACGCCACTGACATAGGTATTACCGGTGCAAGTGACCCGGGCGCTTTGGCTACAACGTTCGCCACCACCTTGGACGCACTGGCGGACAAGGCCAAAATGCTGACTCTAGAAACACAATCTGGGAACCTTCTGGACAGCACAGTCCTAGAAGCGTTGGGAGACGGCATCGCCAGGGCCTCTCACGAGGTCGGCATTCTCCAGCAATTCTTCCACGTGTCCAGTCCGGCGCTCACTGCTGCTCAAGCGCGCCTGGCAGATGCGGCGGCGGCCATTGATTTGGCCGTCGATCATGTGCCGCAACGCGCGTTCGTCGCCGATGTTGCGGCTGATGGCTGGGACGACGCATTGGGCGGATCATATCTGGATGCGATAACGAGCGACGGTGTCATTTTTGGCGCCATACTCGGCAATATCACACCAATCGTGGATTTCGAGGAGATCGGCGACGCGTTCGAGGATCTCGCAACGCTGGATATCGACTGGTCGCCAGAGGTGCTGAGCCGGTACGAGAAGTTGCTCGATCTGCCGCAAGCCCTGATCACCCCGGCCATGGCAGGCGTCTTCCAACAATTGCCGGCGGAGGCACTGGCCGGGCTTTCTGCGAGCGCCGGTGCGTTGTTTGAATCTATTACCAAGAGCGCGGTCAATGGCGTCACCGATGGCTTCGACGCCTCCATCGCTTTCCTGAGTGATCTGGCGCATCAGATCGGAGACGGCTTTCTGGGTGTCGTCGATTACCTGCAGGCAATGCTCGAGCGTTATGCCAACGAATTCGCGGAATTCGTGCAACAGCAGGTATTCGATCCATTGCAGGACCTTGCACTGGGTCTTGTCGACAGTCTGGGCCAGATCGCAGAAGATGCAGAGAGCGGAGTGCTCGACCTAATCGACTCCGCCATCGGCCAGGTCGGAGGCATCGAGGCGTTCATCGAGCAGGGTGAAGCCGCTGCAGGGGTTGAGCTGGGCCAGGAATCCCGAACGGCTTTTATCGACAATATAAGCGCCGCGCTGGGCTTGCAGACCCCCGCGGTCAGTGCAGCGCTGAGCCAGACTACGAACACCGTACCACCCGTCGCCAGCGCTACGGGTCCGGGGCAGCCTGACTTACCCTCCACCAACATTACAGTGCCCGGGCAACCAGAGGATGACGGGATCGACTTTGTCCGTTTGGGGTACAGTGCGAACCTTCAGACCGGCGCAATCGAGGGCCGGGCCGGGGCGTTCGTAGACTTCCTGAACTCGGATTTTTCTGCCGGGAACATCGTTTTCGGCGCGCTGACTGATCTCGGCTTGTTCGCCGACCTGACGTTCTTGCAGGGCACGCCATTCGATATCGAGGCAGACCTTCAGGCGACGTCGCGAGCTTATTTTTTCAGTGATGGTGGCGCGACGCCGGTCACGACCGAGGTCACCGCGGGCTTGGACTTTGACGCTCGGATTGAACTCGAGATCGGAAAACTTCTTAATCAAGGGACGTCCACAATTGGGCTCTCTCTGTCGGTCTTGCGGGATGTCGGTTGGGTTCCGAACACGGGCGATTTGCTGGACAACCCGGACGCATCCTACCAGTTTGACGATACACCCGACTTCTTCCGCACTGACATTGACATTGGCGTCACTCTCGAAAAATCTGATCGCGCCCGCGCCTCGGAGGGCGGCAAGACCGTGGTGGGCCAAGCCATCTGGGAAATCGATAGCTATGCCCCGATCGAGGCCGTTTCCCAAGACGGGCGAAGGTTCGAGGAGTTCCGCGCCTCGTTGGGCGAGGCTTCTTTTAGGACCTCCGGCGACAACCTGACGCCGTCAGATGACCATCCACCGACCGCCAAGACGCCGGAGCTGGTGCTGGCTGTCAATGCAGGTGGCGGCGCCTATGTTGCGACGGACGGAACCGTCTATGAGGCCGATACCTACGGGGTGGCCCGCACCTGGTACAACCCAGTCCCGATCGCAGGTACCGAAGACGATACTCTCTATCAGACCGAGACGGTCGATCTGAACGGGTTCACCTATGACATTGCGCTTGCCGATGGCACCTATCAGGTCGAACTGCATTTCGCCGAGATCTGGCACGGTGGCTACCGGGACGGTGTACGGGTCTTTGATGTCCAGGTGGAGGATCAGCTCTTGTTCGACGATCTCGATATTTACCGTGAGGTCGGTGCCAACACTGCCTTGGTGGCTCAGACCACCGTGGAGGTACAGGACGGGGCATTGACGATTGAGACATCCTCAGGTGCGCAGAACCCCAAGATCAGCGCTTTCTCGATCTGGTCAACCGATGACGTTCCCTTGCCCGAAGACTTTACTCAGCTGGTCGAGGCCGTGAATGCCGGTGGCGCGGCCTACACCTCTGTGGACGGCGTTGCCTATCGCGCAGACGACTACTGGGGGGGTCGCCGGTACTCCAACCCCATAGAAATCGCTGGGACCGATGATGACGTGCTGTACCAGAGCGAAGCGGTCAACCGCAGCGGCTTCGAATACGATATCGCTGTCGAAAACGGGACGTATCTGGTGGAGTTAAACTTTGCCGAAATCTATCATGGCGGGCATTTTGACGGCGCACGAGTGTTCGATGTGCTGATCGAGGATGAGCTCGTCTTTCGTGATCTCGACGTCTTTGGAGAGGCTGGCGCGAACACTGCTTTCGACATCCAACGGGTCGTCGAGGTCAATGACGGCAGCCTGACCATCGGGACGCACACACTCCTGCCGCACGACCCCAAGCTCAGTGCATTCTCGATCTGGGCGCTTGAAGATGCGGCGCCGAGCGAAGGGGATTCAACCTTTGATTTCTTCTGAAGCGCCGTTCAATCGCGTCTCAGTATGAGACCAATGCTTGCTAAGAGGGCACCAGGACATCGTGATCTTGCAATCCGCCGCCTGAATCCGATGGCCTGGGTTCCGCCCTTGAGGCGTGGCGCTTCGACTCAAAGATCTGGAGTTAAAACTTTAAGCTCATTACATTTAAGCTAAATCGATAGAGGGGGCAAATCGTGAATACTGTCGATACAATAGATGCACGCGCAAGGGGGGATTTCCGAGCCGCTCTTGCGGAATGCTACCCTAGGCTGTGGCGATATGCACTTGTGCTCACAGGTAACCGAACCGAAGCTGCTGACCTCGCACAAGCGGCATGCCTACGCGCGTTGGAAAAATCGAATCTCTTGCTATCCGATGTTCCGTTTGACAGATGGTTGTTCCGGCTCACGCATCGGGTTTGGCTTAACGAACTGCGCTCGAAAGCAGTGCGCAGGGGGGAAGGCGTTGTCGATGTGGAGGATAGCGGACTAGCAGCCGAGACGCCCGGACAGGAAATGACAGCTTATCTCCGCAACGTGTTTAGCGGTATTCTAAAGCTGCCCGAAGCGCAGCGCAGCGCAGTTATGCTGGTTTACGTCGAGCAGTGTTCGTACCAGGAAGCAGCAGACGTCCTCGAGGTGCCGATCGGCACAATAATGAGCAGGCTCGCCAGCGCACGAACCAAGTTAAAAGAAACGGTCGCCTACGAACAGGGAGATTCAGTATGGTGAACGCGGTTCAGATCACAGATGAGGAGATAACCGCTTATCTCGATGGCGAAGCTGATGCCGACAGTGTCACAGTTCTAGAAGCCGCCTTGCGCAGCGACCCGGACCTGTCGCACCGAATTCAGGAATTGAGCGCGGTATCGCTGGACGACATACAAGAGGCGATGGCACCCTTGCTGGCCGCAGCGCCTCCTTTTCAGGGCCTTGATCCAAAAGTTGCCACGAACCCGGCGCAGGTCGTTCCGCTGCTGCGACCCGCGCAAGCCGAAACACAGGGAACGCAAGGCCCAGGCGCGTTGGGCCGCCGACGCGTCCTTCAGCTGGCGGCGTCGGTTGCCTGTGTGTCTGTCGGTGCTGGGGGTTACGCTGCGCTACAGGAACCTCGGGTCAAAAGCTGGGCCGACTATGCGGCCGCCTATCACCGCCTCTATTCGGCACGCACCTTGGCGATGGTCATGACCGACGAGGCGCAACAGTCTGGTCAGTTGGTGACGATTTCCGCAGCGCTCGGAACAGAGATCGAACTGGCGGCGCTCCAGCAGGCAGGCATGCGTTTTGTGCGTGGACAGTTACTGAGTTTTAATGGCCGCCCGATCGCCCACCTTGCGTTCATGGCCGAGCATGAAGCGCCGGTTGCTCTATGTATTTTTCCCGCAGCTGGCCAGGCACGTTCGCCGACAGAAGACTTCCGCTTTGGTGTGTCGGTGCTGGCTTGGAGTAGCGACGCGTTCGAAGCTGTTCTGCTGGGCGAGGCCCCCGAGGCCGCCAGAGCTCTGGTATCAATCATTTGATTGAAAGGTGGTTTAACGTTTGACTGGAACTTCGGCTCAGCTCAGAACTCGGTTTGATATTTTCGGGCACCGCATAGTGGACATTTATCACGGCTGCGCGGCAATTGAGATCGCCCGAAACCGCCGGAAGTCCGCTCAGAACTGATTGTGTTGAAGAAGTCTGACTTGATTGAGGTGCAAGTCGCTGATTCAATTGCTTCTGAGAAAAGGGATTGATGATGTTGGGATCGAGGCAAGAGGCGCAAGCGGCGCTTTTCTAAGAGTTCTCGTTGGAGGACTATGTGCCTCAGGATCACTTGCTGCGGTCGATTGACCGGTTCGTTGATCTAGGCAGCATCCGCGCGCCCCTTGCGGATTTCTACAGCAATATGGGCCGCCCATCCGTCGACCCTGAGCTGCTTATCCAGATGCTGCTGGTTGGGTATTGTTTCGGGATCCGGTCAGAGCGAGGGCTCTGCTGGGAGGTGCGGGTGGAGCGCATTGAAGTCTTGCGTCATGCGATATCACATCGTGTCACGTCTCCCGAAAAACCGCTGACTCCAAACGAAAAACTGCTTCAAGTTGTTTCATCCAGTGTCAAATCATGGCATATATAGGGGTGGATATTGAGGTGGATAGAAGTTGGTTAGAGTCAAGCACAGACTCTTCGCAGTTGAGCTCAAGACCAAGAGCCAGGGAAAACACTCCGATGGCGATGGATTGTGGTTTCACAAGCGCGAAGATGGCGGGGCGCAATGGTTTCTCCGGTATACGTTGTATGGTCGCCGCCATGAGATGGGGCTGGGGTCATTTCCCGCAGTCACACTAAAGAAAGCAAGGGAAGAGGCGGACAAATGGCGTGCAGTCGTCCGTGATGGTAAGGACGCTATCAAGGAGCGCGAGCGTCAACGGCGTGAGGCCGAGCGGAACCTACATGTTCTAAAAGATGTCGCCATGGATGCTTTTGAAAGCCGCAAAGCCGAATTGAAGAATGACGGCAAAGCGGGTCGCTGGCTCAGTCCCTTGGAAATCCATATCCTTCCAAAGTTGGGAAAAACGCCAGTCTCACAGCTAGATCAAAGCGATATCAGAGACACGCTGCAACCCATATGGCACACAAAAGCCAGCACAGCACAAAAGGCATTGCAGCGTATGGCTATCGTTATGCGGCACGCAGCAGCACTTGGCCTTGATGTGGATCTACAAGCAACCGACAAAGCCAGAGCACTACTCGGCAAACAAAGACACAAGGTCACGAACATCCCTGCCCTGCACTGGAAAGATGTGCCGGAATTCTACCAGTCGCTCAATGGCGGGACAATCACAGAGCTTGCGTTGCGCCTCCTTATTTTGACCGCCGTTCGCAGTCGCCCCCTACGCTTCATGCGGATAGATCAGGTTGACGGTGACGTTTGGACCATACCGGCAGAGGTTATGAAGGGACGCCGAGATGCGACGACTGACTTTCGGGTGCCTCTATCGAGCGAGGCCCAGGCAGTTGTTGCAGCGGCCGCACAATTTGAGCGAGATGGCTTTCTTTTTCCCAGCGTGCGCAAAGGGGTGATCAGTGACGCCACGATGAGCCGTTTTATGGAAAGGCGCGAGATGGTTGCTCGCCCACATGGCTTTCGGTCCAGTTTTCGCGATTGGATTGCCGAAGCCACTAACACGCCGCATGACGTTGCTGAAACATCACTTGCCCATGTGACAGGAGGATCAGTCGAGCGCAGTTATCGAAGGACTGACTTTCTTGAGCAGCGGCGGGCACTGATGGAGCGTTGGGCCAATCGCCTCATTTCCGCGCCTAAAGGCGAGGTTGTAAGGATATGTGGTTGAAGTATGTCGCTGTGACTGATGAGGAAGCAAATTTATTGCCGTACGTCAGGCATTTGATTGACGGCATAGCATTTTATCAAGGTGACATGGCGAGTATCGAACAATCGAAGCTCATACTCGAATCTGAATACATAAGGTGGTGCGAACTGGGGAGCGATGGCTACCGGCCGAGCTTGCTTTCGGGCCAACTGCTGACTGCCATCGCAAAGAAATCAGAAGCCGTTTACACAGCTGGACTTGTTGGCCTTGCTTTGATGGCTTTGAAGTCAAATGGCACAAAAGCAAGCCTAGAAAAAGCCTACCCTTTGGTGGCGTCCTACGCTTTGCGCCAATCCAAGTTGCCATTCACTCATTGGGAACACAAGGAAGGAAGATTCCTTTCCAAGTTCCGCAATGTTCCGACCAGTGAAGCAGCGGTCAGGCGATCAGCAGGGCAATATAGGTCAACCCTGCATATCTGTGCTGCGCGAGTGGCGGCAAGTCAATATAGTGAGCTGCTTCCTCCATTTGAGCCAGCACCGGAGGCTGATAGGCGCTATTTGACGACGGTGGCGGCATTCCAGAGTTTTTTCTCGGAGTTTGATCAAGTTGACCGAGATGTTCGGGCCAAGAAGCTCGGCTTGGTATACATTGCATGGCTACCGAGCGACGTTCTCGCCGCAGAACCATACTTTCCGACACATGACCTCATGACCAAATTGTTGGGAGAGTGATGTCGCCACCAACCTGTACACATGATGTGTACAGGTGTTCCCGGTCTCTTGCTCGTGCTTTTCTTGCTTCATGAGAATTCATGGAGTTTCGCTATGAAATACATCAATATTAACCAGCTTTCAGAGAAGCTGGCAAAACGTTCGCGCTCTTCGATCCTACGCGATGTTGAGAGCGGCCTGCTTCCAAGGCCAGTGAAATTCGGCGGTCGTCTATATTGGATCGAGTCTGAAATTGACGCTGCATTTCAGGCCCAAAGCCAAGCCGCATAAGAAAACCCCTGCCGCCTAGGACGGTCAGAGGCATATTTCTTAAGCGCCACTGAGGAATATCGCATCTGCCCCGTCCTTTCAATCCAAAAAGGAAATGGCAAATGAGAACTACGAGCAGACCAAAACATGAGGGCGAGCGCCCACCAATGAATGCAAGGCGCATTAGTCGGTGGGACGACACACCTCGGACGACTGATTACGCTGTCTATCATGTTCACGAAGACGGCAAAGCCCCTCGTGATATCTGTGTTGGCAGGAATACACGACGGGTACTTGAGGCGCTTCGGCGTAGCCCGATTTACTCAGCCAGTGTTTGCAGGCTTTCTGATCAAGTGTTGCTGTTGCGCGATCAGCATGGCGTCGACATTGACTGCACACTTTACCGCGCTGATCCAGACACGGGCCGGGAACGCTTTGGCGTTTACACCCTATTGTCGCGTGTTGAACGCATCAAGGTTGGGGGCGCAACATGAGACACGCACCTACACCGCGCGACCTGCAAACACTGGTTCTTGGCCGTCGTTTCGGCCTGCCGCGTCATCGTGCCCGGCTGTTGGCTGAAATGGCTTATGGGGAGGGGCGGCTATGAGTGACTTCCTTGCCGAAATCCCCCAGCTTCGTATCTGGTACACCTATGACGATGGCGAGACCCGACCGACAAAGAAGGGTGTCACATTCAAGCCTGACGCAATCCCCGAGATCATTTCAGCGCTCCAAATGGCGCAAGGAGGCACTGATGGGTAGGGATCGAAGCAACGAGGCGAAGCAGCAACACTTCGCAAAGCTGGTTCGCGCAACTATGGAGACTGACGCATGGCGGGCACTGCCCGCTACTGCGCAGGCGCTATATCCTTGGCTCTTGCTCGAATGGCGCGGCCCTATGGCGAACAACAACGGCAAGATCAGGCTCAGTGTCAGACAGGCTGCTGTGCGCCTTGGGGTTGGTTTGAACACTGCGTCTCGGGCATTCCACCAGTTGCAGGCCAAGGGCTTCATTGCTGTTACCGAGCCAGCAAGGCTGGGCGTTGAGGGCGCTGCTCAGTCACCGGCCTACGAACTCACCGAAATTGAGATGCCACATAGCGGCAAAAATGGCGGTCGGAGGCTCTTCAAGGAATGGGTATCAGGCGGCGATTGGCCCGTCATCAAGGCCCCAGCAAACAACCGTCACGGCAGGAGAGGAAAAACAGAATCCCATCACCGTTTTGAAGACAGTACCGTCACTGTTTTGAAGACGGTCCAGCAAAAGGCGTCTTCAAAATGAAGACAGGCTGTCACTGTTTTGAAGACGGTTTGGGCCATTTTCGGGCATCAACCGTCACTGTTTTGAAGACATCCTTAATCTACCAGGGGGGTAGGGCCTTTGCTGTCCTGCGTTCCAACCCA
>ERZ1740067.1103-NODE-1103-length-19478-cov-5.627967_pt1 | contig 19478 bp, 19 predicted proteins | sample MGYA00581736_ERZ1740067 | MGnify/ENA primary metagenome ERZ1740067 (study PRJEB43018, sample SAMN04849236) | marine metagenome | isolation source: floating plastic debris | place: Pacific Ocean | collected 2008-08-27 | study: EMG produced TPA metagenomics... | reverse complement strand
CGACTTCGACAACATCTCGGGCAAGCCCATCCTTGAGGGCCCCGGCGGCGCCTCGAGCGGCACCCTCGTCGACTACGACACCGTGACCGGCGGCGCGATCCTCGGCCCCTCACTCTCGGTGCCCTCCTTCGACTCCCGCGGAAACATCTACTTCCTCGCCGGCGTCTCGCTCAACAAGGAAGACATGATGGGCGTGCCCTTCGTCGACACCGACACCGCCCTCGTCCGTGGCATCTACGACTCGGCCAACAACTGCTACGACCTCGAGCTCATCATCGAGCAGGGCAACATCTTCCAGGGCCAGAACTCGGGCCTCAACTACCAGGTCCAGTTCCTGCAGGTCGCTCTCTCCAACGGTGCCGCGGCCCCATCGGGCTTCTGGGGCAACAGCGTCAACCCCAACCCCCTCGGCGGCGTTGACCCGATGGACCTCGACCAGGCGGCCCCGCAGGCGATGACCGGCCTCACCCTCGCGGCGCAGATCGTCTACGACGTCAACGAGGACGAAGACTTCAACAACCCGACCTCCGGCGGCGGCGATCCCACCAGCCCCGACCAGGCCTACAACGTCCTCCTCTACGTGACTTCCAACAACCCCGCCGAGGTCGGCCCGATCTGTGGCCCCGCCGATGTGACCACCGATGGCACCGCCAACGGCATCCCCGATGACGCGGTCACCCTCTCGGACTTCTCCTTCTACCTCGGCCTCTGGTCCGCCAGCGACGCCGCGGCCGACCTCACGACCGACGGCACATCCAACGGCATCCCCGATGGCCAGGTCACACTCTCGGACTTCTCGTTCTACCTCGGCCTCTGGTCGGCCGGCTGCCCGTAATCCGGCACGCCTACCCACACACATCGTCCGGGAAACCGGGCCGGCATTTCGCAACTTTCCGAGGCCCACGCTTACCGGCGTGGGCCTCGCTTCCTGTTAAAACAAACCGATTTCCGACCCGAGCGACCCATCCAAGCAGCCGCTCCGTGCGTACGGGAAGCGGCCCGAACGATGGAGACCACCGCATGAGTCGCTCGACACCCCTCTTACTCACACTCGCCGCCCTCGCAACGCAGGCTTCCACCGCGACGGCACAGTGGGACCCGAACAACGGACAGTGGCTCAAGACCGATCCCGCGGACTACCGCGTGATGACCTACAACATCCGCGACAGCATCTGCTCGACCTCCGACACCAAGCAAGAGGGAACCTCCGACTGGACCGCTCTCGCGATCCATGTCGCGGCCTTCAAGCCCGACGTGCTGATCCTCCAAGAGGTCGGCGACAACTCGGGCAACGGCACCGGGGGCGGCGTTGACTCGGTCAGCGCACTCGAGACCACGCTCGAGCTTTTCATCAACGGCGGCACCGATCCCTTCCGCGGCGGCACCGTCACGGCGTTCGGCAAGAAGTACGACCCCAGCTACGACCTCCCGCACATCTTCGTGTCCACCCGCGACGACGGCTTCAACCGCAACGTCATCCTCAGCCGCTACCCGTTCGTCGATCTCAACGGTGACGGCGACGCCGTCGCGAGCGACATCCCGCTGACCGTCGCCGACGCGTGGAACCCGACATCGGGCCGCGGCGAGATCCGCGGGCACCAGTTCGCCGAGATCGATCTGCCCGACAGCGTCTACGCGGGCGACATGGTCGTCGGCAACGCGCACCTCAAGTCGGGCGGCAGCTCGAGCGATCGTGATCAGCGACGCCGAGCCGCCCAGCGCGTCGCGTACTACATCCATTATCTCTTCAACGGCGCCGGCACGGGCACGCCCGACCCAAACAACAAGGTCATCGACAACCCGCCCGCCACCAACGTGCTCGACGAGAACACGCCGGTCATCTGGGGTGGCGACTGGAACGAGGACGACGGCCAGGTCTTCAACTCGAGCGCCCCGCAAACGTGGTTCCTGCGCGGCGGCGCGGCGTTCGACGATGGCACCGACGCCGACCTGAGCGACTCTGTCTACGAGTTCGCCACCGAGTTCTTCACCGGTAGCTCCAGCAAGCTCGACTACATCGCCTACCACGACTCCATCGCGACGCTCCGCCGATCGTTTGTCATCAACAGCTCGCGGATGAATTCGAACAACGCGAACCCGCCGGAGTTCTCCTCGTGGCCGAGCTCGCCCAGCCTGCTCACGGGTATCGCGTCGGACCACCGCCCGGTCGTCGCCGACTTCATCTTGCCGATTGCCGAAGCAAGCGAGCCCGGCGCGTTCAACCTCACCTCGCCCGCCGACAGCATCGCGACCGACGGCGATCTGACGTTCACGTGGGCAGCATCGACCGACGCCGACGACTACACGCTCACGGTCGCGACCGACCCGGGGCTGACGAACATCGTGTCGTCGATCCCGACCTCGATTACGAGCATCAATAACGACCTCTCGGCCTTCCCCACCTGCACGACGTATTACTGGGGCGTCACCGCGAGCAACGGCGTGGGCGATACCGCGTCGACGCCCGCCGCCCGCTCGTTCCTCCTCGTTGCGCCCGCCGATGTCACCACCGACGGCACGTCAAACGGCATCCCAGACGGCGACGTCACGCTCTCTGATTTCTCGTTTTACCTCGGCCTCTGGGGCGCGAGCGATCCGGCTGCGGACCTGACGACCGACGGCAGCGCCAACGGCGTCCCCGACGGCTCGGTCACCCTCTCCGATTTCTCGTTCTACCTCAGCCTCTGGGGCGCGGGCTGCCCGTAACGCGGCGAGCCGCCTCACACTCGCGCGAGATCACTGCTCGCCGCGGAGTCGCTTAACCTCGGCAAGGGTGCGATCGAGTTCCCTGCGCAACAACCGGACACGCAGTAGTGAGCGCACGCGCGTGAGCAACTCGAGCTTGTTGACCGGCTTGGTCAAGAAGTCGTCCGCGCCCGCGTCGACCGCCCGCTCGACATCGCCGACCTCGTTGAGCGCCGTGACCATGATGATCGGGATGTCGCGCGTCTCCGGCGACCGCTTGACCTCCTGGCAGACCTGGTACCCGCTCATGCGAGGCATCATGATGTCGAGCAGGATCAGGTCGGGCGTGCTCGCAGCGACCGAGTCGATCGCTTCCCGCCCGTCCGCCGCGCCTCGGATCGTGCAGCCGAGGTCCTCGAGGTACGCCTGGAGGAGCTCGAGGTTGTGCGGGTTGTCATCGACAACGAGCACCGAGGCTTCGCGGAGGTCGGCGTCGTTCTCGGCTTGGGAGGGCTGATGGTCGGTCGCCATGGCGGCGTTCTCGCAAGGCTTGGGGGAGCGGGGGCCTGGAAATCAGGGCTGGGGAATGCGAACACAGGACCCGGCACGGTAGAAACCGCCCGCCCACACCGCAACTATCACACGCTTCCAGCCGGGGTGGGCGTGCCCATCACACCATGTGCCCGGGGTCCCGGCAGCGGAAGCCCATCACGAATCGAGCGTAGCGAGATATGACCGCCGTGGCCGCAGCATCCGACGCATGGACCGACCGCTTCAACACGCCCAATTGGGCGGACCTGATCGCGGCGTACACCGACCACCAGCTCACGCTCATGAACCTCGCCCACACCAAGCTCTCGGCAATCGAGGGGCTCACGCCCCAGCTCGAGTGGCACGGCCCGAGCTGGCGCTGGACCCTCCGCTTCGACGGGCACGGCGCGTCGGGCTGGGTCTACCTGATCCCCCGCACAGAGAAGCCCCAGATCGGCATGCCCCTGCACGTCCAGCAGCTCGACCAGCTCCGCCTCCGCAAGGTCTCCAAAACGGTCCGCGAGCCCATCGAGCACGCCCCAGTCGTCGCGGGCACCGCGTGGTGCGAGTGGGAGCTCTCGGGCAAGTCCGTCGTCGAGGAGCTCTGCAAGCTCGCGGCCCTTCGTCTTAAGCTCGCGATCCAGGCCTGATCCCGTCCGCACAGGACAACCAGCCCGCATCCGCGCAGCCGGTGGCCGACCCGGCCCGCCGACGATCGGCCAGCCGATGCAGGCGATGGGTCCACCGAGCCGATGAACTGCACGCCGCAGCATCGTGATCCTCGTTGGGCGGCGCCGAGGGAGGCCTATCCGCACATGCACAGCTCGCCCACCGAGATCCAGAACCAGCCGGATCGTCAGCCAAGCAAGGCCTCACGGCTCGTGGCGTGCCTCTCCGCGGTCGTTCTCGTGGCCAGCGCGATCGCGCAGCCCGTCACCGGCCCGATCGCCGAGAAGATCCAGCGAGCGACCATCGGCGAGGCGATCGTCGGCGTTGCCGCGCTCGATCTCGAGACCGGCCGGCCCATCGCGCTGATCGGCGAAGCGACCGCCATGGTGCCGGCCTCGAACCAGAAGCTCCTTACCACGGGCGCAGCCCTCCTCACGCTCGGCCCGTCGTTCGTCTACCAGACCGCGGTCAAGGTCGAAGGCGACCGCGTGCGGATCGTCGGCGCGGGCGATCCATCACTGGGCGATGCCGAGTTGCTCGAACAGACCCAGCCCGACCTGAGCACCGAGGGCTTGCTCGCAGCACTGGCCAAGGCGGTGCTCGACGCCGACACGGGGCCAATCAGTGAGGTTGTGGTCGATGACCGAGTGTTCGATCGCCAACATCTGCACCCATCGTGGGATCCCGACGACGTGAACAAGTCGTGGTCGGCCGAGGTATCGGGTCTTGCATTCAACGCGAACGTCCTGGCGGTCTTCGTCGAGCCCGGTGCCGGCGGCGCAGGCTCGGCACCGAGATACCACGTCGAGCCGGCGGTCCCTTGGATCGAGATGCAGAACCGCGGGCGAACGGTCACCAAGTCCCGGCACACCGCGTGGATCAGCAGGTCGCTCGCGAACAACCGCTTCACGATCCTCGGCAACATCCGCTACGCGGCGCAGGTTCCTATCAGAGTGCCATTCCACGACGCGCCGACGTTCATCGCCGAGCTCTTTGCCGATCGCCTTGCGCGTGCCGGCGTGCGCACCGCCGAGGGCGGCACGCCGCAGAGCCGGGCGGCTGAGCCCAATGAACGTTTCCAGGCGGGCCGGACCGTCGCGGTGGTCAACACGCCGCTTGCCGACGTGCTCCGCCAGTGCAATGTGGACTCGCAGAATCTCTACGCCGAGTCGCTGCTCAAGCTGATCGGGCACCGCGTCACGGGCGAGCCCGGCTCGTGGACCAACGGCGGCGCGGTGGTACGCATGCTCATCTCGGACACCATCGGCGCCGAACACGCCGCGACCACGGCCGTGGCCGACGGCAGCGGCCTGAGCGACCAGAACCGTGTCTCGCCCCTGACCGTCGCACGCTGGCTCCGCGCGCTCCACGAGCAAGAAACCCTGCGCACGCCCATGGTCGAGTCGCTGCCGACGGTCGGCGAGGGCACGCTGACGCGGCGCTTCCGCTCCACCCCCATCGAGCACGAGGTGCGAGCCAAGTCGGGCACCATCGACGGCGTCCGCTGCCTCTCGGGCTATCTGCTCGACGGCACCGGCGGCGGCATCGCGTTCTCGATACTCGTCAACGACCTCAAGCGCGGCGAGCAATCCGTCAACGCGCTCCGGCTGCACGAGGCGATCGTCGCCGAGCTCGACACCTTCCTCAGCCAGACACGCCGGGCCCGCGAACCCCAGGTCGGCGGCTAACCCTGCAATCGGCGGTTACTCGGGCAACGGGATGCTGTACCGCGGCCACTTCTCGTCGACGAGACGGCCCGTCTCGCTGCCCATCTCGAGCACCGGCGGCCAGTCCCGCACGGGGCCGTGTTCCGATGAGTCGGCACGAGTCTTGGGCGTCGCGTCGAAGCCCAGCCTGCCGTGGGCGACAACCGCGTCGCGCGAGGCATCGCAGTTCGCCACCCAGTGGAAGAGGGCCTTGTCGATGTCATCGACATCGACCGCCGGCCCGAGGGCAATGACAAATGGCGGCGCCTCGGGCAACGCGAGCAACCGCTCGACAAGCCCGCGACCAGTGCCGGGCTCGCGGCGGTCGCATTGCACCAGCAGCCAGCCGTCGGCATGGAATCTCGCTGCGGTCACCTCCGGCACGTCCATGGCTGCACGCTCCGCAGCCTCGGCTTGGTCCGGGTTGAAGGCCGGCGAGGCTTCCTCGGCTGCGATGCCGTCAACCTCTTCGCCGAGCCAGGCGGGCGTGCAGTCGAAGCCGATCTTCATGCCCGCGCCGAGGCGTGGTGCCGCGTGATCCAAAATGTCCAGCGGCCCCTGCACACGCTCGATGTCGCGGAGCGGGTGGCAGTTGCGTGCCGCGGCTGCGAGCACCGCGTGAAGATCATGCGGGTCGGTGTGCTCATCGACCACGAAGAGCGTTTTCGTCCACGCCATCTGCCCCGCGCCCCACACCGCGTGCATCACACGACGTGCTTGCAGCGGATACGCCTTCTTGATCTGCAGCACGGCGCAGTTATGGAACGCGCCGAACATGGGCAGGTCGTAGTCCTCTATGTCGTGGATGAGCGTCTTGAGCAGCGGGAAGAAGAGCCGCTCTGTTGCCTTGCCCAGGTAGTAATCCTCCTGCGGCGGCAGGCCCACGATCGTCGTCGGATAGATCGCCTTCTTGCGGTGCGTGACGGCTGTCACCTTCACGATTGGGTAGCGATCCGGCAGCGAATAAAACCCCGTGTGATCGCCGAACGGTCCTTCAAAGACAGCTCCATCACCGAGCGGCTCTGCGCCGCGCGGATCGAAGCCGATCGGGCCTGCCTCGTGCGAGACGTATCCCTCGATCACAATCTCAGCGTCCGCCGGGCTGCGCACGGGAACGGCCGTGCCCATAGCGAGCATAAAGCCGCCCATGGTCAGGACCCCCGCCATCAGCAGCTCGGAGATGCCCGGCGGCAGCGGCGCGGTCGCTGCATACGGCAGCACGCTCGGCCCGCCCAGCACGATCGCGACGGGCATGGGCTCGCCCCGCTTCTTCCACGATCGCCAGTGCGATGCGCCGTCGTGGTGGATGTGCCAGTGCATCGCGAGGCGGTCCTTGCCGAGCAGCTGCACGCGGTACATGCCGATGTTGTGCGACGCGGGCTTTGGGTCATCCGCGTCGTCCGCGTGCACGGTGTGGATGCCCGCGAGCGTGATGTACCGCCCGCGGTGCAGGCGGTCCCACTCCTCGCCCGAGCCGAGCCCCTCGATGCCATCGTTGACGTCGGCGGGATAGTCGAGCGACGCGAAATCGCCATCGTGGGGCCAGCAGCGGATCGCGGGGATGCGCCGCAAATCAACCTCGTCGCCCGTGCGCACAACCTCCTGCACCGGCACCGACCGCGCCTTACGAGGCGGAATCTTCACCAACGGCAGAAAACGCCCGCCCGCCTCGATCAGCTCTTTGAGCGAGCGCGGCGGCACGGGCTTGGTCAGCTCGGCGATGACGCCCGCGATCGCCTCAAGGCCGCCGGGCGTGTGGCCGTCCTCGTGGCAGCCCATCGCCATTTCCATCCGGCGATACGAGCCGAACGCGTTGATGAGCAGGGGGAAGTCGCAGCCCTCGACGTTTTCGAAGAGCAGCGCCACGCCGCCGCGGTCATAGTGCCGGGGGTCGATCGCTTGGGTCGCGGCCGCGGGCGGCGTCGGGCATCGGCTCTTGCTGACGCGGTCGGTGATCTCGGCGATCTCGAGCACGGGCGAGACGGGCTCGGTGATGCGCACGAGCTCGCCAGCGGATTCGAGTGCTGCAACGAACGATTGGAGATCGGGGTACATTTGGGCTCAGCCTATGCAAACGCCGCCATCGAACCAGCCAGGGCCCGCCTTCGTCCACGCCGCGACGCGTGATTGGCCGGCCTACTTCGCCGCCGTGCGAGGCCGCGAGCCCCGCGAGACGCTCCTCGGGGCATTGAAGTCTTTCGACGCCGAGCGTGCGCTCGATGCCGATGTTCCGCCGCTCGCGGTGGATATCGGCTGCGGTGAAGGACGAGACACCGCCGAGCTGCTGCGCCGGGGCTGGCGCGTGCTCGCGACGGACGCCCACCCGGACGCGCTCGCGCTCACGACCGGCCGCGACGACCTCCCGGCCAGCCAACCGAATAGAGCACCACTCGAAACCAGACTCAGCCCCATGGAGCACCTGACGCTTCCTGCGTGCCAGCTCGTCAATGCGTCGTTCGCGCTGCCCTTTTGCCCGCCCGGAGCGTTCGCCGAGCTATGGGATCGCATCACCAGCGTGATCGAGCCGGGCGGCCGATTCGCCGGGCAGTTCTTCGGCTCCGACGACACGTGGGCGTCGCTGCCCGATCGCTCGCACCACTCGCGCGATGAGGTCTCGGCGATGCTGACCGGCTTTGATATCGAGCACTTCGAGGAAGAGAACCGCCCCGGCGCGACACACGACGGGCAGAGCAAGCACTGGCATGTCTTCCATGTGATCGCGCGAAAACGCAACGACAGACTTCCGAACCAATAACGACTTCGAGGGGGACCTGCCACCATGCACGCAGCCACGGCAAAGACGCCAGACCTGGCGATCGATCTCACAGGCGTCCACAAGCGCTACGGCAAGAAGGTCCACGCGCTACGAGGCGTCGATATGCAGGTCCGCCGGGGTGAGGTCTTCGGCCTGCTCGGACCGAATGGCGCGGGCAAGAGCACGCTCGTCAAGATCCTCATGACCGTGATCCGCCCGACCAAGTGCGCGGGCACGGTGCTGGGCGACCGTGTCGGAAAGAAGTCCACGCTCGCCCGCGTGGGCTATCTGCCCGAGCACCACGCGTTCGCCGGCTACCTCACGGGCAGGCAGGTCGTGGACTACTTCGGCGCGATGCAGGGCGTGCCGAGGAAGGCCCGTCGCGCACGCACGGAACAGCTACTCGAGCTCGTCGGCATGAAAGAGTGGGCCGACCAGAAGGTGCGTAAGTATTCGAAGGGCATGCGGCAACGCGTCGGCATCGCGCAGTCGCTCATTGCCGACCCCGAGCTCGTGCTTCTCGACGAGCCGACCGACGGCGTCGACCCGGTCGGCCGGCGCGACATCCGCCGCATCGTCGAGCACGTCAAGGGCGAGGGCCGAACCGTGCTGCTCAACTCGCACCTGCTCAGCGAGCTGGAAATGGTGTGCGATCGCGTGTCGATCTTGGTCAAGGGTCAGGTCGCCACGCAGGGCTCGCTCGACGAGCTGACCGCGGGCGACCGGCGCTTCGAGATCCGATGCACCGCGCCGCTGCCCGCGGCTGCGGCAACCGACCTCGCGGAACGCGTCGGCGACGGCTCGCCCACATCGATCGACGGCTCGGTCGTGCGGATCAACACGACCGACCCAGAAGCGATCCAGCCCGTGCTTTGCAGGCTCAACGAAATGGGGGCTGTCATCGAGCACGTCGAGGCGAAGAAGCCCTCGCTCGAAGAACTCTTCCTCCGCGCGGTTGAGCAACCCGGCTCGGCAACACCAGGTGCAGATCGTGGCGGGTCGAAGGAGGCCGATTCATGATTTCCCAAACTTGGGCGATCGTCGTCGATGGATATCGCGAGCTCCACGCGAAGAAGCTCTTCTGGGCAACGATGCTGCTCTCCGGCCTGGTGGTGGCCGCGTTCGGAGCAACATCGATCAACGAGAACGGCATCGGAGTGCTCGGTTACACCATCGAGGTCACGCTCCCCGCGGGTGTCACCAGCGAGCTTTGGTACAACTTCTTGTTCTTGACGTTCGGAACATTCTGGATCACATGGGTCGCGTCGATTCTGGGGCTGATCACGACCGCAGGGATCATCCCAGACTTTGTGTCGGGCGGCGCGATCGAGCTGTCGCTGTCGAAACCCATCTCACGCGTGAGACTTTTCCTCACGAAGTACTTCGTCGGGCTGCTCTTTGTCACGCTGCAGGTCAGTGTGTTCACGGTCGCGTGCCTGCTCGTGTTTGGCATCCGCGGCGGTAACTGGGACTTCAGATTGCTGCTCGCGATCCCGGTGGTCGTGTGTTTCTTTTCGTACTTGCATTGCGTCTGTGCGCTGGCGGGCGTGATCACGCGATCGACAATCGCCGCGTTGCTGGTCACGATCCTGTTCTGGTTTATCGTCTTCCTCGTAAACGCGGCCGAGACCACGCTCTACATGCAGCGGGCCGAGGCCGAGGCCCGCTCCTCAACCAACTCGCAAGTCGCCGACAACTTCGAAGCGTTGACACGCGAGCAACTGATTGCCGCGCGATCATTGGAGGAGGACGCCCCAACATCGACCGGCTGGGAGCCGAGCGACGACGAGATTCTCGCCGCGAACCCGTTCATCCAGAGTCGCCGCGATGCAGCGGAGCGGAGCGAGCGGTCGGCGCGCAGCATCACCCCTTGGTACCGGGGCGTGCGCGTCGCGGAGCTCACTTTGCCCAAGACCGGCGACACCATCGACCTGCTGTCGCGGTACCTGCCGACCCCGGAGGAGATGTTTGGCCTGCCGGATGCCGATGACGCAGTTGTCGATGTCTCGGGCGACGCGAGTGACATCGACGACCGGAAGATCAACAACGCTGCCCAAGCATCCGGCGCGCTCGCGGTCGTTGAGGCGGCGCGCACTCGGCCAGTCTGGTCCATCCTCGGCACCTCCCTCGCCTTCGAGGCTGTCATCCTCGCGATCGCGTGCCTGATCTTCCGTCGGCGGGACTTCTAGCTACCCAGCTCGCGCCCGCGGTCTCGTGCCGCCCGCATGGCGCGCGCCACGACGCCATGCAGGTCCGCGTCGTCGAAGACGCCCGTCGCCGCGGCGGTGGTGCCCGCCTTGCTCGTCACCGCGGCACGCAACTGCTCGGGGGGCTCGGCATCGCCCGCGAGCAGCGTCGATGCGCCAAGCAATGTCTGGCGGACCACGCAGTCGGCATCGGCGGGCGCCATTCCAAGTTCGCGAGCGCCGCGAGCCATCGCCTCGGCGAGGTAGAAAAGGTACGCCGGCCCGGAACCTGCCGCGGCGGTGAACGCGTCCATGAGCGATTCGTCGATGCGGATCGTCTCGCCCAACGCATCGAACAGCAGCGCGGCGTTCTGTGCGTCGTCGTCGGTCGTGCCGGCTGCGAGACTCAGCGCGGTCATGCCGAGGCGGACCCGGGCGGGCGTGTTGGGCATCACGCGGACCACGGGCCAATCAACGCCGAGCGCTGTGCGCACGCCAGCGGTCGTGGTGCCCGCGAGGATCGACGTGACGATGCGCTCGGGCGACTCAGAAATCGCTTCCCTCGCGGCATCGGCGACCCCAGCGAGCATCTGTGGCTTGACCGCCAGAATCATCTCGCCATCACCCGCCGATGCCTCGTGCTCGGCGAGCCACACGAGCGCCGCAGCAGCGTCGGGCACCGCGTGCCGGAATCGGTCGCGGGCCTCCGGGTGCGGATCGGCCACGACGACGCGGTCTGCGTCGAGCACGCCCGCTTGGACAGCTCCGCCGATGATCGCAGAGGCCATGTTCCCGCCGCCGATGAAGGCCAGCGGCACGGTGATACGTGTCTGGGTCGTCATGCCCACGAGCCTACCCGGACGCGTGGGCGTGCCCATACACTCCGAGGTCATGAGCACCTTCTACCAACTCGGATTCGAGCGGCCGGTCATCGAGGTCGAGCGCGAGATCGATCGGCTCGAGCAGTCACTCCGCGACAACCCGGAGCAGACGACCGACCAAATCGGTGCACTCGAGACGCTGCGCTCCACGCGTGCCTCGCTGCTGCACGACCTGTACAAGAAGCTCAAGCCCTGGGACACGGTGCGTGTCGCGCGGCACCCGAATCGGCCCCAGACGCGGGACTACATCGCGATGATGTGCCGCGACTTCGCCGAGTTGCACGGCGACCGGCGCTTCGGCGACGACCCCGCGCTCGTCTGCGGCTTTGGCCGACTCGGGCCTTTCAAGGTCTTGCTCGTCGGGCACCAAAAGGGCCGAACGACCCAGGAGAAGCTCGCGTGCCACTTCGGCTGTGCGCACCCGGAGGGATACCGCAAGGCGCTGGCGAAGATGAAGCTCGCCGAGAAGTTTGGCGTGCCGATCGTCACGCTCGTCGACACGCCCGGCGCGTACCCGGGGCTTGGCGCTGAGGAGCGCGGGCAGGCCGAGGCAATCGCGGTGAACCTGCGTGAGATGAGCCGGCTCGCGGTGCCGATCGTCAGCGTTGTGATCGGCGAGGGGGGCTCGGGCGGCGCGCTTGGCATCGCCGTGTCCGACCGGGTCGGCATGATGCGCAACGCCTGGTACTCGGTGATCAGCCCGGAGGGATGCGCTGCGATTCTTTGGAAGCAGGCCAACGAGACGACGAACAACGCCGCGGCGGATGCCCTGAAGCTCACCGCATCGGACAACACCGAGCTCGGCATTATCGACGGCGTCGTGGACGCGCCCCTGGGCGGTGCGCATCGCGATCCGAAACGCGCAGCCGAGTTGCTCCAGGAGTGGATCGTCACGCAGCTTCAAGAGTTGGATCGGCGGGACCCGCGGGTGCTCGTGCAGCAGCGATACGACCGATTCCGCAAGATGGGCGAATTCCAAGAGAACACGCCGCCGCCGGCATCGGCCGAAGAAGCGCAACCCGCCTGACTCGTCGGCGGGAGCGTCTTTGACGCCCGGGATTACCAGACCTAACCTTCCCGCCCTGCTCGACCCGACGGTCGGTTTCTGATCGGGTCGGCCGGGCCGTTGGAAGGGCGTGGCGCGTGGCAAAGAAGGTATCGGCGAGCAAAAAGAAGACTTCGAAGGCCGCGCCGAAGAAAACGGCGAAGACCAGCGCGAAGAAATCGGCCGCCAAGAAGACGTCCAAGAAGCCCGCGTCGAGCGCGAAGAAGGCTCCGGCGAAGAAGACCGTGGCAAAGAAGGCCGCGACCAAAAAGCCCGCTGCGGCGAAGAAGACGACCGCAAAGAAGACGGCCGCCAAGACCGCTTCAAAGACGACCACAAAGACCGCGTCGAAGACGACCTCGAAGAAGGTCGCACCGCAGTCGAAGACTGCTGCCAAGCCCGAGGCGGACAAGGGCAAGCCACAGCGCAAGGGCATCACCATCGTCTCGAAGAAGCCGATGAAGAAGTCTTCCGCGAAGAAGGCCAGCGAGATCAAGATGCCCTCGCTCGGCGCGGGCCTGCTCGGCCCGGGCTCGAAGCGTCGCAAGCCACTCATCGAATCAGGCCCAAAGGCAACGCCGCGCGATGACGGCCTGCCGGGCGACAACTCGGGCAAGAAGCGGAAGAGCCCCTTCAACAAGCGCCAGCTCGACAAGTACCGCGAAATTCTTCAGGCCAAGCGGGCGCTGCTCTTCGGCGACGTGTCGAGCTTCGAGGAAGGCGCGTTGCAATCGAGCAGCGGCGGCCTGAGCCACACGCCGCAGCACATCGCCGAGCAGGGCTCGGACGTGCAGGACCAGTCGCTCATGCTGGATCTCGCCGCGGCCGATCGCGGCATTATCAAAGAGATCGACGCGGCGCTCGCCCGCATCGCCGACGGCACCTTCGGCTTGTGCGAGATGACCGGCGAGCCGATCGGCGAAGACCGGCTCGAAGAGTTGCCATGGGCTCGCTTTTCGATCGAGGCGGCGCGCATGCGTGAGCGCATGGGCGGCGGCCGGCCGTGACCTCGGGGGCGACGTCGTCCTTCGGCGCCCCGCGTGCATGGCTCACGCTTGCTCTCACCATTGTGCTCTCGCTCGTTGTCGACCTTGGCACGAAGGTCATCGCCTTCGAGCGGGTCGCGGGCATGCCCGTCGTGCTTGAGCGGGATGACGTGCTCGCGGCCGAGCGGCCCAACCTGCTCATTCCACGGCACGCACCCGTCGTCGTCGCACCGAAGGTCTTAGAGTTCAAGCTCGTGCTCAACGAGGGCGCGGTCTTCGGCATCGGCGCTGGTTCTTTGTGGTGTTCACCGTCGTCGCGGTCGGCTTTGTGCTGTGGCTCTTCGGCACGGGCACCCGAAGTAAGGATTGGCTCGGCCATATCGCCGCGGGACTACTGATCGGCGGCGGGCTTGGAAACCTCCACGACCGCATCCGCTTCGCGTGCGTGCGCGACTTCCTCCATCCGCTGCCCGGTGTTGAGGTCGGTGGGCGTGAGATCTGGCCGTACGTGTCGAATGTGGCGGACCTGTTCGTGATCGTCGGCATCGTGGTCCTGCTCATCCGCACGTGGCGGACGCCGAGCGACGCTGGTGCGACCGAGACGGATGCGGCGACTTAGGCTCCGGCGCGTTCGCGGATGTGGTCGATCATGCCGCGGATCTCCTCGGCCATCCGGCTGTTGGGAAACTGCTCGATGACCTGCTGGCCCGCGACGGCCGCGTCTTTCCAGCGACGATCGCGCACCGCCATCTTGAACTGCACGCCGAGGTTGTCACGCGCCTTGCCGATCACGCCTCGCGCGACCTCGCGGTACGGCTCGGCCTCGGTCTCGGTGAGGTACTGATCGAGCTCGGCGAGCAGCGTCATCGCATCGTCGACGCGTTCCTCGCGCGCGGCGTTGAGAAAACGACCTTCGAGATCGGCCTTATACGCCTGACGCGCCGATGCGACACGCTCGGCGAGCGGCTCGGTGCGGGCCTCGTCGGGGAAGAGTCGGCGGAGCCGGGCGGCCTCGGCGATCGCCTCGCCCCATCGGCGATCAACGATCATCGCGTCGAGGCTAGCGATCGCGGCGGTGAGGCGGCGGTCGAGCGTGTCGGCGCGGGCCGCGTCGATGCGGGTGCGGAAGCCCTCGGCGTCCTCGCGATACCCGAAGCGCTGGGCGAGCTCGGTGCAGAGCACGAGCGCCGCGTCCCAGTCTTGCGAGGTGATGTCTTGTTCGATCGCGTTGCGGAGCAGCTCGCGCTCGCGTGTGCGGTGCAGCACGCGGCGGGCATCGTCAGACAGCGCGGCATGCTGGGAGAGCTGATCGATTGCTTTGCGCAGCTCGCGGAGCTCGTGGATCATCACGTCGCCGAGCGCGTTCGGGTTTGAAGCCCTCGCATCGAGCACGAAGGAGATCGGCGCGACGACCGCGACGAGTACCAAACCAACCACGCCCGCGATCGCGGCGGCCTGGATGTCTTGCACGAAGCCGACCGCGGCGACGCCGCCGCTGATGAGCCCGGCGGCGATGTAGATCGCGGCGAGTTGTGTGGTGTGTCCGTCCCGTGCCATGCGATCGACCTCCGAAATGAGACGCGTGTGCGGCAGGCGGCCGAAGGGCTGCGATGCCGCACCTGCAGTATCGGCTAGCTGCCCGGCGTGTCGCCTCCACAATTCCGCTCGACGGGCACGAGGCAGAGAAAACTCAGCCCAGTGCCGCTGTCGGCCCGGAATTGGTGGTCCGTATCGGCCGGCACATATGCCACGTCGCCTGCTTTGAGCGGGTGGTCGCTGCCGTCGAGATGCAGCGTGCCGGTTCCCGAGACGATGAAGACCTCGTGCTCGTAGTCGTGCTGGTGGTGCGGGGTGTGGCCGTCTCGCTCGACGTTGAAGTGCCGGAGGGCGAAGTGCGGCGCGCCGTGCTCCCGGCCGACCATCAGGGCCATCGCCACGCGGTCCGCGCCCGCGAGCCCGACCGGCTGGTGATCGACGTCGTTGATATTCCGAACGGTCATGGGCACCTCGCGCGTCGCGGCGTTGCTCGCAATAGTCTACCGACCGATGAGCAACGCACCGAAAGACGACCAAGCCGGTCCCAGAGACGACAGCCAGCCGGCGATGCCGAGCATCCATGGCTTCCAGCTCGGCCCGCACCAGACCAACTGCTACGTCACCACGGCGCCCTCGGGTGACGGCACCGCGTGCTGGATAATCGATGCCGGGTACCAGCCCGAAGAGCTGATCGACTGGGTTCGCAGCCAAGACCTCACGCCCGGGGCGCTTCTCCTGACGCATGCCCACTGCGACCACATGGCAGGCGTTGACGCGGTGCGGGCCGCATTTCCGGGAGTGCCCGTCTTTCTGCACGATGCGGAGGCCGAGTGGCTTGCGAATCCGGAGTTGAACCTCAGCGCTGCGATGGGCATTCCCGCGACCGCTGCGCCGGCCGAGCACGCACTCGAAGAGGGCCAAACGCTCACGCTCGGCGACACGCGTTGGCGCGTGCTGCACACGCCGGGGCACTCGCCGGGGAGCGTTTCGATCGTGTGCGAATCGGCGGCTGTGGCGTTCGTAGGCGATGCGCTGTTCGCCGGCTCGGTGGGCCGAACCGACTTCCCGACGAGCGATCACGAGGCACTGATGGCGGCGATCTCCGAAAAGCTCTACGCGCTTCCCGATGAGACGCGAACCCTCAGCGTCCACGGCCCCCCCACCTCGATCGTGCACGAGAAACACACCAATCCGTTCGTGCGCGGCTGACTCGCGCAGTCAGCGCCGATCGCGATCGACCTGCAATCGCAGCACGTCGGGTCTCGCGTAATGCCCGGTGACGTCGAGCGTCATGCGCTCGCGATCGATCATCGAGAGGTCACACTCGGCGTGGATGATCGCCTCGGCGTCCCAAATCTGCTCGGAGATGATCTCGCCACGAGGATTGATGATGCACGAGCCGCCGCGGTTCACGAGCGCCGCGTCGTCCGCGAGTGATTCGATGCGCCCAAGCGAGGCCGGCAAGTCGCCCGCCGCCTGGATCTGCCCAGCCGCGAGCACGAAGCACCGCGCTTCGAAGGCGTAGCTTCGCGACGCGACCACGTGGCGATCATGCACGGTCGGCCAGACCGCGACATGCACCGACTCGCCGGCTTCGTGCATCGCGTGGCGCGCGAGCGGCATCCAGTGCTCCCAACAGATCAAGCCGCCGACGCGGCCGCCCTCGAATGCGACCGATTCAAGGCCTTGCCCGTCGCCCGGTCCCCAGATGAGTTTCTCGGTATAGGTCGGCACGAGCTTGCGGTGATGCACCGCGAGTTCGCCGGCCGGCGTGTACGTGAGCAGCGCGTTGTAGAGCGTGCCGTTGCCGGGGCCCGTGTCGACGCGTTCGCTCACACCGACGACCAGCACGACCTTGTTTTCTCGTGCGATCGCTGCGAGCCTTTGCTCGCGGGACGACCCGATCACGATGCTCTCGCGGCGGTACGCGGCGAAGACTGCTTTCGCGGCCGGGTCGTCCCAGATCGCGGCACCGGGGCAGGAATCAACCCAGGCAGGGTAACCAGGCAGAAAGGTCTCGCCCGCGGTCACGATCGTTGCGCCGCCTCGGGCCGCGTCGGCCACGAGGTCGGCGAGCTTGTCGAGGCTCGCGTCCGTGTCGAATGCCACGGGCCTAGCCTGGATGATCGCGGCCTTCACAACACTCGCATTGGAAGTCTGGCTCGGCACGCTCACGAGATGCTCGCGAGGCCCATCGCGCGGCGCCACGCGCTGAGCTGGCCGAGGTGGAACATCGCGTGACTGTTCATCAGGAAGTTTGCCGCGTCGCCGATGGTCGGCGCTCTGCTGCGGAAGCCCTCGATGGGGTTCTCTTGCGCGAGGATCCCGTCGTCGGCCTCGGGCAGGCTGGCGATGGCGGACTCGGTTGAGGACTGCCAGCACGCGAGTACCTCATCGAGCGCGGGGAGCGAGCCGTCGGTGTCTTCGATGCACTCCTTGCCCGCTGCAAAGAGCTCGGCGTAGCGGGCGGGCACGTCGATGCCCAAGGCGTCGAGGCCGCAGAGCTCGAGCGCACGCCGCGGGTAGAGTGCGAGGTGGCCCATGACGAACACGGGATGGTTCGTGCGAATCACGCCAGCGTCGCCGCGCGGGAAGCGGGCGGCGGTACTCGCTTCGATGCCGGAACACAGCGAAGTCCCAAGTCCGAGTGCAGGTTTCGCGCAGTGCGCGATCGTGGTGCCGAGTTGTCCCATGTGGTGTGTGCCCTTCTCTTTGTTGCAACGGCTTGGCCCGTGGCCAACGCTCTCAGGTGCCGATGAACCGCGCATACAGCGCGCGGGCTCGGGTGGGGTCGTCCACGTCGTGGAAGAGCGCCCGGCCGTCGGCGAACACCGTCAGACGCTGCGGCGGGTCGTCGAGTTTCCCGCGCAGGAAAAAAGGCGTCTGATCAAAGTCGCCCACGGGCTCGAGCCGGCGGGCGAGGGCCGCCAGATCAACACCTCGGCCCGCGGCGGGGAGGACCTGCACCGCCCCGGAGCCGCACAGCGCGGTCGAGCCGCTCGGCGGGGAGTCGAGAAAGTCGTATCGCCCCTCGCCGCAACGCACGCCGCAGCACGGGCACGCCGGATCGCGCATGCCCGCCAGATCGAGGCTTCGACGGGTCGTGCCGAGCAGGTCAAACTCGAGCAGCGTCGGGCTGACCAGATCGCGCCGGCCCGCCAGCAGCTTGATCGCCTCGCCCGCTTGCACGGCGGCGGCGATGACGACCGCCGGGCTGAAGACACCCACGGTGTCGCACGTCGGCTGGCTGCCGGGCGGGGGGGCTTTGGGCATGAGACATCGCAGGCAGGGCAAGTTGCGCTCGTCGCCCGGCAGCACGGGCGTTGCCATGCCTCGGCCCGCGACGACGCCGGCGTAGAAGTAGGCGATGCCGTGCTTGCAGGCGACATCATTGATGAGCAGCCGCGTGTCGAAGTTGTCGGTGCCATCGAGGATCGCATCCGGCGGACCTGCCGGGATACCAAGCAGCCGCTCGATCGTCGAGGCGTTGGCGTCGGCGACGTGGTGGTCGATCTGGATGTCGCTGTTGACCGTGCGGAGCCGATCCGCCGCGGCGACTGCTTTGGGCAAGCCCGCGTACGCGTCGGCCTCGGTGAAAAGCGTCTGCCGCTGGAGGTTGGTCGTCTCGACGATGTCGCGGTCGATCAGCGTCACCCGGCCGACGCCGGCGCGGACGAGCAGATCGGCCGACGTACACCCCAGCGCCCCGACACCAACGACTGCGGCGTGCGACGCGGCGAGACGGGCCTGGCCCTCGGTGCCAAGCTCTGGGAGCAGCATCTGACGGTGGTATCGCGAACTCACACCACGACGGTAGCGCCGGCTTAGGCTTCACGCATGATCGGCCAAATGCCTGAGCCATGGACGCCGCCGAACCCGCTCCCGGGTCCGATCTGCACCGATCGGCTGACGCTGCGTTGGTTTGAGCCGAGCGACGCAGCCGGCTTGCACGAGGCTGTGGACTCGAGCCGAGCGGCTTGTGTGCCGTGGCTGACCTGGGCTGCGACGGGCCACGCGACGACGGACGACTCTCGCACCGCGATCAACAACCTCGCTCGCATGCGGGTCGAAGGCGCCGACTTCACGCTCGGCATCTTCGACCGGGCGACCGGCCGCGTGCTCGGCGGCACGGGGCTGCACCGCCCGAAGCCCGAGTGGTACACGGCCGAGATCGGCTATTGGCTGCGCAACGATGCCCGCGGACTGGGGATGTGCACCGAGGCGGTGCGGCATCTGATCTCGTCGGCATTCACGCCGCAGACCGAGGGCGGCTTCGGCCTGCGTCGGCTCGAGGTGTTCTGTGCGGCCCCGAACACCGCGTCGTCGGCTGTGCCGGTTCGGCTTGGTCTTGGAGCGCCGTGCCGACTCCGTGCCGAGCGCTGGGTCGAGACGATCGGCTGGGCTGACAGCCTCGCGTGGGACCTGCTGTCTTCCGAGTGGGACACCGCCACCCACACGCACATCGGATAGAAAAGCGGGCCGACGCAGAGTCGGGCCG
>ERZ1740067.1099-NODE-1099-length-19519-cov-8.006987_pt1 | contig 19519 bp, 15 predicted proteins | sample MGYA00581736_ERZ1740067 | MGnify/ENA primary metagenome ERZ1740067 (study PRJEB43018, sample SAMN04849236) | marine metagenome | isolation source: floating plastic debris | place: Pacific Ocean | collected 2008-08-27 | study: EMG produced TPA metagenomics... | reverse complement strand
ACCGACAAACCACAGCATCTGAGCCAAAGATTCGCCGTAGGTCTTGATGTTGTCGGTTCCCCAGAGGACGCAGGCGATCGTCTCGGGGTACTCGCCGCCGTTGTCGAGCTTCTGACGATCGATCAGGCGATCGACGACGATTTTCGCCGACTGCACTGCCGCTGCGGTGGGAATCGCCTGCGGGTCGAGGGCGTGCAGGTTTTTACCCGTGGGCAGCACGTCGGGGTTACGAATCGGGTCGCCGCCGGGGCCGGGGAGCACGTATTCGCCGTCCAGCGCCTTCATCAGCGAGCTGAGTTCGTTGTCGGCACAGACTTGGGTCAGGCAGAACTCTAGGTACTCGATCAGTTTGTCGAGCTGCTCTTTGTCGACGCGGTGGAAACCGGCCTCTTTCAGCGCTTCAAACCAGGGCTCGTCTTTGATGATGCGTTGCAGCCAGCCGCCGATATTGTTCAGACGGACGCGACCGTCTTCGCCGACTTTCTCTTGCACCATCGCCGCAACACAGGCGCGGGTGGCTTCAACGATTTTCTGGTTGAGTTCCACATCCGCCAGGACGCCACGATCGTTGTTCGTGTAGATGTCCTGGATATTGCGATCGAGGCTTTGCGCCAACAGGCTGGGCAGACCGACGATTTCTTCCTCTTCGCGATCGATACTGGCAATGTTCACCAGGGTCGCGATCGCTTCCTCAGCGGTCGGAGGCATCCCGATCACGTGCAGGCCGCAAGGCAGCAGGCGCGATTCGATTTCCATCAGCTGCTTGTAGACCAGACCGACGATCGTGTCGCGCTCGTCTTGGCTCAGCTCTTTCGCATCCGCCTCGGGCAGGTCGATATCTTTATCGAGGTTGCAGATGCGAGCTTTGTCGACGATCGTATTGACGATCTGGATGCCGCGACCGCCATCTTTCAGCGACTGATACGAACCGACCAGTTCGCCCAGCTCTTGTAGACCTTTATAGAGACCGGCGTTTTCTGCGGGCGGCGTCAGGTACGAGATCGTTTCGGCGTAACCGCGACGCTTGGCGATCGTCGCCTCGCTCGGGTTGTTGGCCGCGTAGTAGTAGAGGTTCGGAATGCTGCCGATCAGGCTGTCGGGGTAGCACGCGCCGGACATACCCATTTGCTTACCGGGCATAAATTCCAGCGAACCGTGGGTACCGAAGTGGAGAACGGCATCGGCTTGCCAGATGTGCTCCAGGAAGGTGTAGTAAGCCGCGAAACCGTGGTGCGGGCTCGCCGATCGGCTGAACAGCAGGCGCATCGGGTCACCTTCGTAACCGAAGGTGGGCTGCACGCCGATAAAGATGTTGCCGTATTCCTTACCGAACACCAGCAGGTTTTTGCCGTCAGTGTTGAGTTCGCCGGGAGCGGAACCCCAGTTTTCTTCCAGGCGCTCCGAGTACGGCGTCAGTTTTTCGTACTCCTTCACCGTCATGCGGTAGGCCACGTTTAGCTCGGGGCCAGCGTATTTCGCCGAGGCATCGGTAATCACCGATTCGAGCAGCTCGCGCGGCGTTTCCGGGATATCACCCACGGTGTAGCCGTCTTTCTTCAGACCTTTCAGCGCTTCGTGGATGCTGCCGAACACGTCGAGGTAAGCCGCCGTACCGACGTTACCTTTGTCGGGCGGGAAGCTGAAGATCGTGATCGCCAGTTTCTTGGTGGCGCGCTTTTTCTTCCGCAGGCTCGCCCACTTGAAGATGCGCTTGGTAATCGCTTCGACGCGGTCTTGCATCGCGTGGGCTTTACCGGTGTTGCCATCGCGGCCGGAGAGGACGATCGGCTCGATCGCGCCGTCCAGCTCGGGAATCGCGATTTGCAGCGCCACTTGGATCGGGTGCAGACCCAGGTCGCTCTCTTCCCACTCTTCAGTGGTTTGGAACACCAGCGGCAGCGCCACCATGTAGGGGCGGTTGAGGCGCTTGAGCGAGTCGATCGCTTTCGGGTGATCCTGACGTGCGGGGCCGCCAACCAGCGCGAAACCGGTGAGCGAAACGACAGCGTCCACCAGCGGACGGTTGCTCGGCGAGTCAGAGTCGCCCTGCTCCCAGAAGAGGGTATTGACGGGAATCGAGAAGTCGAGACCGCCAGAGAACACCGGAATCACGCGCGCGCCGAGGGATTCCAGCTCTTGAACGATCGCCACGTAGTGAGCGTCATCGCCGGTGACGAGGTGCGTCCGTTGCAGCACCAGGCCGATCGTGACCGGATTTTCTTTGTACCGCGGCTCGATGTCCGGGCGGCTCTGATACCAGTTCAGGTACTCTTTCACGTCCTCGAACATGGCAGGAGCCAGGGGGTGCCAAATACCACCGTCCGGATAGACAACCGGCTCGGAGTAATCGACGTTCTCGCCCAGGCCGTCTTCGGGGTAGACGTACTTGTCGGCCAGCATCAGCAGGAAGTTTTCCAGGTTGTCCGACGAACCGCCGAGCCAGTACTGGAAGCTGAGCATAAAGTTGCGCGCGTCCTGTGCCTTGTCCATCGGCATGTACTTCAGGACTTTCGGCAGCGTGCGCAGCAGCTTCAGCATGCCGTCTTGGAACGAGGAACCGGAGTTCTCTTTGCGCTTGCGCATAAACTGCGCGATCGCGCTCTTGCTCTGACCGAGCTGCGCCATCGAGAAGCTGCCCATTTTGTTGAGGCGCATCACCTCGGGCATCGAGGGGAAGACCACCGCAGCGTCGAGGTTGTCGCGTACCGGAGTGACTGCTGCAACGACCTTCTCGGCCAGCTCTTCAATAAAGATCAGCGAGGCAATGAAGATATTCGCTTCCGCAACGTCACGCTTGAAATCTTCGTAGTTCTGTTCGCCGCGCAGCTCCTCGATTAGGTAGCCGCTAATCTCGATCGCGACGTGGGGATTCGTGTCGTTGATGGCGCGAACCGCCGAGGAAAGGGCGCTCTGATACTGCGACTCCAGCACGACGTAGACAATTTTTAATAGCTTGCGGCCGTTGAGATCGTCCGGCTTGATGTGTCGAACGGCTGGATTCACTTGAGTGAACATACGAGCTTGCTCCTTACCTTCAGCGTTTCTGCTATGACGGATCGGACTTACGTGTCGGATGAACCCACGCACTGCCACGATCGTGATAGCGTATGATTTTCTTGTACCAAAATACGTCGATCCGGGCGGTTGAGGCCCCGACGGGTGCAACATTTTGACAAAAAATTCGACGGCTGCGGTTACAAAACGTAATCCACAATTGTGACTTGTCTGCTGGCCTCGCGGTAGGCTAGCGCGACGTTTGGCGTCTGTTTTTGGAATTGGACTTAAACGAACATCGGCCCGTTCTGTGCGGAGCTGTTCGAGCGGCAGTGCCAGAGACTCGTGCTAACGGTGGCCTAATTTTAGACCGGCGATCGCGACGCGCGGATGTGGGCTTGTTTGAGGCAGGCACGGTGGCGCTGTCGCGAGCGAGCGGCAGTACCCTACGATCGAGCCCGTTCGGCGCGACGCCTGACTCGCATGCCTCTCCCTTGCAGCTACCCCGGAGCCTTCGTTACCTATGGCGACCTATTTTGAAATTCACCCGGAAAACCCCCAGACGCGGCGAATGAAAGAGATCGGAGATGCTCTCGCTGACGGAGCCGTGATGCTTTATCCCACCGATACGGTTTACGCCATCGGCTGCGCGATCGACAACAAGGCTGCTGTGCAGCGCGTCCGCCAAATCAAGCAGCTCGCGAACGACAAGCCGCTGACCTTTCTCTGTCAGTCGGTGTCGAATATTTCCGAGTACGCTCGCGTCTCCGATGCGGCTTATCGCATCATTCGCCGCCTGATTCCGGGGCCTTATACGTTCCTGCTTCCGGCGACGAAGCTCGTGCCGAAACTGGTGATGTCGCCGAAGCGCAAAACCACCGGCATTCGCGTACCCGATCGCATTGCCTGCCAGTCGCTACTGGCGCAGCTCGATCGCCCGATCGCTTCGACTTCCGCGCACCTGCTCGACGAGGAGGGTCTGAGTCTCGATGCAGAAGACGGAGCCTGGGTCGATAAAGCCAAGCTGTTCGATCGTCTCGCGGGCGTTGTCGATGTCATTGTCGATGACAGCCTCGAGGACGGGGTGCGCGCCTCGACCATTATCGACCTGACCGATGACGAACCGGCGATCGTCCGGGAAGGGGCGGGCATCGACGAGGCGCTGAACTGGGTCTGAAATCGCTGCTCGATATGCCACTCGACTGTGCCACTCGGGCGACCGGCAAAAAATTGCCGCGCCAGTTTGCCAACTGGATGACGGTTTCGGCAACACGGCGATCGCGCGGCATGCGGTGGAAAACCCTTGTCCCGTAATGCTTTGGCCTATTCTACGTGCCGTTTTACCTGGCATCCGGACAAGTGCCGCTTCGGCCTCCGGACAATCGGCGTCAAAACGGTTTGGATAGTGGCAAGGATGCGAGAGTTTGGCCTTGGCGGGCGAAATACATTGAAAACGTGGAAAGCGAGGAACGCCAAAGCCCAGAACACATCGGGCTTTCACGAGTTCTTCCCGCTCCTAGCTAATGTCCGTGCGCTACCCCGAGAAACAACCATGAACGCCAAACTCGACACCGCCCTCGCTCAAACCGCTCAAACCGCTCAAACGACCCAAACGGCCCAAAACGCACGCACCAGCGCCAGCACGCCCTACAACAGCATCTCCGTCGGGTCGGCTACGGCACACGATGAAGAAGCGATCGACACGGATACGAACTTCGATCGCGCCATCCTCGAAGAGCTACAGACGGCCCTCGAAACCAAGCCCACCAACCGCAGCACCATCCGCGTCGCCGAGCGCATTGCCCGCGAAGTCGAGCGCATCTGCACCAAGAGCGATCGCATCCAAAACTCCGGCAAGGTCGGCATGTGGCAGCTTGCCCTGGCGCGCCACCGCATCCAAAAAATTGACGCCTACTACGAGCTGGGTTCTCGCCGGGGTCGCGTCGAGCTGCACAGCAACCTGAGCATGATGGTCTACCGCCACATCGCGCCGAGCCACGCGAAGCTTGGCTTCCAGGGTCGCTACAGCCACATTGAAGACTTCCTGCAAGGCTTTTACATTGAAGTGCTGCGCGCCTTCCGCCGCGAGCACGACGTTGCGCCAGACTACACGCCGAAAACCCGCGTGGAGCTGGCAGAGTACATGGCCTTTTCGGAGCAGTACGCCAAGCGCCGCATCTCGCTGCCGGGTCGTAAAGGCCAGCAGCTCGTGATTCTCCGCGCCCAGGGCTATGCCAAGGGTCAACCGCCGGAAATGTCTCTGGATGTGGAAATGGCGATCGACTCGGCTAAATCCGAAGCGGACGAAAGCCACAACCGCAGTTCTGCCGCCCGCCAAGTGCGCGAGCATATGGTCTCGGAAAGCATCGATCCGTCGGAGTCTGTTATCCGCGATCGCGTCGTCCAAGAACTCGTCGACTACCTGCAAGAGCAAGGACAAGAGGACTGCATCGACTATCTGACGCTGAAGCTCCAAGACCTTCCGGCTTACGAAATCGACGAAATCCTCAGCCTGACGGCGCGACAACGCGACTACTTGCAGCAGCGCTTCAAGTACCACGTCGAGAAATTCTCTCGCACCGGCAACTGGGAGCTAGTTCACCAGTGGCTCGGCGCGGATCTCGACCAAAGCCTGGGCATGCCGCCCGCTCAGTGGGATGCGTTCTACGCCGACCTCGACGGCAAGCAGCGCCTGCTGGTGACGCTCAAGCAAGAAAAAGCCAGCGACGAAGAAATCGCGGCGGCACTGAAATGCACGCCGAAGCAAGTCCAGAAGCGCTGGACGAAGCTGCTCGATCGCGCCTGGGCGGCGCGCAACGCCTAGGGAGGCGAGATGATTGCGAATTTAGGAGCAGGGCGATCGCGCTCGATCGACCGACGGTTACGCCCGCCTCGCTCGCGCCTTCCGCTTCCGGCAGACGATCCGCCGACACGCAAACTCCCCGGCTGCGCTTGCAGTTCCGGGGAGTTTTTTTACAACCATTTGCAGGTAAGCACGTTCCGCCAGTTCTTCTTCTTGCGGCGGGGCTTGACGCTCGTCGCTAGGCGTCTTCCTCAGCGAGCTGGATTCTCTGAGAGTTTGCGCGATCGCTAATCGGGCACGCGATCGAAATAGCGCTCCAGACATTCGTTCAAGCCCACTAGCTCGACCTCGGAGCTGACACGCACCTGCTCGTCGCGCACCGAGAGCAGCACCTTCGCAGCAAACGGCGTCGGCCAAATATTGGGATTGCAGAACAGTTCTAGAAACATCTCGCCCACGTACTGGTACTCCAGCGGACGCTCCGGTTGGGGCCGCCGCTCGCGATCGACGGCCCGAATCGCCACGGCCTTGAGGCGCGCGTTCAGATCGCGCAGTGCCGACTGGATCTCGCGGACAGTGTCGGGAGAGAGCGCTAGGGTCAGCGACCCAGCGGGCAGGTCGAGCTGAAGCGGATAGGTCGCCAGAGCGGTAGAAGTCGAGGGCACGATCGCAAATCTCCAAGCGGTATATCAGGCGGCGCGAGCCGAAACCTGCGGTGCTTCGCTCCGGGTCTCGCGGGTGGCTAACAGTGTTGCACGCAGCTTTTCGACCGAGCCTCGAGGTTTGGCAAACAACACAGATTTTTATATAAAGATCGCCAAACCTCGCCTCACGCAAAGAAACCCGTAAAGAAAATCATCGAAGCATTCCGATCCCTTTGCAAAGCCAGCGCAGTAGTAACCAGATATCGCGTTGTTTTGAAGCAAAAATGTTACAACCTTTTGCATAACTTACGCTTCGTTGGCTCAGCGCTTGTTTATTCACGAGCCTTCATCCGATAATGGCCCTCAGATGTCGCTGGCTGCGATCACGCGATCGACGCGCACGTTACGTCGGACGCAGATGTCATTTATCCCCACCCCGATCGTTTTCCCAACGGCGTCGAGCCATCCGTCAGGCACCCGGAAAAGCAACCACTTACGCAAACTCGTATAGCTGCGATACATGACTCCTGCAAAGATCCTCGTTGTTGACGACGATGCCTCCGTCCGTAATCTTATCGATCGCTTTCTGAGCAAAAAAGACGAATACGTCGTCGAAGCTGCGAAAGACGGCGAAACCGCCCTCGAGTGCTTCGAGCGTCTCAATCCCGATCTGGTGATCCTCGACGTCAACCTGCCGGACACCACCGGGTTTCAGCTCTGCCAGCAAATGCAGGAACAAACCGGCGTCTACGTGATGATGCTCACCAGCCGCACCGACGAAGAAGATGTAGTGCGCGGCTTCGAGAAAGGTGCAGACGACTATTTAACGAAACCCTTTAGCCTCGTAGAGCTGGGCGCGCGCGTCGGTGCGGCGCTCAAGCGCCAGCGCACCGCAGCCCCGGCCCAGTCCTCCGGCCTGACCTTCGGCAAGCTTGTCATCGATCCCGACAGCCGCCGCGTCACTCTCGACGGCGAGACGATCTCCCTGACGGCCCTCGAGTTCGATCTGCTCTTCTTCCTGGCCAGTCACCCCGGCAGAGTCTGGCGGCGGGCAGAGCTGCTGCAAGAGGTCTGGGACTACGATTATGTCGGCGACCAGCGCGTGGTGGACGTCCATATCGGCCAGATTCGCCGCAAGATCGAAGCGACACTCGGTAAGCTCTCGATGATCCAAACCGTGCGCGGCGTCGGCTACAAGTTCGAGGCGATGCCGCCGGAGGAGCAGAAAAAAACGGAGAGCAATGGCAAGTAGCCCAGAGCTGTCGCGCGGCTCGGGCCTGCCGCTGCACCTCCATACAACGCTGTGCGTGCGCGACCTCGATCGAGCGCGCGATTTTTATAGTGGGCTGCTCGGTTTGGCCGAGATCGCCGATCGCCCGCTGTCGTTTCCCGGCCTCTGGTACGACCTGGGCGCAAACGCGCAGCTTCATCTAATCCTCGATCCGGCTTTTAAAGGCGCGATCGCCAACTCGGATAAGTGGGGACGCGCGCCCCATCTCGCGCTGCACGTCCCCGAACTCGATTCCATTCGCCAGCGGCTCGACGAGCGCGATATCGCCTACCAAAGCAGCGCTTCCGGGCGCCCGGCAGTTTTCCTGCGCGACCCGGACGGCAACACGATCGAGCTTTGCGCGGTGCGCCCGCCCGCGCCGCAGCCAACACCGCAAAGAACAGACGGACTATTCGTGGTCTTTGAAGGCGTGGAGGGCAGCGGCAAAACGACGCAGATCGATCGCCTCGAAGTATGGCTTCGCGAGAACCAGGCCGCGCCCGTCGTCCGCACCCGCGAACCGGGCGGAACGGAGCTGGGGACGCAAATTCGGGCGCTGCTACTGGATGCGAAAACCCGCGAGCCGATCGCCGATCGCGCCGAGCTGCTGCTATTTGCCGCCGATCGCGCCCAGCACGTCGAGAGCTTCATCCGTCCGCAGCTCGAGGCCGGGGCGATCGTCCTCTGCGATCGGTTCACGGCTTCGACGATCGCCTATCAGGGTTACGCGCGCGGCCTCGATCTCGCTACGATTTCGCAGCTCAACGCGATCGCCACGGCAGGACTTGCGCCAGATCTGACGGTCTGGCTCGATCTCGATCCGGCGGTGGGTTTGGAGCGCGCCCGCGATCGCGGCGAGGTCAATCGGCTCGATCGCGAAAGTTTGGCGTTTCACCAGCGCGTCTACCAGGGCTATAGCGCCGTCGCTGCGGGGATCGAGCGGGACGGTCGGCTCTGTCGGATCGATGCTAGTGCGGACGTGGAAACGGTGGCGGCGACGGTGCGATCGGCGATCGGCGCGGCGATCGAGGCGCGATCGGCACGTTCGGAGATCGGCGTCAGCTGAACCCGCCTGAGGCCAAACGCTACAGAATCTCGAGCATTTCGTCATTGCTAAAGCGCACTTTCGGCAACGAGGCGTAGCGATCGCTCGGGTCGCGGTAGCCCGCCGGACACAGCACGACTGCGGTGTAGCCTTTTTCGGTCAGGCTGAGGATGCGATCGTATTCCGCCGGGACGAAGCCTTCCATCGGGCAGGTGTCGATGCCCAGGTGGGCGGCGCTGCCCATAAACTGGCCGAGGGCGATGTACGCCTGGAGTTTCGCCCAGCTCTGTAGTTCGTCTTGGGATTTGCCGCTGAGGAAGCCGCGTACCATTTTCTCGAACGGTTCGAGGCTGGCACGATCGGTGTTGCGGACTTCGGCCATGCGGTTTAGGTAAGCGTCAACGTAGGCACTGTCGACTTCGGTTTTGATGGCGAAGACGACGAGGTGCGAGGCGTCGATGACTTGGGTTTGGCCGAAGGAGTGTTCGGGGAGTTGGGCGCGCAGTTCGGCGGATTCGACGATGAAGAATTTCCAGGGCTGGAGGCCGAGGGAGGAGGGGGTGAGGACGAGGCTGCTGGCGAGTGCTTGCCAGTCGGCGTCGGGGATTTTGCGATCGGGGTCGAATTTTTTGGTGGCGTAGCGCCATTTCAGGCGATCGAGCAGGTCGGTGGCGGTGGTGAAGTTTGGCATGGTGTGGGCGGCGGGTTCGAGAAGAGACGACTGTGAATCAGTGTACTTTTCGTTTCGGGGACTCACGCCTTGGAGGTACAGCAAGGGGGTTAGCGCGATCGCGACGGGGCAGAGCGACTGGTATCGGTTAGCCTGAAAGCAGAATCCGATCTAGCTATGAAGATTCAATGGACGCGGCACGCTGAGGAGCGCCAGCGGCAGTGGCAGCAACGCTTGGGAATTACGGCGGACGATGTTGAATCGGTTTTGACCGATCCCGAGGAAGTCGTGCCCGAGGGCGATGTGTTGGTCGCGCAGTCACGTTACGGAGATGGCTTGCTGCGGGTCGTTTTCGCAGAAGTCGGGAGCGCGACTCGAATTATTACGCTCTACTGGACGAATCAAGTCAAACGCTACTGGCAGGGAGAGACGCGATGAATGTGAAGTATGACGCTGAGGCGGATGTGTTGATGTTCGTCCTGAAGGATGGGTTGCCGGTGAATGCGATCGCGGAGCCGGGCGGGGTCATCGTGAGCTACGGCGAGGATGAGGAGCCGCTTTGTGTGGAGTTTTTGAATGCGTCACAGCGGGAGTTGATCGACCCGAGTGTGGCGGTGTTGACGGTGCAGAAGGTGCAGGCGGGTTCGTAAGGGACGATCGTGCTAGCGTTTGAGGACAGGTCTCGGAGTCGCTCGATCTATGTCGCAACCGGAAGCCGACCGCGTGTCAGAAACCGGGTTCCTGGGAGCAATCGAAGTAGGTTGAGAGTCACTGAGAGAAACCCGGTTTCTGTGGCACGGCGATGAAAGAATTCCTCGGAAAAAGCATCATCTCAATCGGTAAAAAGCTGCTGCGAGGTGTTCGCAAAGTGTCGCCGCAAACGTGGGCTGTGCTGCAATTCGGCATGGGAATGGCTTTCGATCGGCTAAGGCAGGGAAAACGCGCGAACAATTTGGAAAGGGCGATTGCAGCTTACCAACGAACTCTGGAGATCCATACTTACAACGCCTCTCCTAAAAAATGGGCAGCGACGCAAAATAGATTGGCAGATGCTTACTGTGAAAGAATCCGAGGGCAGCGAGCCGACAACCTCGAAACAGCGATCTCAACCTACGAACAGGCGCTGAAAGTCTATGCCTGCGACGCTTTTCCCGAAAAGTGGGCGATGACGCAAAACAACCTGGCAATTGCGTACGGAGACCGACTCCGAGGGGAGCGAGCCGACAACCTCGAAGCGGCGATCGCCGCCTACGAAAGGGCGCTGGAGGTCTACACCCGCGACGCCTTTCCTCAAGATTGGGCGAATACCTACAGAAACTTAGAGCTTGTTTATCTCGACCGCGACGAGAAAGGCGATCTCGACCGTGCGGTTGAAATACTTCAAGAGGCAGTACCAGCTTTGACTTACAAAAGTGACTTTTTCATCAACGGTCAGTACAGCCTCGGCTACGCCCTAAACCGCCGCTACGATCGCGACAACAACCCCGAAGACCTCGCCGCCGCCGAACGCGCCTGTTCAACCGGCTGGGGAATACGGTGCTGCTCGAGGCGATCGAGCGAGGAGCTGATGCGATCGATCTCGACCTGCTGCGCCACGGTCTCGAAGCCAGCGAAATGTCGCGCCGCCAGCGACTCGTCCTCGAAAGCAAAGAAGCCCGCCTCAAGCAACTGCTCGACGAGCGCAACGTGCTCTCCGACGAAGACATCCAGCTCGAAGACCTGGAATTCATCGACGTTCGCAGTTTTCGCGATCTGTTTCCGCTGCTGGAAAGACTCGAAGAACAAGATCTCGCCGCCCGAAAAGAGCTGGGCTACGCCACCGAGATCGAGCCGATCGACGTGACCGCGCCGTTTGGTGAGTACCCGACAACCGATCGCGCCTGATTTCGTCGATCGCTACGACTCCGACTTCAGCCGACAGAGCCCGAACACCGACGTGTAGCCGTGCAGGAACGTGCTGCCGCCCACCGGCCCGATCTCGCCATTGCAAAAGCAGCCGCCCACCGGCACGTCTGGGCAATATTCGTGAAATAGTTTCGTGTCGAAATCCGGCTCGCTGTAAAGCCCCTGGCCGCGACCCAAACACGCAAACATCAGCGCCCCGATCGGCGCGTTGCCGCCGCGATCTCGCTCCAGCAGCGCCTCGAGATCCTCCGCCGAAGCGCGGGCGTCGCGCAGGTGGAACTGGATGCGCTGGCCGGGTCGGATGCGATCGGCGATCGCCACTGCCCCCGATCGCGGATCGACCCCCATCAAATTGCGAATCAAAAAGTCGCCGCTGCCCAGGCTGAGCTTGAATTCGTCGCGCACCAGCCCGATAAATAGCTCGTATTTCGCTAGCGCCCGGTCCTCTTCTGGCAGCGTTTCGAGCAGGGCTTGCAGCGCCTCCAGCGGCGAAGTCGTCTCGGACTCTTCGCGGTAGCTGTCATCGCAAGGTTCGACTTGCAAAATCACGTTGCGCTGACCTTCGGCAACGCGGAAGATCGGGCCGATCGGGCGGCATCCTTGGGCGACGATCGTCGTCAGCTCCACCTCGCCGCTCAGTGCCAAACCCACCGCGCCGCCTTTAACCATTTTCGCGCCGTCGGCGTCGCAGAAGAAAAGCCCCGCGTTTTGCTCGCCGGGACGGATGCCACTGGCGATGCCGCCGATCTTTGGCATGCCGGGATAGGCGTAGTCGAAGCCCCGGAGCAAATCGACGATATTCGGCGCGAACGGATCGACCAGCAGCATTATCTGAGGCGAGTCGGCGGGATCGAGGCCGATAAAGTCGATCCAGTTGTTCGGCGGGCCGTCGAGGTCGGGCAGCTTGGAGGCGTCGAGCTGGAACGCTCCAGCGCGGACGCCGGGAAGGTGCGCGACGGTGAGGCTGACGGCAGCACCTTCTTCGAGTTCGTGGGTCGTGCCGTCTGCGTCGCGCCCGACGACGCCGTTACTGCCGCAGCCGATCGCTAGGGGAACATCGATCTTTTCGCGCAGGAGTGGCAGCACGCGGGAAAACTCGCTGGCGAAGGCGGCGGAGACGAAGACGATCGCGAAGTCCGCTGGCTGCCCATCTAGGTCGGCAGTGACGCGCGCGACGACCTCTTCGATCGCGGCTTCGAGCGAGGCGCGGGTCGATTGGGCGTTCGTCCAGACAGCGGCGGCATCGGTCATGAGAGGCATTGCAGGTCTCGCGCCAGCGGCAAATTGCATGACTATCATACCGAGCTGGAGGAGCCCGGCACGCTGCCGGAGTTGGGGTGTTATCCGTCTCCGTTGGACGCCCCGGTGCATTGCGGCCGTCGTGCGGGCGGCGCGACGAGGGCGAGATGAAGGCGCGACGAGGGCGCGACGACGCCAAATTGCCCCGGCTAGAATCGGGGAGACCGGTCGCGACACGGGCCACAGATCGCGACTCCGCCAAAACTTCCAGCCTCGCCATGACTTTCTCTCCGATGAAAATTTCGACGCCCGCTCGACTGCGCCGCTGGTGGAGAGGTCGGTGGAGAGGCTGGCGATCGGTCGCGATCGCGCTGGTGGCCTTCTGGATCGTCATAACGGGCGCGCGGCCAGGTTTGTCCAGCCTGCCGGGCCGATCGCCGCAAGCTATCACCGAGCCGATCGCCCAAACGCTCGTCCCGACCGAGAGCTACGCCGATCGCCCCCTCGAAACCCTCAGCCCCGAAGAACTCGAAGTCGAAATCCGGCGGCTGATCGAGGAGGCGATGCCCGCTTACAACACTGGCAACCGGGCCGAAGCCTTGCGAGGACTCGAGCGGCTGATGGCGATCTACGAGCTGCAAAGCAACCGCGAACGCCTCGGTGTCGATGCGGCCTGGATGTCGTCGCTGTATATCGGTGTCGGGGACTTCGAGCGAGCGCTCGAGTGGCTCGATCGCTACGAGCAGCTCGCCCTGGAAGTCGCCCCGCCCGAAAGTCTGGCCGCGTTCTACGACAATCGGGGGCTGGCGTTCGCGCAGCTCGGCGAATATCAACCGGCGCTCGCGGCCTACGACAAGGCGATAACCTACATCGAGCGCGGCGAAAATCTGGGGATGCCAGCACGGACGGGCTACACCTGGAATAAGATGGCCGCCGTCCACAATCGCCTCGGTGAGAGCGATCGGGCGATCGCGCTATTCGAGAAATCCTTTGCTTTAGCCGAACGCGTGGAGGACGATGCCCTGACGCTGCAAACGGCGGACTACCTGGGCAAATTCGAGCGCGAGCGCGGCAGCTACGCCGTCGCCGAAGACTACCAAGAGCGCGCCCTGGAGCTAGCCGAAGCGTTCAACGTCCAAATGCGCGAGTACGAAGAAAACTACTACAGCACGATCGCCAACCTTCCGCCCGAGCAGCGCGCCCTAATTCCCGACGCGCCCCGCTTCGTCCGCCGACTCTACGAAGCCCAGCGCCTCGCGAACCTCGCCCACACCTACGCCGCCTGGGAGAAGCCCGATCGCGCCCGCGACTTTGCCGAGCGTGCCTACAATCTGGCGAGCGAAGACATTAATGGCGAACCGGACAACACCGACTTTCAGTTTTTCGACCAAACGATGGGCGAGATCGGCGTTACGTTTCGCGTCCTGGGCGACTACCCGCGCGCTGAAGAGATCCTGCGAGAGGCGATCGAAGTCCAGGAGCGCGTTCGCGCCGACCAGTTCCAGGAAGACGATCGGCTCAAAGTCCTGTTCTCCGATGCTTTCGCCGATGTCTTTGAGGAAATGCAGCTCGTGCTGGTCGCCCAGGGCAAGAACCTCGAAGCCCTGGAAATCTCAGAGCGAGGCCGCGCCCGTGCCTTCGTGGAACTCATTTCCGAGCGGCTCGATGCCGGACGTACCGACGCGATCGCGCCGCCGACGCTGGACGGGATGCGCCAGCTCGCCCGCAAGCTCGACACTACGATCGTCGAATACTCCCCGATCGACAGCGCCCAGCAGCTCCTGATTTGGGTCGTGTCGCCCGACGGCGAAATTCGCTTCGAGAACGTGGACTACTCGACGCTGGAGATGTCGCTCGAGCATCTGATCTTCGCCGCTCGCTGCCAAAACCGCGTCTGCCTGCGCCACGTCCTCGGTCGCACGCGCGGCAGCTTTACCGCCGACAGCGAAACCCTGCAAGCCTATGCCACGCCGCCGGAGCCTTACACCGCCAGCCAGCCCAGCCAGCAGCGGGATGTAAACCCTTACCTCAAGCAACTCCACGACCTGACGATCGCCCCGATCGCCGATCGCCTGCCCACCGACCCCAACGCTCGTATCGCCATCTCGCCCCAGGGGTCGCTATTTCTGATTCCGTTCGCCGCGCTCCAGGACGACACCGGCGCTTACTTGATCGAGCGTCATACACTGCTGACGACGCCGTCGATCCAAGTCCTCGATCGCACCAACGCCCTGCGCGACACCGTCACCACCAGCGACGCCTTAGTTGTCGGCAACCCCACCATGCCCGACAATCTCAGCCCGCTGGAGGGCGCAGAATCCGAAGCCCGCGCGATCGCCCAAATCCTCAACACCCAGCCGCTCACCGGCAACGACGCCACCGAAGCCAAAATCCGCAGCAACATCACGAAATCTCGCGTCGTCCACCTGGCGACCCACGGCACGTTCGACGAGCGCGACGGCCTCCGCAGCGCGATCGCCTTCGCTCCCACCGCCGACCTGGACGGCTGGATCACTTCCAAAGAGCTGCTCGAGCTAGATATGAACGCCGAGATGGTGGTGTTGAGCGCGTGCAGTACCGGGCGCGGGCGTATCACGGGGGATGGTGTCGTCGGGCTATCGCGATCGCTGGTGGCCTCGGGTGCGGCGAGTGTGGTGGTGTCGCTGTGGGACGTGGACGACGGCGCGACGGAAGCGCTGATGAGTTCGTTCTACGACGCTTGGGCGCGCACTAACCTCGACAAGGCGCAGGCGCTGCGGGTGGCGATGTTGGAGACGATGGAGGACTACCCGCACCCGTTCTTCTGGTCGGCCTTCACCTTTATCGGCGAACCGCTGTAGGAGTCTGCGAGCACTATTCGCAGAGCGAGGGCGACGCCAAGCTCAGCGCTAATCGATTACGCTAAAGCGCTGCTCTTTTGTGCCCCACCATGCCCGAAGGCCCCGAAATTCGCCGCGCCGCCGATCGTATTGCCGCCGCCCTCGTCGATCGCACCGCCACCGATATCTTCTTTGCATTCGAGCATCTCCAGCCTTTTCGTGAAATCCTCGTCGGCGCGACCGTCACCGCGATCGAGACGCGCGGCAAGGCCCTGCTGACCCGTTTTGACAAGCCCTACAGCATCTACTCCCACAACCAGCTCTACGGCGTCTGGTACGTGCGGGCTCCTGGAACGCTTCCCGATACCAAGCGCCAACTGCGCCTCGCGATCCACAACCGCAACAAATCCGCCTTGCTCTACAGCGCCTCCGACATCGAAGTGCTGCACGACTCCGAGCTGCCGTATCATCCGTTCCTGTCGCGTATCGGCCCCGACGCCCTCGACTCCAAGGTCACACCCGAGGAAATAGCCGAACGCCTGACCGAAAAAGCCTTCATGCGGCGACGCCTAGCGGGGCTCCTGCTCGACCAAGGTTTCGTCAGCGGCCTGGGCAACTACCTCCGCAGCGAGATCCTCTTCGTGTCGCGCCTTCACCCGCAGCAGCGTCCGATCGACCTGTCCGACACCGATCGCGATCGGCTGGCGCGTGCCATCCTTGACGTGACGCGCCAGTCCTACGCCACTGGCGGCATCACCAACGACCCCGCGATCGCCGCGAGTCTCAAAGCCGAGGGCTGGAAGCGGTGGCAATATCGCCACTGGGTCTTCAGTCGTGCAGGCGAGCCCTGTTTTGTCTGCGGCACGCGCATCGAAAAATCGGCGATCGCAGGGCGGCGTGCCTACATCTGCCCGAAGTGCCAACCCTTGCGGTGATACACACCAAGAGGCGATCGCGCCATGATGCAGATTGCCAAGGCCGCGCGATCGCTCTCACGCAGGCAGGGTGCGCGAAATCCCCCCGAGCGAACCGTTTCCATCACTGAGACCCTGAGTGAATTCACATAGATTAGACGTATAGACGCAGCGCCATCTTCCAGGGTCGCGAACTTGAAGGCCACCGCCGCCCGGCCCGCTCGAAAACGAGCCCAAAAAACGAGCCAACCCATCAGCCACCTTTTTCACGATCGAATCGTCAGGCTATTCAGGGCATCGGATATTTAGCGCGACAGCAGGAGCACCGTGATGCAATTCCCAATTACGATTTCGGGCTACACGATCGACAAAGTTCGAGATGAAGTCGATCGCCTCGTGTCTGCGGGAACGCTCAGCTACGACCAGCCGATTTACGCGCTCGGCCAGCATATGCCCGCCCGCCAATGGGCTTCGATCGCGCGCAAGCTCGACGAACACGGCTATCTCTTGTGCCATCGGATTATGGATTTGCTCGGCGCTGATGAATGGCTCGCTGAGTAAGCTCGAGTTCCTCCAGTCTTCCGCCTGAATAGCACAGGCTAAAGATGATGGTTTGCTTGCGCCAGAGGGTCAATGAGCGCTGAGCGTAGTCGAAGTGCGATCTACCGCTAAAGTGCGACTTGATTCCTTTGGTCTACTTAGAGTCTTCACTGGCCGAACGTGTAAAGTCCACCGTCGCGGCTGCACAGGTAGATTTTGCCGTCCCAGACCACCGGTGTTGACTCGAACGATCCGGGAACGCGATCGAGCAACTCCAGCCGGAGCCGATAGCGTGTCCCGCTCGAGCCGGTGGCAACCCTTGCCGCATCGTCCGCCGCCGTCGCCACCTCAAACACCAACCGGAACAGGTGGACGCCACCGTAACCCGCCGCCACGAGCCGATTGCCGTCGGTGAAAATCGGGGTCGAGATCGACGCGCCGATCGGGTAGGTGGCCAGAATCTTCGGCTTCGGGTAGTTGCGATCGCGCAGTGGCCCCGCCGCCGTCCCGCTGGTTTCCAGTTGGCTCCCGATATACAGGTTGCCATCCACCGAGCTGGTGGCAAATAGCGGCGGCGTCTCCGCCGAGCGATACTCATCGTCGATCGCCACCGACGCCGTAATCCCGCCCTGCCAGTCGCCAAAGCCGCGATCGAGCGTCGGCATAAACCACTCGACGCACTCCGGGTCGGGTCGCGACGGGTCGAGCTTAAACGCGCCGCCGAGGCCGGGGATCTTCTCGCGATCGATCGTCGCGAATAGCTTGCCATCGCGGGAAATCGCGATCGAGCCATTCAGGTCGCCGCCCGCCCGAAAGCGCCAGACAATCTGCCGAGTGGCGATATCGAGGCCGTAAATGCGGCCGCCGCCGGACGAGAGATAAAGGCGATCGTCCCACACCGCCGGGGACGACTCCGCCACCAGGTTGCCGCGATAGCGGGCGATATCGGCATTCTCGTAGAGCTTAATTTCCCGCAGAATTTCAGGCTGGGTGATGCCGTTTTTCGGGCGGGCGCGGGCGGTGCTGGCGCTGAGGAAATAGCCGATCGCGTTCTCGCCTACGTTGAAGATTTCGCCGCTACTGCCGTTCGTAAAAGCGATCGCCGAGCTGTCGTTGTCGCGGCTGTAGCTGTCCGTACGGTGGATATTCAGCCGCCACAGCTCGCGCCCCGTCCGAAACGAAATCGCCCGAAAGCTCGGCACGATCGCCGCGCCCAGCGACTTATTCGCGCCGCGCCGACTGCCCTGCAACACCACCAGTCGATCGTCCTCAGCGGCGGTGGTGTCGATATAAATACTGGCCGTGCCTTTGAGGATATCGTCGAACTTGTAGCGCCAGACCACCTGCATCGTCTCCAGGTCGATTTTCCGCAGGCTGTGGTCGTACGCCCCGATCGTCAAAAAAAGCCTGCCGCGATCGCGGACGATCGTCGGCTGTCCCGTCCAGCCCGCGCCGCTCCAGGTATCCGCCGTACCGCCCACCACGCTGATGCCGCTGCCCAGCTCGAAGCGGTGGAGCTGCTGGAGGCTCTGGGGCTGGCCGCGCCCGTAGAAGCGCCGCTGGGCATTGCCGAGGTAGGTCGGGACGAGCAGCTCGGTTTCTGGGATTTCTGGCTGGACTTCCCGCAGCAGCGTATTGACCTGACTGCGGACAGTGTCGGAGATGGCGATCGGCAAGATCGCGCGGCGATCGCCAGCGGCGCGGGCAGCAACGCTCGTGAGAAATCCCCCGATCGCACCGCCGAGATATATGCCAAACCGCCGCCGTCCGAAGATCGCAGCAGCCTGCCGGGATTTACGAAAATTGCGATCGGGCTCGAACTGCTGCACGGAGGTCGCTGCGCGTCAGCCACGGCCCCGCGCGCCTACAAAACGCCTCTCATCCTACCGCTTCAGGCTTCGATAGCTTTAGCGGCCTCCCCAACTTCTTCAGGCGCACCATCCAGGCCGAGCAGCACCGAGTCGCGCAGAGTCTCGTTGGCGCAGGCGACGTAGTCCACCGTTTTACCTTCCGCGATCGACGTGCGATCGAGCGACGCCCCGTCTATCCCGAGCAGCAACCCGCCCGCGCATTTCAAAATTGGATAGGCCAGCAAATTAAAGCTATCGGAGAGCCCGCGCCCATCGACGATAAAGTCGCTCGCGCCACGCGCCAGCTCGCACAGCTCGATCGCGGAGTTGTCGATCGAGCGCAAATCTTGGCACTGTGCCAGCAGCGGTCGGCAGGTTTCGAGCTGCTTCACCGCGCCGCCGTAGCCGATTTTGATATAGCCCATCGCGCGATCGAGCTGCGTCACCGCCGACGCGCGAATCGGACGCTCCAGCTTTGTCAGCCCCGATCGAAAGTAGGCATAGCCATCGCGAGTTTCATAGGAATCGCCCGATCGCAGCCCCAGCACATGCGCGTAGCTCAAATCGCCCAGACAAACATCCTCGACCTTCTCGGAAATCGCCAGCGCCACGCAAGGGTCGCCGATGCCGCGATCCCAATTGATCGAGCCGTCGATCGGGTCGATAAACAGCGAAAACTTTGCCTCCGGATGATGGCGAACCGACCACGACTCGATGTAGACGTTGCAGGCCACGCGATCGAGCAGCGACAAAATCGTCTCGATCGCCGCGTCTTGGCACTGGTCGCTTAAGGAGGTAAGTCATGCAAGCCCCTCAGTGAGAGCAT
>ERZ1740067.1098-NODE-1098-length-19547-cov-7.577262_pt1 | contig 19547 bp, 12 predicted proteins | sample MGYA00581736_ERZ1740067 | MGnify/ENA primary metagenome ERZ1740067 (study PRJEB43018, sample SAMN04849236) | marine metagenome | isolation source: floating plastic debris | place: Pacific Ocean | collected 2008-08-27 | study: EMG produced TPA metagenomics... | reverse complement strand
GTTCTGAACGATGTAATAATGTTGAGTGAAACTGCAATGTTCTGTGACATAAGTTCTAAGGCGCTTAAGTTCTCTAAGGTGAGTCCTCTGAGATAGTTTTTTCGATTACTCTCATTGGACTGTCCTCAAAAGTACTTTGGCCTCCATGCATCTATTGGTATAGAGCAATCAGGAGAACGCGCACAGACGGCAAGCGCCTCTCGGCTTTCAATTCCCTTTATTAATGTAGCGTTTAGACAGCTAACCTATGACTCAAGCTTCTGGAAACCCCGATGTTCCTGATTTAGGGCGTCGCCAATTTATGAATCTGCTGACCTTCGGGACCATCACCGGAACCGTTTTGGGCGCTGCATATCCAGTCATTAAGTATTTCATCCCCCCAAGTAGCGGGGGTGCAGGTGGCGGTGTTACTGCAAAAGACGCGCTAGGTATGGACGTTAAGATCAATGCCTTTTTAGATGAACACGGCGCAAGTGAGCGAGTACTCGTTCAAGGTCTAAAGGGTGATCCAACCTACCTTGTGGTCACTGATGAGGGTGGCAGCATTGAAAGCTATGGCATTAACTCTATTTGTACGCACCTGGGCTGTGTTGTGCCCTGGAACGCAAACGCTAATAAGTTTATGTGTCCTTGCCATGGATCTCAGTACGACTACCAGGGCAAGGTCGTAAGAGGACCTGCACCGTTGTCTCTGGCGTTAACCCATGCGGACGTTACAGAAGACGACAATGTTGTGCTCACCAACTGGGAAGAAACTGACTTCCGCACTGGCGATATCCCCTGGTGGTAAGTCGTTTGGGACAGGGCCACATGTGAATTCGTTGAATCGGTCTCAGCCCTACGCTTCCAAAAGCCTCAATTTTGTGTCGTATCGAACTGTTCATTTGCTAGCACGCATGAAAACACTACTTTCACCTTTTGTCTACTTTAGTCATCCTCTGAATAAGTTAAATACCAAGCTCAGCGCAATCGCCCACAGCACGGGCAAGGTTACAGGCGTTCTTTTGGCAGCTTTCTTGATTGTTTGTTCCACTAGCTGGACGCTTCCTCAATCAGCAGAAGCTTATCCTTTCTGGGCGCAAGAAAACTACGACTCTCCCCGCGACGCCACTGGCAAGATTGTGTGCGCTAACTGTCACCTCGGTGCCAAGAATACAGTTTTGGAAGTTCCGCAATCTGTTTTGCCAGACAGTGTATTTAAAGCTGTTGTCAAAGTGCCTTACGACCTCGAAAGCCAGCAGGTGCTCGGTGATGGTAGCAAAGGTGGCCTTAACGTAGGCGCTGTGCTGATGTTGCCTGAGGGATTTAAGATCGCACCGGAAGATCGTATTCCTGAGGAGCTAAAAGAAGAAGTCGGCAGCACTTACTTCCTGCCCTACAGTCCTGAAGAAGAGAATATTGTCCTGGTAGGGCCTGTACCTGGTGAGCAATACCAAGAGATTGTTTTTCCTGTACTATCTCCTGACCCTGCTACAGATAAAAAAGTTCACTTTGGTAAGAACCTAGTATTTGTTGGCGGGAACCGAGGCCGAGGCCAGGTTTATCCAACGGGTATGGCCTCTAATAACCTTGCCTATACGGCTTCTGGAGCGGGTACAATTTCTGCAATTGAAAAGTCAGATGCTGGTGGCTACACTGTCTCTATTGAAACGGCTGATGGCACAGTCTCAGAAGAAATTGGTGCGGGTGCCGAGCTAGTAATCAGCGAAGGTGACTCTGTCGATGTAGGAGCCGCACTAACCACCGATCCTAACGTAGGTGGCTTTGGCCAAACTGAGCGTGAGCTAGTGCTTCAGAATCCTAACCGAATCAAGGGTCTGATTGCGTTCTTAATTGCAATCAGCCTTTCTCAGATTCTGTTGGTGTTGAAGAAGAAGCAGGTTGAACGTGTTCAAGCGGCTGAAATGAGCTTCTAAGCTTTGAACCAAAGCTTAAGGCGAAGGCCGACTCCACCATAGGGGATCGGCCTTTTTGTTTTGAGTGCTATATCGAAAGTCTTGTTCCCCAAAGCGTTTTGCTTTCATGCATGGCAAGCGTACGGATGCCTATCACCAAGGGCGAGGAGAGGTCAACGTACGCTTGCATGCCACTTAGCCGAGAGGAATCAACAGTTTTAGCAGTTGCGAATGTCGTAAGCTCAGTGGCCAAAGCTATCATCAGCGACGCTGTATGGGTTCCATTGTCACTCGTAGGAACAACAGTTCTACAGCCTGAATGATGACTTCTGGCTGGTCTATCCAGACGAAATGACTGCTGTGCTCTGCAGGTAGCTGAGTGCAATGGGTAGAGAGCGTCATCAGATCTATGTGCATTTGCGATCGCACTTTCTCAATCTCTTTGATCGGCAGCCATCGACTAAACCAACTGGGCTTAAAAAAAGACTTAGCGCGGATATTCACAATCGGCAGTGATCTAAACTCATTGGCCACTTTCAGCTGCCTGCCACTAGTGTCGAGTTGGGCAATTTCGCGAGCCATGGTTAGCCAGTGTTTGGGACGATAGAAGCTGCGAGCGACAGGCTTTAAGTCATGGGTCGGTAGATATTGTAGCGAAGGTTTTAGCCGTTCAAACATGCCGATATTGGCAGCAACGCGCACAAACCCCAAAGCCGACCCCAAAATGCTGGCAATAAACCCAGAGAAAAACAGCAGTTGCAATAACCGCAGTCTTTTGGGCATCGCTAGCAATGCTTTCTCGTGCAGGCCATCGGTAAGAACTAAGCCAACGACTTTTTCTGGAAACTTGTGTGCATACAGCCGCATGTTGTAGCTGCCTAAGGAATTCCCAATCAAAATGTACGGCGGCTTTACCTCAGCTTTGGTCAGGGCAATGTCCAATGACATAACGCTTTGCTCGCTGGTAGCGGGCGCTTTGCTCAAGTCACTCCAGCCGTAACCAGCGCGATCGCATATACACACCTCAGCTATCCGCGACAACTCCCTCACCAACAAATAGCCCTCCACACCCCCCAAGCTATGGTCAATGACCACCGTCGGCTTATCCTCATCGGCAGGATTTAGCGGTGGTAGGTGCATCAGGTGTAAACGATGCCCTCCCACGTCGATAAGTTGGCCGGGCGGCGCGAGCTTATTTTCTCGATGACATGCGATCACCTGATAAAGCGTCGTCATCACCAAAATAGGCAGCTGCCAAAGACCAAACATATGACTGTTGTTGAGAAAAAGTGGGCACTGAGCTATCATCACATGCCCATTTCACTGCCCGTAACCTGAATCACAAAAGCCACCAAGGCTTTGAGTAGCCCCTGTCGTTCAGGAAGTTTGTGTGAATAGAGGCCTCCTGAGGAACCTTAGGCCACATCAACTCGCCTTTTTACAGCACGAAAGAATATAGGCCATTCAGCCCTGCTGAGCCGCCATCACTAAAACTGCAGAATTAACTACTTGGCATCTACCCCATCAAGTCATTGGCGACGAGTCACACCATCAGCTACAAGGAGCGATAGGTTCTGTAGTTGACATTAGGGAAGATATTGTCAATCTCTTCTACTTTCTCCAGCCAACCAGCATCGACTTTCTCAGCCCGAATATCTTCCCAAAGCTTGTTAAAGCGCATGAGGTGAGCGCGGGTGCGGCGAACAGCGTAGGGCACCATTGTCCCCGTTCGCATAATGAATGCCCAGTCAGAAGATTGCGCCAGCAGTAGCTCACGCGCAGCTTGGTTAAGCGCTCGCCACTGAAGCTCATCGGCAGGCTCTCGTCTGGCCAGCTCAATCATGCGCTCAGCCGCTTTGTGTAAGTGCGGATAGACCCAGGTGTTGGTTTCGTTAAGCCAGTATTCATGGAATCCCTTGTACCCCCAACTAGACTGAGACGGACGGGCAACTTGCTGGGTGGGATTACGCTGCAAATACTCCGCCAGATGGGTCATTTCATACGTACCCTGGTCATACCAGCTCTTGCGGAAAAGATAATCCAAGAACCAAGGACCTTCGTACCACCAGTGACCGTACAGCTCCGCATCATAAGGAGAAACCACAATCGGCTCGCGCTGCATCATCCCATGCAAATTCTCAATCTGCCGTTCGCGATTGAACATAAAGTTTTGCGCATGCTCAGCAGCTTTTTCTTTGGCCCAATAGGGGTCGTACCAAGCTTTGTCAGAACCCGCAACGCCTTTACCTGTAATCTTGTGGTACTTAATGCCCACATTCTTGCGCTGTCCATTGGGCATGATGTACGGCTTAATATACTCGTAGTCAGCGTCCCATCCCAAATCACGATAAAACTCTCGATATTCTGGTGCCCCTGGATAACCAACCTTAGAAGACCATACCTGCTGCGAAGATTCGTGGTCTCGGCCAAAGGCAGCTACACCAGATTCAGTGTAGATCGGTGCATATGCGCCATAGCGTGGGCGGGGTCTTGCATACAATATGCCGTGGCCATCGGTGAGGAAATAGCGTAGCCCTGCGTCGGCCAACATTCGCTCCAAACCTTCATAGTAAGCACACTCCGGCAGCCAAATGCCTGAAGGTCTACGGCCAAAGGTTTCCTCATGGCTCTGACAAGCAACTTCAATTTGAGCCCACACCGCCTCTGGATACATCTTCATCAGCGGCAGATACCCATGGGTAGCCCCGCAGGTGATGATATCCAAGTTGCCGCTTTCTAAATATTTACGAAAGCCCTTAGTCAGGTCACCGTCAAACGATTCCCATACTTTGCGGACATGGGCAAATTCCTTAGCATAGTATTCGGCCAAGTATTTGATATGTCCATTGTGCTCATTGCGCACAATTTCTAGCTCTAGTAGTTCCTCTAGCTGCGTGAGATGAACATCGTAGCGCTCTTGCAGCAGTGGATCGCGCAGCATAGATGAGAGCGGCGGTGTCATGCTCATCGTCATTTTGAAGTCAACGCCATCGCGTTTTAGCCCTTCAAATATGGTGAGCAGTGGCACGTAGGTCTCGGTGATAGCTTCAAATAGCCACTCCTCTTCGAGCACAAAGTCACTTTCCGGGTGGCGCACAAAGGGAAGATGCGCGTGGAGGACCAGTGCGAGGTAACCAATCGACATGGGTGAAGACGCCTACTACTACAATTTCTCTCGGCAGCGAAAAGCGTCCAAATTTGGCCCCAGTTTCCAGCTACAAATTCTACGCCCTACGCTTAAGTGATTGTACGGCAAAAGCCTAGCCAAAGATAAGAAAATCTTAATATTTTGGCCAGGCATTTAATTCATGCATTTTGATTGGGTCGAGCTAAGGGGATCAGCTCAGCACTTAGGATAGCGATCTTACAAAGTCTTGGTGCTCTGACGTATTGATGCCTTCTCGCAGCGTGTCTATCACCTGAGCAAGATCTCCCGCAATAAACGTACTGGCATCTAACCAAAGTCCTGGAAATACCTGACTACGTAAGATACCTGTGCTTATCGGGCTCTAAGACCGTGTATTGGCCAGATTTAAGAGTAAACCAGCTACTTGACTGACTGTTCGAGTCCCATACAATGTCATCTCGGACACCGTTGGCGTATCTGAATGGCAGTCATTGTATCTAGATCACATGACTACTGGCTTTCGTTAGCAACTGCCGTCGGCCTTGTACCATACGAGTGATTCGCTCTGGTCGCCACGCCAGCGCATCCAGCCTTCGGTGCTGGTCGCGCCTGTGAGCGGCTTGCATTCGGCAACGGGCCGAGTCACCCGCACCCGCATCCAGTCACCAGCAAAATCTAATGGTTCGATCAGGCTATCAGCAGGGACAAGGCTGAGCATGTTATTGGCGAGTTCTGGGCGCGATCGCAGTGGCTGAGCTTCCTCTCGTTCCAAAAAGTAGACCGATTCCTGAGCAGCCAAGCGATCCTCCCAGCTTTCTAACGTCAGCGCAGTGTCACCCAACTCCAGCTGTGACGTATGCGCCCAGGCACTGCCGCCAGAGGTGTACTGCACTCTAAACCAACCATCGTCACGCGTTTCCAGCACGGGAAAGGTATAAAGATTTTCGTAGGGCTTAACCATGGCAAATCCAGCATCGCGGCCAATGGCAAGATAGGTTTGCCCGTCTGGAATGAGCCAGCCCTGATAAATCCAGCCCCAGTGCTCACCACCGGGAGAAATATACAGAGGCAAAATAACAGATTCTAACCAGCTGACATCATCGTCTTCTAGCCCTTCTATGGTTTCGGGGCGCAAATGACCGATACCAATTGAAGGCGCGGCCTCGCTAGCAGAGAGATCAACAATGCCCCTGACATTGGGCGCAAACGGGGTGGGTCTGGGGGTGGGATTTTCCGGAGGTGTGATCGCTTCAGGAGTCTGAGCAATTTGCACAGCTTCAGCCTCTTGAGAGGTTAACTGAGCAGCCAACACTCGCTGCGCCTGGACAGTCGTGACCAGAGCTAGGCTCAGCGCCGTAGTCCCTAACGCCAAGCGGCAGGCGGCTTTCATCTTTGTGAGTACGCGCTGGGCACTAGGAAAAGTGAGCTGTAAAGCGACCAAGGAATTTGCGCGCAGAGTCATAAGAATCTACCTGGAAAAACGACTGAATAGTTTTTGGTACCCTGCTTACGCCTCAATCAAACGTTCAGACCCAGCAAAGTATATATAGTGTTATCAGTATTCACTTGTTTTCTAGAAAATCCATAGAAAACTGTAGTTATTTTTACGCTTCGTATCGGTTGCGCTAACGAATTTTACTCAAGTTGCTGATCAGGTCCTGCTGCATGCGGTTAAGTTCGTCTTCTGTTTTGGTAAGCGATTCTTCTAGCTCTCTCTTCAGGCTACCGGGCAGAAATCCTGGGGTATCGCCTTCGGTATCGTCTCGTAATAGCTTTCTATAGGCCAAAAGCTGAGCCGTTTTCAACGATAGCTCTGCCGGTACTTTAAAGTCTGGTAGTACGCCGGAGCCTTCCCAGTTTTCTCCGGTAGCGATGCTGATGGCCTGCCCAGTAGGAATAAACATCCAAAAGTGATCGTGCAAGCGGAAGCCCGCGCCAGGATTAGCACCGCCTGCTGTGGTTTCGCCTACGATCACGGCTCGATTGAGGTGCTTGAGATTGTAAGCAAACTCTTCAGCAGCAGAGAAAGTCTCTGGCCCAATGAGAATGTAGACGGGCTTGTCGAGATAGCGAGGGCCTTCGACGTAGGGTAGCGTCCAAGACTGCTGAGTACGGTTTTGATTTGGCCAGTTCAAATCGGTTAGGTGGACTGCTGGATATGGTGGCAGCAGATAGCTCGTGAGGAGAGCAACCATGCTAGCCGAGCCACCGCGATTGTGACGCAAATCGATAATGAGGGCGCTAGTGTTAGCCAGAAACTGCATAGATGCAGCAGCGATCGCACCTGCAAATTCCGGCGGCTCAAAGCTAAACAGTTCCAAATAGCCCACGTTGCCACGCAGTCGCTCCACCCGATTGAAGTCAAAGTTTCTCAATGCACCTTGCTGCTGCTGAAGCACGAGTTCTTCGGGGGGAATCTCTGTCTGAGGTTCCAAGTGAGGCAGCACAGCGGGACTAAAATGCACCTTCAAATGCAGATCGCTGCTAAGCGTTTGTAGTTGGGCTGTCAAGGTAGCAGCGAGCTGAGCACCGCTTTTAACGTCTTGATAGCCATCGGCCTCTATCCGATTTTGGATGTCGGACTTAATTTCTTGGGCGACCTCTGGAAAGGCGTATTCCGCTTCTAGCTTCTGGGCGATCGCATCGAGCACCGTAGTACGGGTATCAGCATCAATCGGCAAATCGTAGGCAGCACTCTCGTTGTTACCATCATTTGTCCGGTCATCCGCGCCGTTATCTGCTGTATTTGAGGAGCCCATAAGGAAACAGAAAATTAAGTGACATCAGTTATATCATTCGCTGGATTTATAGCGACGAGTACTGTATCAAACCTACATTGTCTGGCCTATATTTCTGGCCCATCTTTTCTGATCTAGCTCTCCACGCAAAACTTCTCCACAATGCGCACAAACATTTCTACGCCCACGCTAAGCGCGGTCTCGTCGAAGTTAAATCGGGGATGATGATGAGGATACGCAAGACCTTTTTCGATATTGGCTGAACCTAGGAAAAAGTAGCAGCCTGGCACTGCTTGCAAAAAGAACGAGACATCTTCTCCGCCCATGGTTTGGCATTCGGGCACAACCCCTGCGGGCGTTTCCACAACCGATAGCGCCACAGATCGCACCAAATCGGCGATCGCCCGATCATTCACAACCGGCGGATACAGCTTGTGATAATCCAGCTGATAGCTAGCCCCGTGCGCCTCACACACACCTGCAATCACCTGTTCCAAGCGCTGTGGAATGAGCTCACCATAGTCCACATCAAAGTAGCGCACCGTCCCGCTTAAATAGGCGCTATCAGCAATTACATTCACCGCCGTTCCCGCTTTAAACTCACCCACCGTCAAAACTGCCGACTTCAGCGGGTCAATATTTCTAGATACAACAGTTTGCAGCGCATTCACCACCTGTGCACCCACGACAACCGCATCTACTGTCTGCTGTGGAATCGCACCATGACCGCCCTTTCCCTGAATCCGGCAGGTGAAAAACTCAGTCGCTGCCATCATCGGCCCGCTGCGAACCCCCAAGGTACCCAGTGGGAGATTGTTCCACAGATGTAATCCAACCAGCGCATCAACATCAGGATCCTTGAGCACACCGGCTTCAATCATTGGCTTCGCACCACCTGGTCCTTCTTCTGCAGGTTGAAAGATGATTTTGACCGTTCCCCAAAATTGATCACGGTGCGTGTGGAGATACTTTGCTGTCCCAAGGGCGATCGCAACATGACCATCATGACCACAAGCGTGCATCTTCCCTTCATGAACAGAACGATAGGAAACCTCATTCAACTCCTGAACAGGCAGCGCATCCATATCAGCGCGAATGCCCAGCACAGGTGCTTGCTTCCCTGTACTCTCGCCTGGAAGCATCCCTTCAATTAAGGCAACCACACCGGTTTTAGCAATGTCTCGCTGATAGGAAATGTCCCACTCGGTGAGGCGATCGCAAATAAACTGCGCAGTAATCTCTTCCTGAAACCCCAGCTCGGGCCGCTGGTGAATCTCTCTTCGCCAGCGCACAAGCTCTGCTTGTAGCGCTTGAATATCAGGTCTCACCGCCGAAAAATCAGTGATTAAAGGCCGAGAAAGCGTCAGCATAAAGTCTCCTATCGCGCCCTTCTATTCTGGCAGACTTTTCTGTTTCTCCATTAACCAAAAACCGCATGGCCAGCATAAATCCCCTTTTGGCATTGCCTCAAGCAGAAGCGAGAAGGCAAGGGGACCCTTGCGGCAAGCTCAGGGCAACACCGAGCATAGCCAAAGGGCTAGTGACTGGTCTGGGGAGTGAGTATAGTCGAAGTCCCAGTGACTGAGCGCAGTCGTTGACATCGTCTCTACGCAGTAGATAGTCATGCCCAAAACGCTCGTGGCATCAGCTGCTCTAAGTTAAGCTGCGCCGCCGCGTCTGCTAATGCCTCACGATCTTTTACCTGCTTGAGGTAAGGCAACAACCCCAGCACAGGGGCACCGGTAAGCTCCTCAATCATTCTCACAGGCGTCCAGTTTTCGATTTGCCCCTGTGTACACGGCTGGGTGCAGCTGAGGACAATGCCTTTGAGCTGGATTCGCTTTTTCTCGGCAAGGGCTACATTGGCAACAGTCGCTGCGATCGACCCTAGCTTGACTGGAACAACTAGCACTGCTGGCATACGCCACTCATTGGCCATATCGGCAACGGTGAGTTCTGCGGTCACAGGCGACCCCAAGCCACCAGCGCCTTCAACCAACACCCAGTCGCGTTCGGCTTGAAGCTGAGCAATGACTTTCCACGCCTTTGCTAGGTCAACCCGCTGTCCTTCCAAGGCAGCCGCTAAAGGCGGAGCGACCGGGGTCTTGTACCAAAGGGGATTAAGTTGTTCAGGCGTTTGGCCAAGATCAAATAGACGGGTGTAAAGTTCGCGATCGCCCATCCCCGACTGGACGGGTTTACACACCCCCAGCTTGTAGGCCCAGCAATACTTCTGCCAGTAAGCAATCAGCGCTGAGGTCAGCACGGTTTTACCGCTGTCGGTATCTGTGCCTGTAATCAATAAGGTCTTCATTATTCCGTAAGCATTATTCTGTAGGCACCTGAGCACTCGCTTCAATCTGCAATGTAAATTCGGAGAACTGGCTCGACTTGACATCAATACTATAGTCACCGCCAACGGGCAAAAAGCCAGCCCACATTTGCAAATTGGCCGCATCGGCCACCATTTCCCCTGTCGGCATCAGCACATCAAAGGTCACCCCGCCCTGAGACTCCAGCACGGTCACCGTTAAAATTTGACCTTCCTTGGCGTTGACGACATAACGCTTGATTTGATTAGGACCCACATTGTTGGCGACCCGCATCGACTCTGACCCCGAGGGGAAAGAGACCCTTTGCGACTGCACAGCAGGCTGGGCTGGTGGCTCGTCTGGACCTTCGTCCACCGGTGGAGAGGGGGTTTCTCCTGTCCCCTCATTCGGCGTTTCGCCTGAGCCCTCATCTGGGGTTTCTGGCGGTGCTGGTGTAGATGTGGGCTCAGGCTCAGGGGTGGTGGGTTCGGTGGGTTCAACCGGCACCGCACCAAGGGTTACTTCTAGGCGATAGTCACTACTGGAGACGCCGCGCACTGGGCTGAGCTGAATGGTGTAGTCATCCGTGTCTTTGAGTTCGCCGTCCCATCTAGCCACACGATTAGCCCCACGAGCCACCGGGCGACCGTTAGGTCCTAGCACACTGAGCAAGACGCCTTCCTCAGCAAGTTCAACGCTGAGCGACTGACCCGCTTCAGCGCTCAGCGGATAGTTGACAGTGTCACCACCGCGCATGTTGCCTTCGACGACTTTGGTCACACCGGGCTCTAGGTTGAGTTTGGGCTGCTGATAGTCAACCGGCTTCGGCGTTACCTGGGTGGGGGTTGGGGTTGGGGTTGGAGCCGGCTCACTACCCAGCGGCGGGAGGGAGGTAATAGTGGGGGTGGGTGCACCCGGTGGCGGTCCCATAGAGCGAACGACGGCCCAGCCACCAAACCCGGCCCCTGCGGCTAAGACTGCCGCCAATGTACCAACCGCCAGCGGGCTTTCCATCAAAGACGACGAGCGCTCTTGCTCGGAGGGCATCACCATACGGGTGTTGTCTCGCTGCCGAGCAGTGGTAGGTCGATGAGCAGTAGGCCCTACATTAGTCGGTGAATTGGTCGGCGAACTATTCGCATTAGGATAGGCGCGGCCCACAGCAACGGTTTTCAGCTGTGAGGTAGGAGGCACTGCCGGAGGGGGACTAGCATGACCAGCGCTAAGCGCTTTGGCCATTTCACTGACCGATTGGAAGCGATCGCCTGGTCTGAAGCTGAGCGCTTTGTTTACAACACTGGCAAATTGTGGCGTAACCGCAGTCCACTGCTCCCAATTCCACGTAAAGTTAACGTCATCAAACAGGCCCTGCGGTTCCCTGCCTGTGAGCATCACGATCACAGTAACAGCAAGGGAATAAAGGTCACTACTGGGGTAGGCTCTGCCAGTTTGCATCTGTTCACTGGGCGCATAGCCAGCTTTGCCCACTGTAGTAGCTTGAGTTGCACTGCCTTCTAACTGCATGCGGGTAACGACTTCTTTCACCACACCAAAGTCGATCAGCACCGGCAGACGATCCTGCTGGCGCAGAATAATATTGTCCGGACTAATGTCCCGATGAATAATGCCTTTGGCATGGATATGCGCCAGCACGGGCAGCATCTGCTTCAAGAACAGCTGGACTTCAGCTTCCGAGAAGGTTTTACCTTGTTGGCGCCTTTGATTAAGCACCGCATGAAACGTGGGCCCTTCGACGTAGTCCTGCACCAAAAAGAGCCTTTCGTCTTCTTCAAAGGTAGCCCTGAATTTAGGAATTTGAGGGTGGTTGATTTGATATAAGACGGAAGCCTCTCTTTGAAAGAGTTGAGTCGCTTTATCAGAAAATTTATCTTCTCCTTTGATAGGAACAAATTCCTTTATGGCACAGCGCTCATTAAACCGGCCTTGGTCCTCGGCTAAGTAAGTCCGGCCAAATCCACCTTGTCCAAGCAGCTGAACAATCCGGTAATGATTTTGCAGAAGCGTACCGATAGAAATAGCAGGTTGCATGGGATGAAACCGTCGTCTTTTACAGTGAATGTGTCTTAGAGCGTTTTATGAACTAGATAGAGGTTACGAAATCAATTCAATAGAGGGCTTTAAGTTAAATTTAAGCAGAGAGCTTTGCGCACATAGCTTACGACATAAGCGAGGGTTTCGGGCACAGACACTCCATAAAATGTCTACAAAAACGGTGGGGCAAAATAGGCATTTTTACGGATCGCTTCGCAGAAACATACGTACTCACTGCTAAGGTGAAGCCCCCATTATTCAAAGATTCTGTAAAGCTACGGGTTGACTTTAACACCTGCCAGGGAATGATGAAATCAACCTAACAGCCTTCCCAAGGCACCGCGCATGATTTACGGTACTGCCAACAACGAAATAGTCAGTAACACACCAGATGACTCCTCATTTCAGCCAGGACTCTCCTGCTTAGTGGAAGGCTTATCTCCCGATCAGCGCGATCGCAACCGTTCTGAAACCCTAGCGCGACTGAATCTGCTAGGCAATGACACAGTGCCCGTCTTTGAAGAGGCTACTCAAAATATTTCCAGGCTGCTGGCAATGCCTATCTGCATTCTCAGCGTCATGGACAGCGATGTGCAGCGCTTCAAGTCAGTTGTCGGGCTCTCTAGCTTGGGGTTAATGAATCAGCTTGCTGCCGCCCGCAGCTTGCCCAAAAATGAGTCCTTTTGTACCCACGTCATCGATAGCGGCAGAACCTTTGTGCTGCCAGATGCCACCAGCCATCCGGCCTTTTCTCGGAGTTTGCTGGTGCAGCAGTATGGGATTCAGTCTTACTTGGGCGTGCCTCTCATCACCACGGAAGGTTGCTGCATTGGCACCTTGGCGGTGATGGACTTACTACCCCATGAGTTTACGGCTCAAGAAATTGCCTTTCTAGAGTTAAGCGCTCGCTGGAGTATGAGCGAATTTGAAAAGCAACAGGCCCTATCTCATCGCCATCAGCAAGAGACGGCTGTCGCTCAGCTATCAGGCGATCGCGAAAGCACCCTGCTCTCTAGAGTCAATCAGGTTCGCTTCGACCTGATTGTGCAGCTGACTCAAGAGCTGCGGAACCCGCTAACTTCGGTCACAGGAATGGCCAGCATGCTAAGCCGTGAAATATATGGCCCCCTCAGCGAAAAACAGCAAGAGTACGCCAACATTGTGCTCGCTAGCGCTCAGCAGCTACTCAACACGGTGAACGAAATCGTTGAAATTGGAGATCTGCAAGAAGATAGCTATCAACTTGCGATCGCTAGCGCGGATATTGAGATGGTGGCTCAGCAAGCACTAGGGGCACTCATTGATATCGCCAAACAGCAAGATCTTCAGCTCAAGCTCACTGTGGAGCCAGGATCACGCCTCTGGAACTTCGACAAGCGCGTTTTGAAGCAGCTGATTTACCATTTGGTCTTCAGCATTATTAAGATGTCTACCGCAGGCAGCACCATTCGCTTGCACATTTCTCGAAAAGATGACGGCGCGAATATCGCCCTGTGGGTTTCCAATCCTTGGTTAGGAGAAGATTTACCACAAGCAGTGATTGCCTGGGACAAGTCACATAGCGAGCGCTCAACCGCCACATCTATTGATGCAGCAGGCAATAATGCAACGGCTAATTCATTGATGTCTGCGCCAGCGGCAGCAAACGCAGCTCGTATGCTAGAAGATGACCTCAGCTCAGGCGAAGCCTTCGAAGCGATTACTGCCGCCCAAAAAGTAGATGCATCACGACAGGAGCTCGGTCTATTGTTAAGTCGTCATCTGACTGAAATGCATGGTGGCGATGTTACCGTCCAGGGCTCTAACGCAGCAGGGTATCGGTACATCATCACCCTGCCAAATCTGCCACTTTCTTAGTGCATTCTCTCTTAGCGCATTCTCCCTCGACACATTCTCTCTTAGCTCATTCTCTCAGAGAAATCCTCACTAAAGAAGGCCACAAGAAAGTTCTGAGACTACCTAGTTAATACGTAATTGTATCCACTTTCTCAAAAGAGAGTGGATATTTATTTGTAGCCTATTTGACCAAAACGGTTTAAAAAACTGTTCAAAGAAAAGTACAACAACTTTTTCTCATAGGTGAATGCAGGAGTAATCACTTATGTCAACAGTAAGAGACATTGTCAGAGAAACTGTTGTTCTGAAAGCGATAGCCGGTTTTCCCACGTACTAATACTGTCAGTAAGGATTCCAACAGACAAAGCTATTTTTTCAGTAAATCGCCCGAACCGGCCGACGTAACGCAAGGGCAGGATAAGTTTGGCTTACTTCGGAAGAGACAATTAGTTCTACAGGCTAGCTGTCTGTCATCCGGAACAAACACGACTGGAAAACTTAAAAATTTTCTGAGAAGACTTCACAGGAGCAAATCTTGACAGTTGAATCAGTTCGCAGCGTTCTACCTATCATCAGGTGTGCTACCGAGCTTGCCGCACAAACGTCATTGAGAAATCTCTCTTTTCGACTGATCTGCGTTCGACGACCAATGCTTACCCGTGATGTTCTAAAACTTTCATTCTGATTGACCTACTCTGCTTGAAAATTTAGCTATCACAACAATGGCAAAAACACAGAAAAAGAAATCATTCCGCTGGATGGCATACAAGCCGCTTCTAGCAACTGCGCTAGCCTTTGCAGGCGTCTTCAACATGATGAGCGTTGTTCTGGCTGCAGGAACACCTGCCGGCACAGGCATCGAAAACACGGCAACGGCTACTTACAACGACGGCACCAATAACTTTGATGCAATTTCAAACACCGTTACTGTAAACGTTGCTGAAGTCGCTGGCTTAACGGTCGGCATAGCCGGTAATAACGACGTTAACAGCGGTAGTGTGGTGAATGGTGACACCATCACCTTTGATTATCTCGTCACGAATACCGGTAATGCGTCAACGTTTGTTTATCTCCCTGGCGCAAACGATATCACCGTCACGAATGGTAATATTCTCCGAGTTGATGTTGTCGATCCGGGTATTGCAACGCAGACGGGTGATTCGACAGATCCCACTGTCGCTATTCCACCCACCATTGCAGGTATTCCAGCAACTGGCTCCAGTACAGAAGATTTAGGTGCAGGCGGCGCTAACCTCCAGTCAGGCGCTGGTATGGCTAATGGTGGTTTAATTGCACCGGATGCTTTCTTCACCGTTCGAGTGACCGTTGAAGTAACCGGTACCACGGTTGGTGATGATGTCGGCGTACAGTTTGGTAATACGCTCGACAACACCACAGCACCCGCTGACGGCACTCAGAACCAGCAAAACATTCCGGACGCTTCAGATACTGCAGCCAATAATGACGACGTTCGCACATTGAATGAGGGCGCTCAAACCCCAACCAACGGTGAGCGTGAAGCTGCCAACTTCCAGGAAGTCCAATATGCAACCAATGTAGACCCTGACGTTGCACAGGCACTTGTCTTCAAGGAATCTAGCCACAACGACAGCGGTACGACCTCCAACCCGAATGACGATACCATCACTTACAGCCTGTCGTATCAGGTCGGTAACGCGACATTCACAGGGGTGAATCCTGGTAATCTCGAAGGTACTGATATCACCTTAGATGCAGGGACGCAGAATCGAATTCTAATCTCTGATGCGATTCCAGCCAATACGGTCTACGACGATACCTTTACGCCGACCGTACCTGGAGCAAACTGGATCCCCGTATATTCAACGGATGACCCAACCGTTACCGGCAATAGCCCACTGCAGGCTGCGTGGACCACGACTCAGCCCGCCGCCGCTAGTGTAAGACGCATCGGTTTCGTCTTTGATACAACAGCAAATGGTGTTCGTACGCCTGCTCCGGTCGTCACTGGCTTCAGCTTTAGAGTTGCGACGACTGGCCTACCGACGAATGCTAACAGCGATATTGCTAACATCGCTCAAATCTTTGGTGAAACTGAAGGCGATCCTGGCAACAACATCGTCTATGACGAATCAGGTGACCAACGTCCCAACAACTTGGATGACGGTGCAGACATCACCGGTGTTGCTACCACCTTTGATCCGGTCAATGATGACGGTATTGCGAACGTCGCTGACCCAGAAGACACCTACAACGCCAACGATGGTACCGGCAACGATGGTGAATCTAACGTTCTTACCATCACTGTCAATGTCATTCCACCAACCGCTGGAGACCTGCTTAACGGTCCACAAGGGACAATTGGTGCCGTTGGCCCTGCAGACAATAATGACGACTTCACCAACGTAGCGGCTGGTGTAGCTGGGCCTGACGTCGGCATCCAAGATGCAACAACAGGCGACCCTGCATCTGTCACCATCACTAACACAGTTGGTGTACCGGCAGGGGTTGCAAACCAGCTAGATACAATCACGCTGCTACCGCTAACACCTGCTGAGGCGGCGGATCTGCCTGACTTCTTGGATGATGGAGATCTCAATAACGATAGTTGGCCAGGGACTTACGGCCCTGTTCTACCTGATGGTACTGTCGTTACGATTACTCATCCTGGTAGCGGTAATTCGGCAACTTACACTGTAGCTGGTGGTGCTTACACCACAACTGATGCACCAGTAGTAGTGGGTACTATCACACCGGGTAACACCGAGGACTACACCGTCCAGATTGACCTACCTGCGGGTACACCACAAATCCGCCCTTACGAGGTACCTATTGCAGCGTTTGTAGATAATGACAGTAACGGTGCATTCACACCTGCTACTGAAAACATTGCAAACATTACGGTAGATAGGGTTTACACCGGCTTTGTCACCTTGCTCAAGGAAGCCAGTGTAGATGGCGGTGCCAACTTCAGCACTACGCCACCCGATGCGGCTCCAGGCACCGATATCATCTACCGCATCACATACGAGAACATCTCTGAAGACGGAAGCGACACTATTCCTGCGACAGTCCCCGCCCCAGTTGGAAATGTACTGCTTAATGCCAATAACTTCATCCTAGTTGAGGATGGCAACGCAGTGACCAACGGTGGTACCAACAACTGGGCAGGTACAACACTTCACCAGAATGGCACATCGGCTAGCTCCGGTGCAGGTACAGTTGAGTACTTCAACGTTGGTACTAGCCTAGGTACAACAGATCCTGCAGATGAAGCGACAGGGCCTTCTGGTGTGACTATCTACCGCAACGATGTCGGTACGGTTGCGCCTCAGGCAACCGGCACCCTGGAGTTCACTCGTCAGATTCAGTAGAGACGTTAGCGGTCTTATTAAGACCTTGAACGAGATAGAGAGAATAGATAATCATGTTCTCTCTATCGCCTCTCTGTTGAAGTCTATTACTTGATTGTTCTTTTATTTAGGTTGATTTTTCCTATGAAACGCAAGTTTATGTTTGGATTGGGTCTGGCTGCGATGGTAGCTGCACCCTTGGCAGTGAGCACCCCTGTGTTTGCCAATTTGCAAGAAGTGGGTAGCGCGATCGCGCAAAAGCTCCTTCGCCCTGAAGTCACCCTCGAAATGGGTGTAGAAAAGCAGATCACCGTCATTGACGAAAATGGCCTAGAGAAGACTGAATGGCAAACGCTAGCAGGCGAAGCCACTGTTCAACCTGGCGACATGCTGCGCTATGAAGTCACCTCTTCCAACAGCGGCGACATCGCAGCTGAGAACCTGGTGATTGAGCAGCCTATCCCTAAAGCAATGACCTTCGTCATTGGCTCCCAGAAGGGCAACAGCGCAGCCAGCCCAACCTACAGCATCGACAACGGTGAAACGTTCGTCGCTGAGCCCATGGTAGAAGTCATTTTGGCTGATGGCACTGTAGAGATGCAGCCTGCACCAGCTGAAGTCTACACCCACGTTAAGTGGAACTTCGAGGGCGCTCTGGATACAGAGGAAGCTGTCGCGGTTTCTCACGACGTGGTTGTTAAGTAGTCACTTTTCTCCCAGGCGATCGTTCTCTTATCGACATATTCTGTTCGATTTTTGAGAGGGCGATCGCCCCATTCCCATCACTATTCCTGTCTCTTTCTTTCTTGGCCTCTCAAGCTTCTCTTCATTTTTCGATTGCAGGCCGCATACAGGCTAAGCATGAGTCACGTACATAGAACTTATTCGTGTTATCAAGCTATGCCCTACCCCCACAACGTCCATGTTTTCACCCCCAAAATGGTTTCGGCGTCGCCAGCGACGCTGGAGAGTCGTAGCAGTTGTGCTACTGCTGTTTGGGCTGTTAGCCCATCCGATGTCTCAAGCATTCGCGCAGCAAACCAATAACACTGCAACGGCTGATTACCTAAGTGATCAGGGTGCATCTATCGAAGCAGTATCAAATCAAGTAATTAACAATGTTGTACTACCGTTAATCGATCCAACAGGTCAAATCCTGGGCTGTGATGGACAGCCTTTAGCAAGCTACGATGGTTTTTCAGTAGCATTATACGAGCCCGATGCCAGTGGATTAGGACTAGGTGGGCTAGTGGAGCTGACACCCTCGACAGGTGCCGACAGCATTGCACCCAATGTCGACAATACCAATCCGTTTGCCATCGATCAGAACACAGGACAATACAACTTTTTACTAGATGAAAACAAAGGACAAACGGATGTGGGGAAAACCTACATCTTAGTCATTGCGCCACCTGCAGATAGCGGCTTCAGCGAGCGTAGGGTGCTCATAGAGATGCAAGGGGTGACTCGTACTCCAGCGCTGCAATCTGTTTTACTCAGTTACAAGGCCACATCACTAGACGGCCAACCCATTTCACTTGACGGCAGCACCGAACTCAGCCGCACTGTCGAAGTTCGAGACGCGGCTTTTCAGTCCATTACTTTCTTTACCTTTGGTATCGATTCCCTGATTTGCGAAACCAGCCAAATTAGCATCACCAAGTCTGCCGACCGCTCCGCGGCCCAGCCGGGTGATCTGGTAGTTTACCGTCTCAACATTCGCAACCAGGCATCAGTAGATATTCAATCGGTAACCGCAACAGACACCTTTCCCACAGGATTCGAGCTGTTAACAGGATCTGCCTCTGCCCAAATCGATGGAGCCAGTGTCCCTTTGACCACAGCTATTTCTGGCAACAGTGTGCGCTTTACGGTAACAGGCACACTCGCCCCAGATGCCACAGTCGATATTCTGTACGCGGCTCGAATCAACTCTGATGCGCTTAGAGGCTCAGGCCGCAATAGCGCCCTAGTGAACGCGCGCAGAACAGATAGCAACTTTCTGTTGCAAGCTGGCCCCAGCGTGCACCGCACAACCATCGACCCAGGTATTTTGTCCGACTGCGGCACATTGATTGGCCGAGTCTTTGAAGATAAAAACTTTGATGGTGAACAGCAGCCTGGCGAAGCAGGAATACCGAACGCTGTGATTTTTCTGGATGATGGCAACCGCATCGTCACCGATGCAGATGGTCTCTTTTCTGTGCAAAAAATGCTGCCCGGTCAACGTACTGGCACGCTAGATCTCAGCAGTT
>ERZ1740067.1097-NODE-1097-length-19567-cov-18.308374_pt1 | contig 19567 bp, 17 predicted proteins | sample MGYA00581736_ERZ1740067 | MGnify/ENA primary metagenome ERZ1740067 (study PRJEB43018, sample SAMN04849236) | marine metagenome | isolation source: floating plastic debris | place: Pacific Ocean | collected 2008-08-27 | study: EMG produced TPA metagenomics... | reverse complement strand
TTACTGGGACTTATTGTTCCTGAGGCTGAGGTGGCGAACAAGTGTCCTGTCGAACTTTATAACTCTCCCAACTGTTAACGGGAGTTCTAGTATTGGTCACCCAGCTTTATAGACTAATTGACTCATACTAATAGGCTCAAAATTCCATCAGAATACTATTTAAACGGATCAATATAATGTGGTCAGGAATAATGCAATTAACACCATTAAAAGATTAGGGGCGATCGCGAAGGTGTCACAGATTTAAATACCGCTGTTCGACGCCACTTCAAAATAAAAGGGTAGAGCTAATGACCACTGGTCGCTCTACCCTTTTTCATGGTTGCAATTAGTTTCCCTACACTTTTATCCCTTGGTGACACCTATGGAACGCTCCGTTTCCTCTTCCCAAACCCACAGTTCCGCGTGGATTCTCCACAGTTGGCTATCCTTTGCCCTGTCGGTAGGGTCAATGGCGATCGGTATTTATTTGCTTCCTGCTAACGGATGGCAAAAGGGATATTTAGGAATGGGGTTGATTTTTACCGTCGGAGCAACAATCAATATGTCTAAAACCACTCGGGATCTACACGAGTCAAAGAAGATGATCGCCAAGGTGGAAGAAGCGAAAGTGGAAAAGCTCCTTGCCAGTAATAATCTATAAGATATTGGCGAACAGTGCCGCACCTATAGCTGATTATATTGCCCACCTTTTAATCAAAATCTTGCATCCAATAATCGCCTTGAGATTGTGGAAAATAAACACAACAATCCACGATTTCAAGGCGATTTTTAATCGGTATTTAAGGGGATTGTCTAGCTTTTTTCAAGCTCAAGACGCTTTTGAATTTGACCGCAATTCCAAAGCCCAAAGCCAATCCAAAAAACAGCTAAAATCGCGGTCAATCCTAAAATCACTGGTGCGCCAAACTGAGCCACTAGCTGGGGAGCCGCCGCAGTAAATAAGCCGCCACCCACAATGGGTTCAAAAAACAGCTGTTTGTAGGCAAAACTCTCAAAGGCTCCCGTTTCACTTTTGGGATCCACCATACGAATTAGCAAAATTCCTGTGGCGGTAACTCCCATCGATTGCCCCATATCGCCAATGCCTCGCTCAAACCAGTACAGGGGCAACAGGCGCGGCGCTAGGTAGATGAACGCTAGGATATTCCATACAATTCCGGCGATCGCCAGCACCACAAAAGTTTCCAGGTTTGCCCCAATCACTGTCAAATTAATCGACGCCAGGGCAGTAATTACCACAATATCTAGGGAAACCCCGGCAATGCGCTCCTGAAGCTGGCGGTTAATCAACGCCTCTAGCCCCAGCTTTTCCATAATCACCTGCACGATAATGCCGCCCACTAGGGCCATGGGAAATAGGGGAATAGCGCCAATTAGCTCAAAGCCGCCTGCGCCCCAGGTTAATGACTCAATAAAGGTAAGGAATTGCAGCAGCAGCCAGCCGATCGCCACTGCCATCGCCGTAAAGCCAAAATTCAAAGAAATCGGATCCACCAATAGCCCTTGGGTCAGTTGCCGTCGCTTTTGCAGCACTTCAGCGGGCTCTGGCTTCATCTCCCAGCTTTGCTTCATGGCGTCCCCCTCTTCCACATCTTGGGGTTCAACGGGCAAATATCCCGCCTTGCGCCCCCATGCCGCCAGGGCAGTACCCGCGATAACCCCGGTAACAATACCCACAGTGGCTAACCCTAAAGCCAAGTCGCCACCGGCTTCAAACCCCAAATTGGTCAAAGTTTCCGCCATACCGGCAGCGGTGCCGTGCCCTCCTTCAAAGCCAATTTCAATCAAGGTTCCAGCAATAGGATTGGCTCCAAAAACTGGGGTCAGCAGTACTAAGCCTAGGAATAAGCCGATCGCATATTGCCCCCACGCCAAGGTTTGACCAAAAGCCACCTGGGGAGAAGTTTTACGCCAAATAGATTTGGGATTGGGCAGGGACTCGCCTAAAAATAGGGCGGCAAATACCAAATTGATAAATACGCCGGAGCTTTGTCCCCACACGGTGCGGATATCTTCGGGAAACACCCCCGAGGCAAAATAGCCATCGGCAGGGGTGCCCAATAGCTGGGCGATCGCCCCAAAAACGCCAGGTCCCAACAGCAGGGCGATCGCCCCGGCAATAATCGATTCCGGTAAATATAACGATTGAAATATTTTGATTTTTTGTTTGGCAAGGCGACCCAGCAGGACCAGCCCTCCCAAAATAACCATCGCGAATAAAACGCTAATCAGCTTGAACATAGACGCGGCAAACTAAACAACAGTGAATGAATCCTAAGAAGAAGAAATCTTACGAAGACGAAATTCTACGAAGAAGAAATCCTAAAAATACCCTTCAAATCAATAGGGGCACAGTTTCTGCGCCCCTACGATGAACCACTAATTTTACAAACCGTCAATGGTAGCCATTAACATCCCAGATCTCCCTAGGAGCGCCCCATGACCTTTTTGGCATTAAGGCGGGTTTTATCGGGAGAGTAGCTGTCCAGGGTAATGGGCACCGGCTTGACGCTCCAAATATCCCGGCAGTATTCCCGGATGGTGCGATCGCTGGAGAAATGCCCCACCCGCACCGAATTCAAAATTGCCATCCGAATCCAGCCGTCGCGATCGCGGTAAGCCTGAGACACCTTCTGCTGGGTGTCTGAATAGGCTTGATAGTCAGCCATCAACATATATTCATCGTGGTACAGCAGGGAATCCACAATGGGCTTGAATAGCTCTGTGTCGCCCTCGGAAAACTCACCGCCGGCAATGCGATCAATCACCTGTCGCAGTTCCGTGTTGTCCTCGTAATAACGGTAGGAATTGTAGCCGTGATACTTGAGCTGTCCCACCTCCGGCGTGGTCAGACCGAACAGGAAGAAGTTTTCCGGTCCCACCAGGTCACGAATTTCCACGTTCGCTCCATCCAAGGTGCCAATGGTGAGGGCTCCGTTCAAGGCAAACTTCATATTGCCCGTGCCAGACGCTTCTTTACCCGCCGTGGAAATTTGCTCCGACAGGTCCGCCGCCGGGTAAATTTGCTGTCCCAAGGACACGGAATAGCCCGGCACAAACACCACCTTGATGCGCCCTGCCACCTGGCGATCGCGATTCACCACCTTACCCACGGCATTAATCAGCCGAATCACCAGCTTAGCCATGTAATAGCCTGGTGCTGCCTTGCCCGCGAAAATAAAGGTGCGCGGCAGAATATTCGTCTGGGGATTGGCTTTAATGCGGTTATAAAGCCCAATCACGTGCAGAATATTCAGCAGCTGACGTTTGTACTCATGAATACGCTTCACCTGCACGTCATACAGGGACGTGGGATCAATGTCCTCGTCGTTGGTTTTGAGAATGCGCTCCGCTAACTGGCGCTTATTGGCATCTTTGATAGCCTGCCAGCGACTACGAAACTCGGGATCATCCACGTAGCCCTCAAGCTGACGCATCCGCTCCAGATCTGTCGCCCAGCCGTCGCCAATTTTCTCCGTCACCAGGTTGGTTAGCTCGGGATTGCTCAACAACAGCCAGCGGCGGGGAGTAATTCCATTGGTTTTATTTTGGAACTTCTCCGGCCACATCTCGTTAAACTCATGCAGCACCTGGGATTTCAGCAGCTCCGTATGTAGCGCCGCCACCCCATTTACCGTATGGCAGCCCACACAGGCCAAATGAGCCATCCGCACATACTTGGGCGTGCCCTCTTCAATCAGGGACATGCGACCCACACGACCCTCGTCCTCGGGATCAAAGCGCTGCACCTCATCAATAAACCGGCTATTGATTTCGTAAATAATTTCCAAATGACGAGGCAGCAGCCGTTCAAATAACGGCACGGGCCATCGCTCCAACGCCTCCATCAGCAACGTGTGGTTGGTATAAGCCAAACAATTGCGGGTAATGCGCCACGCCTGGTTCCACCCCAAACGGTGCTCATCAACTAGCAGCCGCATTAGCTCCGCCACTGCGATCGCCGGGTGGGTATCGTTCAACTGAATCGCCGCCGAATCCACCAGGGTTTCCAGGGTCTTGCCGCGATGGCTTAAATGGCGATGAATAATATCCTTCAGAGAGCAACTTACAAAGAAATACTGTTGCTCTAGCCGTAGCTGCTTACCCTGCTCCGTGTTGTCGTTGGGGTACAGCACCTTGGAAATATTTTCCGAGCTGATTTTATCCGCCACGGCGCCGGAATAATCACCGCTGTCAAAGACCTGGAAATCAAAGTCCACGTTGGCGCTAGCCCGCCACAGCCGCAGGGTGCTCACCGTATTGTTGTTGTATCCGGGGATCGGCACATCGTAAGGCGTTCCCAGCACCTTGCGCGACGGCTTCCAACGCTTACGGTACTCGCCATCTTCATCTTCGTAAGCTTCGGTGGTGCCGCCGTAGCATACTTCCACCGTTAACTCCGGATGGCGAATCTCCCAGGGATTACCAAAGCGCAGCCATTTGTCTGGGCGCTCCACCTGGCAGCCGTCCTTAATATCCTGGTCAAAGATCCCAAACTCATAGCGAATGCCGTAGCCCATCGCCGGGATCTCTAGCGTTGCTAAGGAATCCAAGAAACACGCCGCCAACCGTCCCAAGCCACCATTGCCCAATCCCGGCTCCGGCTCCACCTCCAACAGGGCATCAAAATCCAGCCCCGACTCGGTGACCACCTGCTTCGCCTGGTCGTAAATGCCCAAGTTCAGCAAGTTTTTACCTAGCTGCCGCCCCAGCAAAAACTCCGCTGACAGGTAGCAAACCTGCTTGGCTCCCTGGGTCATGTAGGCAGTGTTGCTGGCAATCCAGCGGTGCAGCAGGCGATCGCGCACCGTATAGGACAGGGCCATGTAATAGTCGTACGCCGTCGCCGTCAGCTCATTTTTGCCCTGAATGTAGTAAAGATTGTCGGCAAACGCCCGATGCAACGTCTCCACCGTCATGCCGGTGCGATCGTCTTCCACCTGAACCGTTACGGGACAATCCTGCTGCTGCAATTCTGGCTTGTTGGGATAATCGCCAGAAAAATTATGACCGTTCGTTGTGGATTTTCCTTGGGTATTCATTTGAAATTGCGAATATAACGATAGTCCACCGGCAAAGATCTAAAGAATTGCTTTTGATGGAATGCCATAACGAAATCACCTGTGGGGTAATTACTGTCGTGACGAATCAAAAACGCCCCTAAATCGGGTGGAGAAGACAAGTGGGGATCACAACAAAAAGCAGATAAGAAAAGGCAAACATTAGACAAACTGCCTGGTTCTACCCAAGACACTTGCTTAGTCGGAAATCCTTTTTTTCTTAGCGGTGACGCTAAAAAACCAAACTCTTTTGGCGATCTTAAAAAACTTGTCAAAGGGCGTCATAGGTCGAAGGGTAGAACGCCCCTAGAGCTACGCCAATGGTGCGTCGCTAATTTGGAAAAAGAGAACAGTGGAAAATCAGAAACGTTTTGCCACAGTCTCGATTGTTTTCAGAGGCAATTGTTTTTAGAGTCAACTGCTCTCAGAATTTTTACGCAGGCTTTTATGTAGACGATAAGTGCGCACCGTACGAAGCTGTGGAAAGGGCGAATAAACTCCTGCTTAATAGCTCGCGAGAAAAGTAGCCTAAAGAAAAAGCAACGATAATGTTACGCTGCAAAGGCTGAAACAGCGGTGCTAGCGGCGCTACCAAAAACCTATGCCCCAGCACCAGCGTCACAATAGCTTCGTAGTCAAACGCTCTTAACTAATGCTCTTAGCTAACGTAGAGACTCATTTAACGTTAACAACTTAAAAGCTGTTTGAGATTCCACTCAGTCTAGCCGAGTTAATTCCATACCCTGCTGCCGTGTCCACAAGTTTTAACCTCGACGAAGCCGTTATTTTTGCGGAGAACCCCGAGCCGCGCTGTCCCTGTGTGCTGTTGCTAGATGTATCGGGATCCATGAGCGGTCCCCCCATCACCGCCCTAAACGAAGGTTTAAAAGCATTCCAAGAGGACCTAAACCGGGACGATTTAGCGCGAAAACGGGTGGAAATCGCCATTGTTACATTTGATGACCGAGTCCAAGTGGTGCAAGATTTCGTAACGGCGGATGGCTTTGAAGCGCCCACCTTGGAAACAGGGGGCATGACTTATATGGGGGCGGCAGTCCATACGGGGCTGGACCTGGTGCGCGATCGCAAGGTCCAGTATCGAGCTAACGGGGTTGCCTACTATCGCCCGTGGGTTTTTATGATCACCGACGGAGCTCCCACCGATGAGCCCGGCACTATGGAAAAAGCATCGGCACGCATTCGGGAAGAAGAAGACAAGAAGGGGATCGCGTTTTTCTCCGTGGGCGTAGAGGGGGCAGATATGGAGCGGCTACAAACGGTGGCAGTGCGATCACCCCTGAAGCTAAAAGGGCTTAGCTTCCAGGAAATGTTCCTATGGTTGTCCGCCAGCATGCAGCAGGTGTCTCAATCTCGCCCCGATGAACAGGTGGCACTCCCCTCCCCCGCCGGCTGGGGTGAGGTTTAAGGCGGATGTTAAAGGCGGAGTTTTAGACCTATGCCCTGGACGGTAATTGGGCAATCAGTGATAGGCACCGGGCACGAACGGCGATCGCAGCCCTGCCAAGATGCTTGGGCATGGAAGGCAATCAATGGGGATCACCTGTGTGTGGCGGTGGCGGACGGAGCGGGATCTGCTAGTCATTCTGAAGTGGGAGCCCGTACGACAGTGGCTACAGCGGTAGAAAAGGTTGCTCAAATAATCACTGAACGGGCGGAAGGTCATAGCCCCCCCCACAATGACTCAATGACGTCAGAACTGGAGCAGTGGAGATTACCCCTCACCCAGGTCATTGAAAAGGTGCAAAAGGAGCTGAAGTTAACGGCGCAGCAGAAAGAAATTTCCCTACGGGACCTGGCATGCACATTGCTGATCATGCTTTGGACCCCTCAGGGGATCGTTGCATTGCAGGTGGGAGATGGTGCGATCATTGGTCGAGATCACGATGGACAGATGGTGGCTTTAACCCAACCCCAACAAGGGGAGTACGCCAACCAAACCCTATTTGTGGTGGAAGACCGGGCAATGGATCAGGCGCAATTTGTACATTGGCCCTTAACCGGCGATCGCCATCTGTCCCATATCGCTTTATTTTCTGACGGACTTCAACGCCTTGCCCTGGAGCTGCCCAGCGGAAAGCCTTTTTCGCCCTTTTTTGATCCCCTGTTTTCTTTCCTAGATCAGGTGAATGACGCTGTGTCAGATGCCGCCGATCCCAAAGGAATTCTTAACGACGGTGCCCATACTTTGGAGGATTTTTTGCGATCGCCCCGAGTCACCGCCCGCACCGACGACGATTTAACGTTAGTGCTGCTAACACCAACCATAGACTTATCAAAACCGCCCACAAAAAATAGGTCAATGGAGTGATAGTGGTCGTGTTTTGTTCTCAGCACAGGCCTACACTTCAACGTTCCTCAATGCCCAGGCCCCCTCTTCAAATTTTCTGGCGGAACTGTAAGTATGGTCAGTTCAATAAAAAATAGGGCAATTTTGAGTCACGTAATGAAGCTGAATCCCCACGATTGGCTTTTGCCAACTCTTCACGAACGATGACCTTCAGAGATCGCTGACTGTTCTACCAATTCAAGAGTCAATCATAAATGTGGACATTAAAAAATCGCCAATAAAAAAGCGACATGCCCAAAGGCACTGTCGCTTTTTCTATTAATTTGCTTGGGTCGTCTTAGCTTATGTCTAGCTGGCTTTCATTCAAGCTTGAAAACTATGCCAGTCCAAGCCAAGACAACACGCCCTGCCCAGTCAAATATTCCACAGCAACGGCCACCACAAAGCCAATCATTGCAGCGCGACCATTCAGACGCTCGGCATAACCATTAAAACCAAACTTCGGCTCTTCTAAATTCGGAGTAACAGAAGGCTTCATATCTGCCATAGCAAGTGTCTCCCACTAAATCTTTATCTTTTGTAATACTTAGCCGATATTGTAGCTCAACTATCCGGCACATCTGGTCCAGACGAAGGATTGAGTTCCCTTGTCTCAACTAAACCCTCATCTGATTCTCCCGATCCCCACTGGGTGTTGATAGGGGCAGGGGAGTCACCAGCAGAAGGAACAGGATGCTTTCTTTGAAGGCGACGACGGATCCTTGATCGCACCCGTTGCCCAATTAATGACCAGACAACTCCGGCGATCGCCCCCACAGCAGCCCCAATAGCCCCACCACTTGCAGCGTAAATAAACCCAGCCAAAGGTATCGTGCTGTCGGCAGACAACAAATATCCCACAATGCCACCGGGAATTGCACCAGTGTAGCTACCGTAAATACCCAGGCGAAAAGCTGAACGGGACGCCACCAACCCCAAAAGTCCGAAGACTAAACCAATTAAACCTACGACAATGACGCAGGTCACCATGACACCAAGAATAAAAGCGGGAGTGTAGGGGTCAAGAATCATGGGTTAGGGCGACGGCTTTCCCGGAATCGTATCACGATGCAAATAATTTGCGATCTGCCTTAACCCAAAGTATTTGGAGAAAAGATTAGGCGACATAAATACAACTTGAACCAATGCATCTTAAATAGGCAAAGCAATGATATTTTGAATCGGCATTAACTGGCATTGAATATGCCAACTTAAATATGCGCTGATAAACAGCAACGTTCTGAAAAAAGCATTTACGACCCCAAGAATGTTGCACAGAAAACAAAAGTCCAATACAGCTTCCTAAGCTTTATTCTTTACCTACTAGAAACTCACGGGCAAGAAACCCCAGAACTGGTGCAGTAGAAATACCTGCATTTTATGGAGCCGTATTAGACTGACGACTCCACTTCCAGATTGTGGCGAGCACTACAACCCAAGAACCATCATTCCGAAAAGTCACCAAAACTTCTACCAGTTGCGTATTGAACTCAATACGCATGAGCCCAAGACGCAACTGAGCAAAATTCACTGGCCAAACAAAAATCAACTGTCTAATTGCCTCTCACCTGATCTCAAGCTCAGACTATTGAGCCCAAAACAAGACGATGCAAGCAACCCAAAAATAACACCAGCAACTGGGTTTGACTGTAGTCATGTGGTGGTCGCTTCGATTCATTGCAAACATCGGCCACAGTCAAATTGTCCAAAAACAGAACATTCACCAAAAGCATTAATGAAGTAGCGAAAAAATTAATACTACTCTGCTTTTGCTGCTTCTTTATCAAGCTGCTTCAGTTGAATATGTTTGCGTCCCAGGGTGATTTCAAACTCATCCCCTGGCTCCAACTCCATCTTCTTAGTGTAGGCAGAACCAATTAGAAGATTCCCGTTAGATTGCACGCTGATACGATAGCTGGCACTGCGCCCACCGCGACCATTGGGCTTTTGCTTGTTATCCAGTTCAATGCCTTTTGCTTCAATTAGCGCATTGTAGAACTTCATCATGTTGACGCGTTCTACCCCTTTGCTTGTAACGGTGTAGTAGCCACATTCCCGCGCCTTTTCTTCCTTACTTGCGGTCTCAAGCTGATCCACTTTACTTAATAGAGCTTGACCAGTTAGGGGCTTAGGTTGAGTCTTTTGTTTCTTGCTCATGGGCGAGTCTATTGACAAATAATGTGCAATTGGGAAACAACGAATCTAATAAAAGACATAATTCATTTTTCCCAGTCCATTGTATATAAAAGGGGACAAATCTTTCGAGATTTAGTCGGGATTTAGGTAAATTTCATGATTTTCTTACTGTTACTATGTCATTTACTCTGTTGTCACCATGAAGTTAACTACCCGAGGACAATATAGTTTAAAAGCACTAATCGACTTAAGTTTGCAAGCCAACACTTGTCCATGTTCTGCTCGGGAGATCGCTCAGCGGCAAAATATTCCTGTTCCCTACTTAGAAAAGCTGCTAATTCAACTGCGGCGGGCCCACATTGTGCAGTCAATCCGTGGTGCCCAAGGGGGATATAAATTGGCGCGATCGCCCAAGACTATTTTTGTTGGAGAAATCCTACGAGCGGTCAATGAACCATTACAATCCCACCTCGATTTGCCGCCCCAAACAGACAGCCAAGCCCAGGCAACAAACTGGGTTACCCAAACCCTATGGAAGCGTCTTTCCCAAAAGTTAATTGAAGCCTTGGACAGTATTTCTTTAGAGGACCTCTATTACGATGCCCGCAGTTGGCAAGCAGCCCAGGGGCAAGACAGCAACTTTATTGTTTAAGGTCCGTCATCGGAAATCTCAGAAGCAGCCAAGGTAAAAAGAAAGATAAATCAACCAAGACGCCAGTGAACTCTCTCCGCAAATTCCAAGGGGACTCGATACAATCAGCAGCAGTCAATAACCTGTGGGAATTTTAGTGGGTGCCCAATAGCTTTGCCTGCCCTTTGCCACTGCTTAGCTAAAGGGACACATTATCGCCCTGGAATTCTGCCTTACTAATTCCGTCTTATTAACCTGAACCGGGGAAACAACTCAACGATGGATCTTCAATCTGCTGCCCCTAAGAATCCTTGGTTATCCCTAGACTTTGAACCTGCCTTCGCCAGTCTGGGGGAAGACTATTTTGATGTGGTTAAGGCGGCAACGTTTCCAAAACATACGCTGCGTTTTCGCAATGACGCCTTACTTTCTCGATTTGAATTAACGCCCCAAGGGGTTTCCGATCAGCATTTTATAGAAGCATTTGGTCAGTTTTGCGATCGCGAACCGTTGATAGCCATGGGTTACCACGGCTATCAATTTGGCTACTACAATCCCCAACTGGGCGACGGACGTGGTTTTCTGTACGGTCAGGTGCGCGGACAAGATGGGGAACTCTATGACTTGGCGACGAAAGGCTCGGGATCAACACCCTATTCCCGTGGAGGAGATGGGCGCTTAACGTTGAAGGGAGGCGTACGAGAAGTATTAGCATCAGAGCTGCTGGCGCGGCTTAAGGTACGCACATCTCGGTGTGTTTGTTTAATTGAAACCGGAGAGGAGCTGTGGCGGGGCGATGAGCCTTCCCCCACCCGCTCTTCGGTGATGGTGCGCACGGGGCGCAGCCATTTACGTTTTGGTACCTTTGAGCGGTTGCACTATATGAAGCGTCCGGACCTGGTGCAAAAGCTGCTGAATCACACCATCGAAATTTACTATCCCCACTTGGTAACCGGCAGTATTGACAGTGGGGGGAGCGGCGCAGTGGATAGCTCCCTGGGTATTTACGCCAAATTTTACGCCGAGCTGGTGCAGCGAGTAGCCCAACTGTGCGCCCAGTGGATGACCTCAGGTTTTTGCCACGCAGTACTTAATACGGACAATATGCTGGTCACTGGGGAAAGCTTTGACTACGGCCCTTTTGCTTTTATCAATACCTATGACCCCACGTTTACGGCGGCATATTTTGACCACCAGGGCCGTTACGCTTACGGGCGCCAACCCACCGTTTGCCGCAGCAATTTAGAAATGCTGCAGGCGCCCCTGGGCTTGGTGATGGAAAAGGGGGATTTAGAGGCGGGCATCGCAGGATTTGAAGATGCCTACCACAAGGAGTATCGTCAGCGCATGACAGCGCGGTTGGGCTTTGCCGGGCTTTCCCTGGAGGATGAAGACGACATTGTGGAGGCGACGGTGCGTTTTTTGGCGGCATCCCAGGCGGATTATTCAGACTTTTTTATTCAACTGCGACAAAGTTTCCAACCGGCCTGGCGCGATGATGGCACTTTACAAACTCTCAGTCCGTTGGGGATGGCGAAGGACAGTAAAGTGTCAACCGCAGCAATAGAAGAGTGGGGGCAGTGGCGCTTGGTGTTTCATCGGTTATTACAGGGGTTGTCCAATGACGAGCTGAAAGATGTGGGCGATCGCCTAGCCCAGTGGAATTCAACGGTATCTTTAGTGCGCCCAGAGATTGAATCCCTATGGGAGCCCATTACTGAGGAGGACGACTGGAGCATTTTCAATAAAATAGTGAAACAGATTTGGGACTAGCGCCTTAGGTGTGTCATCTATTAAGCATCAGAAGCCTTACACAGTGGTCAGTCCCCCCCCCTTTTCAAACAAGACAGTCTAGGGGCTAAAAGCCCTGTAGCTAAAGGCTTTGAAGTGTCAATAATGACAGCTCCTAGAAATAGCCCTTTAGAACTGATATGCTCTAGCCCTCTTGTAATGCCTAAAAAATGCCTTTAAAAGCAGTTATTTTTGACTTTAGCGGCACCATCATTAACGACGAGTCCATACAGATTTCGTTAACGGATCCCCTGCTGCTGGCGGAGAATTTGCGCCCTACCCCTGGTGATTTTTTACAGTGTTGTGCCGGTCGTAGCGACGCTGACGGGATTCGATCGCTCTTCGAAATTCGTGGACGAATGCTAACGCCAGAAGCCCTGAAAATACTGGTCGACCAGCGATCGCAAGCCTATTGCAACGCCCTATCCCAACTGCCGCGACTGCCCATTTATCCGGGGGTGGAAGACTGGATTTATCGCCTGCGGGTGGCGAAGATTCCTATGGCGATCGTCACTGGTACCTCCCGAGCGGGGGTGGAATTGGTGTTGCGTCAGGGGAAACTAAAGGACGTTTTTTCCGTGGTGGTAACCGGCGATGATATTGAACGGGGTAAGCCCGATCCCCAGTGTTATCAGCAGGCGATCACCCAGCTTCAGCAAATAACGGAAGATCCCACCCTTGGTCCAGGGGACTGTTTAGCCATTGAAGATCGTTATACCGGCATTGCGGCGGCGAAGGCGGCTGGACTATCAGTGGTGGGCGTAGCTAATAGCCATCCCTACCAAATGATGCAGCGTCATGCGAATTGGGCAGTGGACTATTTAAACCAGCTCAATTTGGATCGACTGCTGCAGTTCTTTGCGGGCACGGAGAAAGAGTTTATTCGCAGGGAAGCGAGCCTAAATTCCCTCTCCAGTGGCGGGTAGTTCGTCACCGAATCCGCTAAAATTTAGGTCCAGTTTTACAAGCTCAGTTACAAGGCATCTAATTTTGTCGATGTTTTTGTCAACTTTGTGCACATGCTGGAAAACGGGGAATTAGCTCAGCTGGTAGAGTGCTGCGATCGCACCGCAGAGGTCAGGAGTTCGAATCTCCTATTCTCCATTTTTGTTCACCGACCAGCCAACTCCTCATACGTGCCGCAAATCTTGCTCTTAAGATTCTGCTGCTAGCGCTTTCACGCCTTATTTCCCGCTGTCTAGGTTTGACCTGCGAATTACCTTGAGATACTGTCAAAGGTTAAGAAAGTTACAAAGAGTTACATCGTGATGACCCTTGACCGCGCTGCCATTGACGATAAATTGTCCCAGCGATCGCTTGATCTCGACCCCGGCGGCTACTTTATCATTTACGTTCTGCCCGAAACTGGCACCATTTGCGCCAAGCATTTCACCACGGTGATTGACGAAAAAGGACTGGCGCGGGACCCCGAAACCGGCGAAGTATTGCCTGCCAAAGGCAAAGTGGAACGTACCTGTGAAACCCTATACGAAGCGGTGACCGCTAAGGCTCTGTGCGTGAAAATTTTTGAGGAAACATCCCCGTGCCCTGTCACCCAAACCAGCCATGCTGCCTATTTAGGGCGAGAATTCGTTCGGGCGCAGCACGCTTTGGAAACGGGCACTGAATATATCCAGGATTAGTGGCTTTAGGGCATGTCATCAGTGAAGCGCCAGAGGCCTTACATCGTGGGGAAATCGCGCCCTTTTAAAACAAAGCCCATTTTGAGCTGAAGTTCTTGCTGAAATCCTTGTAATTACTGGACTGAAATTTAAATGATGACAGCCCTTAGATAAAGCTTTCCATCACAATTCCCAGCGTTTCAAACCCCCTACACTAGCCAGCCAGTTTCATCGTCGTTGCTGGAGCGACGCTCATCCACCGGCAGATGATCGATGCGGCGGCGGGGGGGGATTTGATCTCGATGGGGCATATTGGGACGGGAAAATGCCTTGCGCAACTGCCCCGACTCTGGTGCTTCATTGGGGGGAGCACTAGGCGCCAAATCAAGAGATCGCCCCTTTGCTGCTGGGGTGATTGCCCCCGTTTGGGAACGCGGTTTAGCCAGCGGCGGATAATCTTGGGGAGACGGAATTACCGATGGACGGCGGCGTGGAGGGCGCATTACTGATGATTGCCCAGCCCCCTTTGGCATCGTCGTCGTTGCTTGCGGCTCCCCCGACCCTTCTGTGCCCCCTTTCTGCTGGGCAAGCCACAGCCTTAGTCCGTCCTCAACGGCGTCTCCAGGGGTATCGGTGTACTTCATTACCTCCTCAATCAGCTTGGGATCAAGTAAAACCGAAAACTGCTGTTTGCCAGTGGACTTAGCGGAAACGCTCATAGGACAGGCTAGGAGTTAGCAAGAAGACAAGACGGGAAGATAAAACGCTGACAGGTTAGAGGGCTGACAAGCCAGACAACCGGTAGCGAACAAAGAATTAGATCACAAAAAATTAGAGCATAAAAAATGGAATGCCCGCTACTTTTATCCTCGCTCTTCAATGGGGATATAAGGCAGCTGATGAGCTCCGGTGTAAACCTGAGTGGGGCGGAAAATGCGATTTTCTTCCAGCTGCTCGCGCCAGTGGGCTAGCCAACCAGCCACCCGTGCGATCGCAAACACCGGCGTAAACAAATCATCGGGGATTCCTAAGCGCTTGTATACCAGGCCGGAATAAAAATCTACATTTGGATAAATCCCCTTATGCCCCAAGCGGTCTTCCACCACTTTCTCCACCTCCAACGCAATGTCATAGCGGCGATCGCGACCCAGCTTGTCAAAGAGCTGCTCCGCCATTTTTTGCAAAATACAGGCGCGGGGATCCTTCACCTTATAAACCCGGTGCCCAAATCCCATAATTTTTTGGCGGCAACTGACGCGATCATCCACATAGGCTTTTACATTGTCCACCGAGCCAATTTCATCCAACATGGACACCACTTCTTCATTGGCACCACCGTGGAGGGGTCCTGCCAAAGTGCCCACCGCAGACGCAATCACCGCATAGGGGTCCGTCATCGTAGACGCCGTTACCAGTGCCGAAAATGTGGACGCATTGATAGTGTGCTCAGCGTGAAGAGTCAAGCACGCATCGAAGATTTTTGCCTCAATGGGATCCGGCTTTTGCTCATTAAGCATGTACAGAAAATTTGCCGCATAACCCAAATCATCCCGAGGCTGAATCGGGTCATTCCCTTTTCGAATCATCTGAAACGCCGCCACCATTGTGGGAATCTTGGCGATGATGCGCATAACGGCAGCGCGAATATATTCAGGGTCAAGCAGGGCACGGCGGGAATAAAATAGCCCCAGCGCTGCGGCAGATGCCTGGAGAGCATCCATGGGGTGACCGCTTTCGGGAAAGCACTTCATCATGTCCCGAATGCGAAATTTTAGTCGCCGATGGTATTGAATATCGTGGGAAAACGACTCCAACTGCTCCGTAGTGGGGAGCTGCCCCCAAATCAATAAATAGGCCGTTTCTAAAAACGTACCGCGGTGGGCTAGATCGTCAATGGGAATGCCTCGATATTCCAGAATGCCTTGCTTGCCATCAACGTAGCTAATGGACGACTGCACCGCCGGGATTCCTTCCAAGCCGGGGCGAAAGGCGCAGGTTCCATAGGCACCGTTGATTCCACCACTGGGCTGACCACTGGCTTTACCGTTGGTTGCTTGGGCGTCTGCAATAGTTGTTGGGGTGATCATAAAGCGTTAGCCGTAAACCTTTACTGGGAAAACATCGGAATCGGGAACGGTGCTACGGCAAGATTTTGAGCTCGCAAACACATAGCTGGTTCATCGAAAGCCGGCAGATCAATGACGTAGATCAATAAAAACGATAAACAAGCGATAAAAATATTCAAAGGGATTATAGATACATTCGGGAAATATAAAAAAGGGTTGGGCGATCGCTTCAGCAAATTAGCCCCAGCGCCATCTTTTTTGTAATGCTCATCACGGAAAAAAAGCCCCTCAAAGTGCGACCTCTAATCACCTGGTAATGGACTTTTAGTTTCTGCAAGACGTTTTAGATATTACCGACAGAATAGACTTCTCGCAGGTTTTAACGATCTTTTAGCACCATCACCATTATTGAAGTCATCAATTTTTTCTGAAAGTTCCCTTAAGCTTGCTAAGGTCAATAACCAACCTAGTGACTAAGCCTAGTTCATTATCCCTGCAAAGGACTTATCTCAATATATCAATCATATCTGTTCATTTTTGGTGGTTTCTATCTCCTTTAGTGGCAGGCTCCCCCACCTTATTTTTCTCCGCTGAAAACCGCCGCCAACTCAATATCGAGGGCGATCGCTGCCGAGCAATCAGGGCGTGTGCTCGGTCAGGCACAAAAGCTTTACACAGCGGGGCATACAAGCCCTAGATATCACCGCTCAGGGTTTTGTGGGTACAGGTCCAAGTTGTTTTAGCTTTTAAACCACTCCAAGAGCGATCGCCACACAAAGTAAGGCAGTGCCAACATTCGCCGCCATCGCCACGGCTCCTGATACAGGCGGTAAAGCCACTCCAAGTTGTTATCACAAAACCATTTAGGAGCCCGCTCTTTAGTGCCGGACCAAATATCAAAACTGCCACCCACTCCAATCCATAGGGATTTAGGGCACAGATGACGATGGGCTTCAATCCAGTACTCCTGACGGGGTACCCCCAACCCCACCAAAATCACCTCGGGCTGCCGGGCAGCTAATTCCCGCTGCTGCTGATCCATCGCCGCCTCATCCAAGAACCCATGGTTCACCCCGGCAAATTCCAACCCAGGATATCGTCCAGTCAATATCGCCGCCGCCTTTTGGCTGATTCCCGGCGATCCTCCATAAAACCAAGCTTTCCACTGGCGACGAGGCAATTCTGCCAGCATCGATTCCGCCAATTCAATACCAGGGCACCGCCGTTGACGATACCCTTGCGCTTTCAAATACAACACCACCCCAGCCCCATCGGGTACCACCAAATCGGCCCCGCGCAAGGTTTGCTCTAGCTTTGGATCCTGTTCCCCCTGCACCGCCATTTCCGCATTGATGGTCACCACAGTGGTTCCCTGCTTCGTTTCAATGCGATCGCAGAGCCACCCAATATAGTCCTCGCTTAGGTGCACGGGCATCCCCAAAACCGAGGTGCGCTGAATAATTGGAAGGGTCATAGTACGACGGTGAAAAAGCAGGCAAAACTGTACACGCAAGCCGCCTGAATTATGCCAGAAACTTCTCCAGTCGTCTTTGAATTATTTTTCGGATGCGTTCATGACTTCTTTTCAAGGAAGAGATGACTAAGCAAGATCTCCCCCTCAAAACACCTTCAAAAACGATCTAAAAAAGCGCCGAAAAGTCTCAAAAAAAGTCCACTAAAAAGCCTGACTTTTTCCTACCAAGGCGATCGCCTAAGCAATGTAAAAGCCAGACTCAATAGGCCGACGAATAAGTGAAATTCGCCTCAGACCTATCTGTAAATACAGCGACAGCGTACTAGCCAGTACGGTTAAAAATCCCTAATCAATGACGTCGAAGCCACTGAACCCACACGAGTTTCAGGATTAACACTAAATCGTCTCTCAATCGCCAGAGAGATCGCAAACAAAAATCTCAATCTATCACTCCTTCACCTTTTCCTTAAACAACTTGCCCGCGGAAAATGCAGGAACTTTAGTGGCAGGAATTTCCATTTTTGCGCCGGTTTTAGGGTTACGCCCCTCCCGCGCCTTGCGATCGCGAGATTCAAAAGAACCAAATCCCACGAGCGTTACCTTATCCCCATCAGACACCGCCTCAACGATAGATTCAAGGGCTGCGGAAAGAATAGAATCTGCCTGCTTTTTGGTGACCTGGGCTTTCTCAGCAACCTTGTCAACTAGCTCACCTTTATTCATTGTGTTAACTCCTTATGTATTTCAGAGTGCTGCAATTACTAATGCCCCAGTTCTTAATGCCGCAATTGCTGCGACCGCCAGCCACAAAAACTGAGAACGGCGGTGGTGGGAGGATAACCGACACCTACCAGCCCTCCCAAACAGCTAGATAAACCGATGGGAAGATAAGACTGGCATGGGAAGTTTGCCCACCGTGACTTTATTTTAATTGTCTTAACTTAGGAATAGGGCGTTAATCCTGTAAGTTTAGAAAGTTTTTGCGTTTCGTCGCCATTGCCCTCTCATTCTGATAATTCAAAGGGAATCTAAACACAAGCCTAAATTCCGCCTTAAAGTTCATTGAGGCGACAGAAAGCCAACCTGAAGCATGGTGATATTCAGGCATTCTTAAAGTGGAGAATTCGTCCCTAAGTTGTTAGGTTAACCGCGCCCACTTATCGCCCCATCCACTGCACCCTTCACCGCCATTCTCAAGGATTTCATTGGGATAAGTGTTACAAAACGCCTTTGGAACTGGGGATTGTGCTGGCGCGGCGGGGATCAATGGTGATTCCCATGCGAGCAGCGCGGGCAAAAGCTTTAAAGGCGGCTTCAATAATATGGTGAGAGTTGATGCCGTCAAGTTGGCGAATATGCAAAGTCATTTGAGCATGGTTCACCACCGCCACAAAAAATTCCCGTACCAATTGGGTGTCGTAGGTGCCCACCCGCTCCGTGGGAATATCTAGTTTGTAGGTGAGGTGGGGGCGACCGGAAAAGTCCAACACCACTTCAATGAGGGACTCGTCCAGGGGCGCCATAAAGTGTCCAAAGCGGTGGATACCTTTGCGATCGCCCAATGCTTGGCGAATGGCCTGTCCCAACACGATGCCCACGTCCTCGGTGGTGTGGTGATCATCAATTTCCCAATCCCCCTGGGCGTGGATTTCCAAATCAATCAGCCCGTGGGACGAAATTTGGTGAAGCATATGATCCAAAAACGGAATGCCCGTATCGGAAATACATTTGCCGGTGCCGTCCAGATTAACCTTTACTGAAATGTCCGTTTCGCCAGTGGTGCGGCTGATTTCAGCCGTGCGATCACTACTGAAGTGGGTAATGGGGCTGGGAAGAGTTTGCATAGTTTATCGTCCTATCCTTGGAAAACAACGGGAAATAGACCGTAAAGAGCAGCGCGAACAAAGTGCTCAAAAGTATCCTAAAAATATTTTAAAAGCGTGCAGAAAAGGGTGCTGGCAATACAAAAGTCACTACAAGGCGAGAGAAGCAGTTTATCGACAAGGGCAACCACAAACCTCTCTAAAATTGACGGGCGTCCATGGACAAAGCTCTGAGTCTAACCACTGTGCCAGAGACGTTCTTCAATACAATTGCCAAAAGTCTTACGCAATGAAGAGCACATTCCCTTTAAAACAGAACACAATAAAGGCTTAACCCTTTATAGCTAGGGAGCGTCATTATTTAAACTTCAAAGCCTCTGGTGACAAAGATTTCAGCCCCTAGACTTCTTGTTTTGACAGGGCAGCTTCCCATTATGTAAGGCTTCTGGTGCTTAATTGATGACACGCTCTAGAGCCTTCAAGGTTTAGGCAATGATAGGTCCTAGTGACAGCAATCGAACTGTCCATACAATTGCCACTTATTCAATCGCGTCTAGTCTGGGAGCATCCCACTTATGCACTGAGTGGTGCAGAAAGTTGAAAAGCGCCATTGA
>ERZ1740067.1096-NODE-1096-length-19577-cov-11.652648_pt1 | contig 19577 bp, 13 predicted proteins | sample MGYA00581736_ERZ1740067 | MGnify/ENA primary metagenome ERZ1740067 (study PRJEB43018, sample SAMN04849236) | marine metagenome | isolation source: floating plastic debris | place: Pacific Ocean | collected 2008-08-27 | study: EMG produced TPA metagenomics... | reverse complement strand
ATATCTGCGATCGCACCCTCCACCGGCGGCAGATGCAGCAAGTTATCGATAATCACAGCAGGTGCTCCAATGGGCTGTACCCCCAGGGCCATCATCGCTTCTACGGTGAAATACCCGGCAACGACAATACGGGTTGGCTTAACGGGTACATCTGTTGTGCCTAGTGCATGCTGTATCTGCTTAGTCGCTAAGGTCAACGTTTCATCAGATGGCTGTTTTTGAGTTTGAGCGGTACCTGCGCAGGCTGAGCCGACTAATGCGCTGCCTGCCATCAGTAAAAAAAATCGACGCTGACGATTAAACGTCCATAGGTGTTTATTAAGTCGCGATCTCATAGCCCCTGCCCAATCTGACAAATAGAATTTCCTGTACGCTAGCCATACCAGCATCACAGTAAGTCCAGCTAGCGTATAGGAATATGATCAGGCCTGACTAGCTATTTTGGGTCCGAAACGCATTTTTTATATTGAGAATTATTACCAATAGTGCCATACTAGGACCTAGAGAAACCTACTGTGCGATGGTCAATGTCCTAACAAATGATGAGTTCTTTGAAATTTTAGGGGAATGTCGTGCTAACGGAGAAGTCGTTGACTACACCGAAGGGACAGAACAGTTCTGTGAACTACCGTCAAAACTAGGGCAAGGCTACTGGCGAACGATTCAACTTCGGCCTGGCATCCAGCTGCAAGTGTTAGACCTAGAAAAGCACCAGGTACACATTCACCATGTTCGGCAACATCCCCAGAACATGCCACTTACCCTGAGCTATTATCTGTCAGGCGGCTGTACCCTTGACAACGACGGTCTTAACGCTTCAATTGAAGAATTGGCCGGTAACAGTTACTGGTACTGTCTGCCTAATACGGCAGAAACGGAGCGATACGAATCTCGTCAGCGTATCCGTAAAGTTCATCTACAAATTTCCCCTGACTGTATTCCAGCCTTTGGCGATTCCCTTCAAGAGCTACCCTCGGATATTGGGCAAGCTATCGAACAACCGGGCAACTCTCTCTTTCATTACAACAGCACGATCACCCCTCAACAACAACAGGCCCTAAAACAGATTTTTTGCTGTCCATTCCAAGGCATCACTCGACAGGTTTATTTAGAAGCCAAGGTATTAGAGCTGGTGGCACTGCAGCTCAACCAGCTGATAGCAGATGACTGTAGTGCCAAAAATCTGGCTACCAGCGATGTGGATCGCATTTATCAGGCAAGAGAGATCCTGATTCGTAATATGGCGCATCCTCCCTCTCTACCAGAGTTAGCCCGTCGCGTACAGCTAAACGAACGCAAACTCAAACAAGGTTTCCAGCAAATGTTTGGGACAACGGTATTTGGTTGTTTGTACCACTACCGTATGCAGCAGGCCAGAGAACTGTTGACAGTTGGACATTTTAACATCCAAGAAGCCGCCCAGTGTGTTGGCTACGCTAGCCGCAGCTCATTTGTCGCCGCCTTTAAAAAGAAATTTAAAGTGTCGCCCAGTCATTTTCGCAGATCTAACTAAACAGACTCAGTCACTCAGCTTTGGCTGCTGTCGGAAATGTAGTCAGAAAACGCCTTAATGGTGATGGTCATCCCTACCTCTGGGGCAATGCACTTAAAAAGTGGTGACGGGTTCTGCTGAAAAGTCCGGTTAGAAGACAGAAAAAGTCTGGCTAGAAGACACATGGCCGGGAGCTATCGTCCTAGTATTAGCGATAATTCTTAATTAAGCCCCCATGGAGCGATTGTCTTGTGTATGAGACATCGCTTCACCTCGTTAGGTGTGAAGAGTCATGAATCCTGCAATCAAGTTCCTTGGCTACAGCTTTTTAGCCAGCATTTTGTCTGTTTTAGCAGCACCATCAAGCGTATCTGCAGAACCAGTCGAATTTCAGCATAGTGCCGATATCGCTGACTACGATTGGCAACAGGCCCAAGCTTCTGAGCCAGAAGAGGTAGATGAGGTGGCTGAGGAGGAAGAAGCAGACGCAGCGGAAGAAGGGGAAGCAGACGACACCCTGCGCATCGTTGTCACGGCCACACGGACAGAAGAGAATATCACTGACGTGCCCCGTTCTGTCAGGGTGGTGGAGCGAGAAGATATTCAGCAGCAGGCAGCGCTGACCAATAATCTGCCTGATATTTTAGGCAAGCTGGTGCCTGGGTTTTCGCCGCCACCCCTACAAATAGGAACCCGTGGGTTTACCCTGCGCGGTCGTAACATTCAAGTATTGGTTGATGGCGTCCCTCAAAACCCCAATGGCCCCCTGTTTTTTGAATTAAATACGATTTCCCCCGACTCCCTGGAGCGCATCGAAGTGGTCCCTGGAGCCAGCGCTATTTATGGGGATGGCGCGACTGGCGGCACCATTAATTTGATTACCCGTGCTCCGGTGGAAGACGGTATTGTTTACACGGCTGACTTTGGCACGAGTGCTAGTCTAACGAACCTGAGTGATGACGGCAGCTTTGGCTATACGGGAGGTCTGGGTGTGGCCGCCGCTGGGGAGGGTGGCGATGCCCGAATCTCAATTAACTACGACATCAGCAACGCTCAATTTGATACGAATGGCAATCGAATTGTTCCTGTAATCGGTCTGGGTGAGTACGATCGTTTGGGAGTATTGGCCAAGCTGGGGTATGACATCGATGACAACCAGCGTATTGGATTCACCTACAGCTTTTACAAAGATACGACTGATAGTGAATTCACGACAGACTCGTCTATTCTTGCGATTCCAGGTACTCAGTTAGCAAGACCGCTCTTTTTAGGAGAGTTTGACTTCGAAAAACCGCCTGAGACAACTAGCCATGTGGTGAATCTCACCTATCGCCATGCGGATGTGTTTGGCTCTCAGTTAGATGCTCAGGTTTATTTCAATGACCTGGAAGTAATCCAAGAATTTGGCGATATCAGACCTCGAAACTTTCCAGAATTCTTCCCTGATATTTTTCAGAACTTTAATGAGTTTTCAGAGATAGGAACCCGTGTGCAGATCGATACACCGCTGGGTAATTCAGCCAATGTGCTGTGGGGTGTGGACTATTCTGAAGAAGAAAATGAGAATATCGCCGCCTTTCTTGATCCGGTTGCCTTTGATGCCAATCGAGAACTCAACATTATTGAAGAGTTTTCCTCGTTTCCTCTCTACGAAATTGAGAATCTAGGACTCTTTGCCCAGGCGAGGTGGGATATTAGCGACCAATTTCAAATTAGTGGCGGCCTCCGGTACGACGACATTAGTTTCTCGGCAGACCCCTATCAGCTGGCGTTTACATTTCCTCGTGAGCGGGAGGGCGGTAGCGGCAGTAATGATGATGTTTCGTTTAATGCCGGTCTACTCTACCGGCCCATTCCAGAAGTGGGCCTATTTGCCAATTTCTCCCAGGGATTTTCAATTCCGAATTTCGGGTTTGCTCTGTCGGGCGCAGCACCTGATTTTGACATTGATAACGACCTGCTGTTTCAGCCCCAGACAGTGGATAACTTTGAGATTGGAGCGCGGGCCGAGTTTGACACTATTCAGGCCAGCATTGCAGGGTTCTATAGCGAGTCGAGTCTCGGGTCTTCATTTATCTTTAACCCTGAAACGGGCTTTACCGAAACCGTCCGGGCTCCGCAGCGAAACTATGGTGTAGAAGCCAGCCTCGATTGGCAGCCCAGTAATGTTTGGCGGCTGGGGGGAAACTTTAGCTGGGCCGAAGGTGAGAACGATGTGGGAGACACTGGAGATTTTGAACCCTTAGGCTCCCTGACCGTTCCTCCCTACAAGCTGGGGCTCTATGTGGAAAATCAGACCACACCGCGTTGGACTAATCGACTACAGCTGCTGCTGATCGGCGATCGAGATCGCGCCTTTGATGAGGGCGTTGATCCGTTCAAAATCGACAGCTACGTTACCCTAGACCTGATTAGCAGTTTGCAACTCGGACCAGGTCGGCTTACTGTGGGTGTTGAGAATCTCTTAAATAATGATTATCTCTCACTGACGGCCCAAGAACGAGTAGGTGTATTTGAGACCCGACGTTTTCCTGCCCCTGGTACGACAATGAGTGTGCGATACTCTGTTGAATTTTAACCGGACATCAATGGTCAGCATCCTTTACAAAGGGTTAATCGGAGTCATTACATGCAGCTGGTTGACAAGCTGTCAGCCAGCCGTATCGCCGCCTATCTCTGATGTGCCCACACGCTCCATTGAACATGCTATGGGCACAACGCAGATTCCGGTGACACCGGAACGAGTTGTTGTTTTAGATTCTGCTCCTTTGAATACTGCATTTTCCCTGGATGTCATTCCCATTGGCAGACCGGAAAAAGCAACTTCTCCCATCTATCCAAAGGTAAACCAGGACATTACATCGGTGGGTGTAGGCTTTCAGCCTAATTTAGAAAGAATCTTCAATCTAGAGCCAGATTTGATTTTAGGGTCCAAAGTGGTAGCGAGGGGCTCTTATCGAAAACTATCGCGCATAGCGCCTACTGTATTTACTCAAGACAATGGGCGTTACGGCAACTGGCAAGAGCACTTTCTTCTCCATGCAGACGCGTTGGGTCAGCTCAAAAAAGCGGAGGAACTGTTAGCCGATTATCAAAAGCGAGTCGATACGTTGACATCTCAGTTGGGTCAAGCACCCAAAAACACAACAGTATCGGTGGTTACCCACTGGAGCGGCGGCGTTTTAGCGTATACCACCAGCAGCTTTTCAGGGGCAATTCTGCAGGATCTAGGCTTTGAGCGCAATCCAATCCAGAGTAACAGTAAAAAATATGCGCTCCAACCATCAAAGGAAAAATTAGACGCCATCGATGGAGATGTTTTATTTTTGATGTATGACCCAGACTTTGACGGCAGCATTACCAAAGAAAATTTTGTCAGCGACCCCTTATGGTCAACGCTCAACGCCGTTAGACAAGGTACCGTTTGTGAAGTTTCCGGTGCGCTCTGGGCCGGTGGCCGCAGCATTTTAGCGGCCAACCAGGTGTTGAACGATATTGAAGCCTGTTTGCAATCGGCGGGGGGCAAAGCAAACTGAGCGTGTTGGATAATAGCCTGTTAATCTAATGCATCAGTGCAGAATATTGAGAATCATTTCCAATAGTGGCATACTAGGCGAAAGTGCGACGTCTGTTTGGTGATGGCTAAAGTTCTGACACGGTGTGAAGTAAATGCGATCATGCAGGAGTGTCGTGCCAGCGGCCACCTTTCAGAATATACGGAAAGATCAGAGTACTTTGTTCGCCTGCCCACCACCCTAGGCCAGGGCTGTAAACGTACAATTCAGCTGCGGACGGGTCTGGCGCTGAATGTAAATGATATTGTGCATCGTCAGACCCATATTTATAAAATTCGACAGCATCCATCTTCCATGCCGCTGATGTTTAACTATTACCTGGCCGGTGGCTGTCGAGTGAATAATGATGGTTTAGCAGGTGAAGTGGAAGAGGTCGCAGGCAAAAGCTATCTGTTTCGTCTACCAAACACAGGAGAAGTTGAAGAGCACCCGGCAGGAAAACATCAATGTCTGCGTATTCAGGTGGCACCGGAACTGATTTACGGGTTTAGAGAGCACATCGACGAGTTTCCCACTGTCCTCAGAAATACCCTAGAACATCCAGAAAATACAATTCTCTATCATCCCAGCCGCATTACATCGGCCCAAAGGCAGGTTCTGCGACAGATTTTAGAATGGCCTTACCAGGGACTGGCCCGTCATCTTTACCTTGAGAGCAAAACCCTGGAGCTGATAGCGCTGCATCTTGATCAGGTGCTGGGTGGTTCGTCCCAGCGCGCCACCCCAGTCAAGGATATGGACCGTATCTATGCCGCCAGAGATATTTTGATTCAAAATGCGATCGCACCCCCTTCCCTAACAGATCTCGCCCAGCAGGTAGGTCTGAGTGCGGTCAAACTCACCCGTGGCTTTCGGCAGGTGTTTGATACCACCGTCTTTAACTATCTACACGACTATCGGATGGGACAAGCCTGTCAGCTACTACAGACAGGTAGCCTTAATATTCAAGAAATCGCCCATAGCGTTGGCTACACCAGCGGTGATTCCTTTGCCAAAGCGTTCAAAAAGAAGTTTAAGGTGGCACCCAGCGGCTATCTACAAAGAACTCCATAGCAACGATCCGCTAGGAAGGAAAACGCTAGCTTTTGAAGACGTTATTGCCTGGGAATCTATCTATCAACGTTTTATTATTAGTAACAATTCTTAAGTAATTCCTGTCCGGCCATTTTTTGTAGGCGCGAGGCTACAACTGTGGTTTAAAACAACAGTTGTAATCAGCCAAAATCTTCTGCAGAAACTTCGCTAATTATGTTTTGACAGGTCTAGTTTTCAGTGCGCAATTAAGGTGTGAGGCATCATGACAATTCTAAATAAGCTGGTTAGTCACAACCTGCTAGCCAGTTTGATTTTGGCCAGCATTATTCAACCGGGTTTAGCCAATGACTCCCTGGCTGAGGGATTGTGGCTAACCAGCGGTGATATTACCGTAACGGATATACCGACACTGGCTCAGGCACCTGCAGAAGATACTCAAGAGATTGAAGAAGAATCGGAGGAAGGAGAAGAAGAAGAAGAGGAAGAAGACACCCTGCGCATTGTTGTTACCGCCACTCGTACTGAAGAATCTGTCCTCGATGTGCCTCGCTCGGTCACTGTGATTGACCGAGAACAAATTCAGCAACAGCGACAGTTTACCAATAACTTACCCGACATCTTAGGCCAGTTGGTGCCTGGCTTAGGACCACCGACTCTTCAGTCTAGTACCCGTAACCTTTCACTGCGGGGACGCTCAGCCCTGATTTTGATTGATGGGGTACCCCAGAACCCTAATAGCGGTTTTAACACCGAGTTAAATCATATCGATCCAGACGTGATCGAACGAATTGAGATTGTTCGAGGCCCCAGTGCCGTTTATGGTGACGGCGCCACTGGCGGCATTATCAATATTATTACCCGCGCCGCCACTGATAAGCCGGTTGCCTATGAATTTGAGGTGAATACGTCCGTCGGTCTGACATCAATTGAAGACGACAGTTTTGGCTACGGTATACAAATTGGTGCAGCTGGCTCAGATGAGCGTAGCAATATACGAGCAATGCTGTCCTACGATGTCACCAACGCCCAGTTTGATGCCGATGGCGATCGCATTCCGTTCAACCGATCAGCAGATACCGACCGGTTGGGCTTTTTAGCAAAACTAGGCCATGAGTTTACCGACCAGCAGCGCATAGGACTAACCTACAGCTTCTACAACGAAAATTTAGCAAACACAAGCTTTATATCGGATCGATCGATTCTTGAGATTCCAGGATTACAAAAAGCTCGAGCCATTGATATCACTAATATTGAGTACGAAGAAGAGCCAGAGCTAACGACCCACGTTGCTAATCTCACCTATACCCATGACAATCTGCTCAGCTCTCAATTTGATACCCAGCTGTATTTCCGTGATACCGAACTAGCGCAGCGATTTAGCGATATTAGAGGACGGGGACGACCCCTTTTTAATCCACAACTGTTCCAAACCGCTCTAGATTCTTCAGAGTGGGGGGCACGAGCCCAGTTTGACACTTCATTTAGCGATAGCTTTAGCCTGTTATGGGGCGCTGACTACGGACAAGAAGACAATGAGCGACTGGTGCTGGTCTTGGATGTCCCCACCTTTGAGGCCACCAATACCCTGAATGTTGCAGACGTTGCAAACCAGACGCCCACCTATGATTTGGAGACCCTGGGACTATTTGCCCAAGCCACATGGGATATCAGTGATCAATGGCAGCTGAGCGGCGGGCTACGCTACGACGAATTTGACGTTTCTGTTAAAGATACTGTCCTGGCGTTCCGGCGCAATGCTGACGATATCCGCAGAGGAGGCGACATCAGCGCCGATGATGTGTCGTTTAATGCAGGGCTGATTTATAAGCCAGTGCCGGAGATTGGTCTGTTTGCCAGCTTTTCCCAGGGATTTTCTATTCCGGATATTGGTCTTTCTGCAGGTACAAGGCTGCCAACAGATGTGGACATTAGTACCGATGTGGAGCTATCGCCCCAGCAGGTGGATAACTTTGAAGTGGGGGTGCGGGCTGAATTGGAGCAGGTGCAGGCCAGTTTGTCTGGGTTTTACAATGAGTCTAGTCTGGGGACTAATCTACAGGTGGGTCCCGATGGCTTTACTGATGTGGTGCGCGCCCCCCAGCGTAACTACGGTGTGGAAGCCACCCTAGACTGGCAGCCCAGTGACCTTTGGCGGCTGGGTGGTTACTTCAGCTGGAATGAAGGGGAAAGTGATAACAATGACGATGGCGACTTTTTAGCGCTGAGCGGTCTTCAGGTGCAGCCCTATAAAGTGGGGGTGTATTTGGAGAATGATACAGCTCCGGGCTGGACCAATCGGCTGCAGCTGCTGGGGGTGGGAGGTCGCGATCGCGCTTTTGACGATGGTGTTGATGCCTTTGACATTGATGGCTACGTCACCCTAGATTTGCTTAGCAGCATTCAGCTAGGGGATGGCCAGCTGACAGTCGGTGTGCAAAATCTTCTCAACAACCAGTATCTGCCCCTAAGTTCTCAAGAACGGGTACGCGGTACCGAGGATCGACGCTTTGCTGCTCCGGGGATTAACTTGAATATCGGGTATTCCATCGAGTTCTAAACCAATGTTCGATTTACATTATCGCAATATAGCGGGTAGGCTAGCGGTGGTAACGCTGCTAGCTGGCTGTCAGGCAGGGTCAGTGGCACCACCACCAGCTGACTCTACTCGCACCATTGACCATGCCATGGGAAACAGCCAGATCCCCCTGGTTCCTCAACGGGTGGTGACCCTAGACACAGCCCCTTTGGATGCAGCCTTAGCCCTAGGGATTAAGCCCATAGGCACCGCTGTCTATGGGCAGCTCCCTGGATATTTGGGAGATCGAGTTGATGACATTGAAATTATCGGTGACGGCAATCGGCCTGACTTAGAAACAACGTTAGCACTTAAGCCAGACCTGATTTTAGGGTCAGCCATTAGCCATAACAGAATATACAACAAACTCTCTCAAATCGCCCCAACGGTCTTAACAGAGGGGAGCGGACGAGCCCATGATTGGCCGGAGAATCTCCAGCTCTATGCAGAGGCCCTGGGCCAGTCCGAAACTGTAGATCAGCTATTACAAGACTATCGACAAAGGGTGCAACAACTGCAAGAAAAAATCGGTCAGCCCCAGACACTAGAGATTTCTGTGCTATTGGTTTCTAATGATGTTGTTAGAGCCTATACCACCGGAAGCTTTTCCGGTTCGGTACTGCAGGATGTTGGTTTTTCGCGAACCCCGGTGCAAGATGATAGACAAGACTATGCTTTGGAGTTATCTCGTGAAGCGTTAGACACCCTTGATAGTGATTATATTTTTCTGATTTACTCTAGTTCTCGACCAGGACGATTATCAAAAGCTGACTTTGTAGCTAACCCCATCTGGTCTCAGCTTGAGGCTGTCCAGCAAGGTAACGTTTGTCAGGTAGACAACGACGTTTGGATTGCAGGGCGTAATGTTCTAGCGGCAAATCAGATTTTGGCAGATGTTGAAGCTTGTTTGAAGTGACTAGAGCCGGAGCAAGCTACCCCGTACGTATCGTTGGAATATTGAGAGTCATTGCCAATAGTGTCATACTAAGCTAAAGGTATAGTGGCAGCTTTGTGATGGCTAAAATTCTGACGGGTGATGAAGTCAACGGAATTCTATCAGAGTGCCGTGCTGACGGTTGCCTGACAGAATACACTGAAGGAGCTGAGTCCTTTATTCAGACACCCCCAGCTTTGGGTCAGGGTTGGGGCCGTCAGATCGAGCTGCGTCCAGGGCTAACGCTTAGCGTTATAGATATTACTAAGCATCAGAACCATGTATACAAAATCCAGCAGCATTCGTTGTCCATGCCGCTGACGTTTAACTATTATCTAGCCGGTGGCTGTCAGGTAGACAATGATGGCTTAACTGGTGCCGAAGAAGAAATCGCAGGGAAAAGCTATCTTTACCGGGTACCCAATACAGCAGAACTTGAGGCATACCCCGCTGGGAAACGGATATGTTGTTTTCAGATTCGAGTGGCGCTGGAACTGATCCATGGGTTTTGCGATCGCATCCATGAATTCCCCACCGTCCTCAGAAACACCCTGGAACACCCAGAAAACACAATTCTGTATCACCCCAGCCGCATTACCCCAGCCCAGCGACAGATTCTACAACAGATCTTAGAATGGCCCTACCAGGGACTAGCTCGCCAGCTCTATTTAGAAGGCAAAGTCCTAGAGCTGCTGGCCCTACATTTTAACCAAGTCATCATTGGTTCACCCCAGCGATCCACCTCCATCAAGGCTCGGGACATCGATCGAATCTATGAAGCACGGGATATCCTGATTCAAAATGCCGTTAACCCCCCTTCGTTAGCAGAGCTAGCCCACCGCGTACATCTCAATGAATTGAAGCTTACCCAGGGCTTTAAACAGGTTTTCGATACCACTGTTTTTGGCTACCTCTACAACTATCGTATGGAGCAAGCCTGTCAGCTTTTGCAAACAGGCAGCCTCAATATTCAAGAAATTGCCCGCAGCGTTGGTTATACCAGTCGTAGCTCCTTTGTCGCAGCGTTCAAGAAGAAGTTCAAGGTGGCCCCCAGCCTTTATCTAAAAAAGATTGGATAGGCAAAAACGTTGATTAACAGAGCGCTGGAGCAGGTTTACATGGGCAAAATTCATTCTTAGCATAATAAAAAAATCGCTCCAGAAGACAAAACACTAGTTTTCAAAGACAGTAATGCCTAGAAGCCTGTCTACTCACACCCCTATATTGAAAATAATTCTTAAATAGACCCGCGTGCAATCAGTTTTCCATTGGGGAGGCTACAGGCTGCAACGTGGATGAAGTTCAAAACATTAATCGCAAATAGCAGACATCTTCCGCCCGTAGGTTGCGGAGAGTTTTCTGGCGAGTTTAGTGTTCAAGACAAAATTAAGGTGTGAGGAAGTATGACAATCTTAAATAAACTGGTTGGCCATAATCTGATAGCTGGGCTAATACTAGCCATCGTTATCCAACCGGGCTTAGCTAATACTCCACGAGCTGAAGAGCTAGGTTTAGAAGATAATCCTGAAGATATCACAGCAGCAGATGGCTCGCTCGCTCAGACACCGGTAGAAGAAGCACCCGAGAGTAATTCTGAACCAGAAAGTGATGCGGCTGAAGACACGTTGCGCATTGTTGTCACAGCCACCAGGACAGAGGAAAATGTTTTGGATGTTCCTCGCTCAGTAACTGTGATTGACCGAGAACAGATCGAGCAGCAGCTGGAATTAACAAATAATCTGCCTGACATTTTAGGCAAACTAGTGCCGGGTCTGTCACCACCACCGCTGCAAACTACCACCCGTGGTTTCACTCTGCGGGGACGCAATATTCAGGTTTTGGTGGACGGGGTGCCCCAAGGTGGCAATGCCAGCGCACAGCGTGCCCTCAATACCATTGCTCCTGATGCTATTGAGCGAGTTGAAGTTGTGCCGGGGGCTAGCGCTATTTACGGCGATGGGGCCACAGGCGGCATTATTAACATCATTACTCGAGCTCCCGTCGAAGAAGGTGTGGTCTACGATATCAGCGTCGGTACCCGCGTTGGTCTCACCTCAGTTGAAGATGATAGTTTTAGCTACAATGTGCGCCTGGGTGTAGCAGGTGCCGATGAAAGGGCGGACGGACGTGTTGTCTTGACCTACGACAATGACAATGCCCGATTTGATGCCAATGGCGATCGCATTCCCCCAACAGGTGTAGGAGAGAACGATCGTTTAGGATTTTTGGCCAAAGTAGGGTACGACCTGGATGAACAACAGCGTTTGGGATTGACCTACAGCTTCTATAGAAACACCCCTAACACCGAGTTTGAGACCGATACCGCTATCTTTGATATTCCAGGAACCCAAACAGCCAGAGCCATCAGAGCTGAAAGTTTTGATTACGAGCTGGAGCCAGAGTCCATTAATCACATCGTTAACCTTACTTATCGTCATACTGATGTGCTAGGTTCACAGCTGGATGCTCAGCTTTATTATCGCGATGAAGAAACCATCAATGGCTTGAGCGACTTTCGAGGTAGAGGTTTTCCAGCCTTTTTCCCAATCACATCTCAATTTACTGATGACTTTTCAGAGCTAGGTGCCCGGTTGCAGATAGACACCCCCATCGGTAACTCTGCTAGTGTGCTTTGGGGGGCAGATTATTCCCAAGAAGAAAATGATATTGCAATCTTATTGGTAGATACGGATGCCGTGGAAGCTAATCGAGAGGTCAATATCATTAGCGATGATTTATCGTTGTTTCCCCCCTATGAATTAGACAGTCTGGGGCTATTTGCCCAGGCCAGATGGGATATCACCGATCAATGGCAAATCAGTGGTGGAGTACGCTACGACGACTTTAATTTTTCCGTGGATGATTATGCTCTGGCGTTTGCATTTCCCCGTGAGCGGGAGGGGGGCAGTGGCGGTGCTGACGATGTCTCTTTTAATGCGGGAGTTATTTATCGGCCCATTCCAGAGGTGGGAGTATTTGCTAACTTCTCCCAAGGGTTTTCCATTCCTAATCTAGGCTCGGTGTTCTCCGGTGCTACCGAAACATTTAGCATTGATGACGATTTGCTCCTGGAGCCGCAAGCGGTGGATAATTTTGAGCTGGGAGTGCGGACAGAATTTGGCCAGGTACAAGCCAGTCTAGCTGGATTTTACAATGAGTCTGACCTGGGCAGCTTTGTTCGGTTTAATCAAGAAACTGGATTTTCAGAACTGTTGCGAGCACCGCAGCGTAACTACGGTGTAGAAGCCTCTGTGGACTGGCAACCCAGCAATGTTTGGCAGCTGGGAGGCTACTTTAGCTGGAGCGAAGGAGAAAGTGACACCGATGATGATGGTGATTTTGAGGCGTTAGGATCGCTCAACGTGCCGCCCTACAAGGTCGGTCTCTATGTGCAAAATGCCACCACCCCCCGATGGACTAATCGATTGCAGCTTTTGGTCGTAGGAGATCGCGATCGCGCCTTTGACGATGGTGTAGATACTTTTGACATTGATAGCTATGCCACCCTAGATTTGCTCAGTAGCCTCAGAGTCGGCGATGGTCAGCTTACCCTGGGTATCGAAAATCTATTGAACACCGACTATTTACCCCTAACCTCTCAAGAACGGGTCGGTCGTTTTGAAGAGCGACGCTTTGCACCTCCGGGTACAACTGTGAGCCTACGCTATTCCGTTAGCTTTTAGCACCATGATCAACGTTGTTCATCACGGCCTAGTAGGTTTAGTCATGGGTGGTCTGCTAACTAGCTGTCAGCAGACCACCCCAGCGCCTTTATCCGATATGCCCATGCGTGCCGTCGAGCATGCCATGGGCACATCTCAAGTACCGGTTTCACCGGAGCGCGTTGTTGTTTTAGATTATGCCCCTCTAGACACGGCTTTAGCGCTCGATATTCTGCCCATCGGTCGGATTACACTACCAATATCTCCTATTTATCCAGAAGCCATAGAGGATATGGCCATTGTCACTGAAGGTACGCAACCTAGCTTAGAAGTAATTTTAACGCTCAAACCAGACCTAATTTTGGGCTCTAAAATTGATGCTGGCCAACAGTATCGACGACTATCGAGAATAGCCCCCACTGTAGTTGCAAGAGACAACGGTCGTAAAGGTAACTGGCAAGAACACTTTCGACTCCACGCCAAGGCCTTAGGAAAGACTGCGCAGGCTGAACAACTCTTAACGGATTATCAACAGCGAGTTGAGGCTATTCAAGTAAAGTTAGACCAGCCCCTAAAAACTATGACAGCATCAGTTGTGACTAACTGGAGCGGTGGCGTAGTGGCCTATACTACCCATAGCTTTTCAGGGTCGGTCTTACAGGATCTTGGCTTTGAGCGTAATCCGGCCCAGGATAAAGGCAGAGGCCATGGTATCCGTCTATCTAAAGAGAACTTATCGGCCATTGATGGTGATATTCTGTTTTTAATGCATCAATCAACGGATGATGACAGCATTGCTAAAACAGAATTTATTAGCGACCCGCTGTGGTCAACTTTAAACGCCGTCAAGCAGGGCATTGTTTGCGAAGTAGACAGTACCACCTGGGCTGGTGGCCGTAGCATTTTGGCGGCTAACCAGATTTTGGCAGATGTGGAACGGTGCTTATCCCAAGACAACTGAGTTTCTCACACCAAAACCGTTAGTCCTTTTAGCTAGAGGTCTTGAGGATGGGCATAGTCCCATCCTTTTTCATAGTTGCCCCTTTTCTTAAGTTATGCGCACCTTTACCCTCATTTGGTTTGGTCAGCTGGTATCCACCCTCGGCACCTACATGACGTTCTTTGCCCTCACACTATGGGCCTGGGATCAGACAGGTTCGGCAACGGCGCTGGCGCTGGTGGGGTTCTTTTCCCAGTTACCCAAAATCCCCACAACATTATTTGCCGGGCTAATTGTGGATCGCTTTAACCGCAAATATCTGATGCTCTTAGGAGATATCGTTGCAGCCCTGTCCACAGTTGTCATTGGCGTTCTATATCTCATGCAGCAGTTGCAAATCTGGCACCTTTACGGGGTTGTCATTCTTGCTGGAGGCTTTGGTCAAATTCAAACCCTAGCCTATCAGGCATCAATTTCTATGATGGTTCCCAAACGACACTACACCCGCACCGGCAGCATGGCATCAATTGTTCACTATGGTTCCAATATTGTCGGTCCTGCGTTGGCGGGTGTTCTATATCCACTGATCGGTCTATCGGGCATTGTCCTGGTCGATTTAGTCACCTTTGCAGTAGCGTTTGCCACGCTGCTGGCAGCAACCATACCCCAGCCCGAGAAGACCCCTGAACCCGACCATCTGATCAACAAACTTACCTTTGGGTTTCGCCACGTCTGGCAACAGCCTGGTCTCAAAGCCTTGTTACTCATCACCATTTTGTTCACCTTTGCCCACGATATGGGGGCAGCGCTTTACAGCCCCATGATTTTGGCCCGCACCAACGGCAGTGCTCAGACATTGGCCAGCATATCGGCCATAGCGGGGGTGGGTGGCGTGGTCGGAGCGATTGTTGTCAGTATTTGGGGTGGCCCCAAGCGCCGCATCAATGGCGTGCTGGGCGGATATATGGGCGCAGGTCTCAGTAAAATAGCATTTGGCCTGGGACAATCGCTGACGGTTTGGCTACCGGCTCAGCTATCTTCATCCTTGAACTTTCCTTTGTTAGGCAGTGCCCGAAGCGCCCTGTGGATGGATAATATTTCACCTAATATGCAAGGTCGAGTTTTTGCCGCCAACAGTTTAGTAATTCAAGGGGCAAGCGCCGTGGCGGTATTGCTGGCAGGGCCGCTGGCAGATCGGCTGCTAGAACCGGCCATGATGCCTGGAAGACCACTGTCCAATATATTCAGCCCCAGCTTTGGCAGCGGTCCCGGTGCTGGTATGGCTATTCTGTATGCCCTGTGCGCTTTGGCGATGATAGCCGCAGGCATAGGTGGCTTTTTGATACCCAGCCTAAAGAAGATTGAGGATGCTTAACAGAGTTGAAAGACGTACAGCCCATAATCAAATCCTTGTTTCTGGATTAAACCCAGCGTTCAGGAAAGTTGATGTAGCATTAAAATGCTGTATCCATCAAAGGAAGGTTTGACATGAGGATATCCTCAAGTTCAATGCGAAACATGGCATTGATTGGCTTCAGTATTGTGGTGAGCCTCAATATTTATGGCCATTTTATCCTCCGCCAACCTGCGGCTGCGCCGTTTTCTAATCAATGGTGGTTTACTTGGGCACCCAGTTATACCGTCTGGTTTATATTTTTAGCCATCGGCTATCAGGGCATTCTCAGAAGACGGCATAGATAGCTGTCAAGTAAGCCCTTCAGCCGGTCTTGTTGACTAAAAGACTCGCAAATACAGCCTCCAGCAGACATAGTGACTGGAAAAGCATCGCTCAATATTGAGAATGAATAGCAATAATGTCATACTTTTGAGTAGAGTTCTACCACGATGACATAGATGGCTAAGGTGCTAACCGGTCCTGAAGTTGATGAAATCATAAACGAATGCCATGCCAACAAAGAAGCAGCATGGTATCAGGAAGGTCCTGAGTCCTTTTGGCAAATGCCTCCACCGTTGGGCTGGGGCTACGGACGTGAGATAGAGTTGCGACCAGGTCTATGGCTAACAATTACGGATCATAAGAAACGTCAAACCCACACTTATAAATTTAGACATTCGCCAACTAGGCCATTAAGTCTAGCTTTTTATCTTTCAGGCGGTAGCTATATGGATAATGGGGGGTTAAAACTAGTTCAAGAGGAAGTGGCGGGCAAAAGCTATTTTTATTGCTTACCTAACACGCCTGAGACCGAGATATATCCAGCTGAAAATCACACCTGTGCCATTCGGCTTCGGATTTCACCAGAGCTAATGCCCATATTTAGCGATCGCATCCACGAACTCCCCACCGATCTCCGGCAGGCCATCGAACATCCAGAAAACGCCCTGCTTTACTACCCAAGTCGGATCACCCCGGCCCAACAGCAGGTGCTGCAGCAAATTCTACAGTGGCCTTACCAAGGCATTACCCGTCAGTTTTATCTAGAGAGCAAGGCCCTGGAGCTGATCGCCCTGCACCTCAGTCAAATGCTGACCAAGTCGCCTGCCCAGGGTAAGCCCCTGATCGCCCGAGACATCGACCGGATCTACCAGGCACGGGATATTCTGATTCAAAATATGGTCAATCCGCCCTCGCTGCCAGAGCTGGCTAAGCAGGTGCAGCTTAATGAGCGCAAGCTCAAACAAGGCTTTCGTCAGGTGTTTGACCACACAATCTTTGGTTATCTCCACGACCACCGTATGGAGCAAGCCCGTCAGCTATTACAGGCGGGCCAGCTCAATATTCAAGAAACGGCCCGGTGGGTGGGCTACGCCAGCCGCAGCTCCTTTGTCGTTGCCTTTAAGAAAAAGTTTCAGGCATCCCCTAGCCATTACCTCAAAAACTCAGGCTAGGCAAAAGTCCGGCTAAAGAACAAAACAGTCCCGCTCGAAAACGTCACACACCAAAACCATGTAGGTAAATGCCCTAGTATTGATAACAATTCTTAACTAGCGGACCAGGGATATCTAGTCTCTTTTGGCTGCAGGGGCTCAGCGAAACTTTAGGTGTGAGGAATCATGAAAATTCAAATGCAGTGGGTTGGTTATGTAGCCAGCCTAATTTCGGCAGTGTCAGCTCAATCAGTTCTAGCGCTGGATATTTCCGAAACTGAGGTAGAGCAGCTTAGTCAGGCCGCTCCTGTACAGGGCTCAGATGAAGCCGACGACGACGCTGACGAGGAAACTGCGGAAGACGCTAAACCTCTACGCATTGTTGTTACAGCTACCCGTACTGAAGAAAACATTTTAGATGTTCCTCGCTCCATTACCGTCATTGAGCGAGAAGACATTGAGCAACGGTTGCTCTTCAACAATAGTCTGGCCGATGTGCTCGGCAGGCTAGTACCGGGCTATGCGACTCCTCCTGGAACGACCGAAACTCAGCCACGGGGAGGATTGCGAGGTCGTCCTATTGTAGTGCTGATTGACGGTGTGCCGCAGACTCCTAATAACGATGGGTTTGGCTCCAGTTTGCGAACGATTGACCCAGAGCTGATCGAACGCATTGAAATACTGCGTGGACCTAGCGCTATCTATGGCGACGGCGGCACTGGCGGCGTTGTCAACATCATTACCCGCAGACCAACCGAAGACGCTATCAGCTATGAATTTAGTACCGGTGTTGATGTCGGTCTCACTTCAAACCAGAGCGATCGCATTGGCTACAGCGGCACGTTTGGTGTGTCGGCCGCCGATGAGCGGGGTGATGGCGTGCTGGCAATCTCCTACGACACGGTCAATGGCCAGTTTGATGCCGACGGTGATCGGATCATTCGCAACGGCATCAACGACACCGACCGGCTGGGGCTACTGGCAAAAGTGGGATTTAATCTAACCGACGAGCAGCGTTTAGGGCTCACCTACAACTTTTTCAAAGACGAAACGTTTAGTGACTTTACCATTGATAATTCTGTTCTGGCTGACCCCGATGCAGAATTTGGTCGGGCCCTACGGATTGATGTTGACTATGAGGAACCACCGGAACAAGTCAACCATGTTCTCAATCTCACCTATCGCCATGAGAATATTTTTGGCTCACAGCTAGATGCCCAGGTCTACTATCGCGATACTGAACTGGTGCAGATTTTTACAGATCTCAGAGGGCTGGGGCTACCGCCTTTTTTCCCCGCCCTCTGGCAGACCACCCTGGATGACACCGAAATCGGCGGGCGGTTGCAGATTGATACGCCTTTGGGTAATTCAGCCAACCTACTATGGGGGGCCGACTATTCACAAAATGACACCGCATCACCGCTGTTTATTGGAGACGTAGCAACGTTCAGCGCCACTGGCCGCATCGACATTGTTGACACTAGCCTGGACCGCTTTGCAGCCTACGAGCTAAACAGTTTGGGGTTGTTTGCGCAAAGCAGCTGGGATATTACCGACCAGTTTCAAATTAGCGGTGGCCTCCGCTATGAAAATGTTGACCTCTCGGTTGAAGACTACAATCTAGCCTTCCGATTTCCTCGGGAACGTCAGGGAGGAGAGAGCAGCTTTGATGATGTGCTGTTTAATGCGGGTTTGCTTTATCGACCCGTTCCAGAAATTAGCCTATTTGCTAGCTTTGCCCAGGGCTTTTCGATTCCTAACCTGGGCAGTTCATTACAGGGCGTACCGCCTGCGTTCAGCGTCACTGATGATTTACTCCTGGATCCTCAAAAGGTAGATAACTACGAAATTGGCCTGCAGTTTGAGTTTAATCAGCTGCAGGGAACCCTGGCCGGTTTTTACAACGAGTCTGACCTTGGCAGCACGTTAACTATCGATCCAGTTACCGGGTTTCCCGTCGTTAATCGTGCTCCTCAGCGTAACTACGGTGTGGAGGCTACGCTAGATTGGCAGCCCAGCGATACCTGGCGATTGGGCGGTCTATTTAGCTGGAACGAGGGTGAAAGCGACGTCGACGACGATGGTGACTTTGAAGAACTCAGCCTGCTAGAGATAGAGCCCATCAAGGTGGGGCTGTACCTCGAGAACGAGACGACACCGGGATGGACCAATCGATTTGATGTGTTTCTTGTGGGTACCCGTGACCCTAGCCCTAGCGATGTGGCTGGTGGTTTAGTCAATTCTGTTGGAGACTATACCACCGTAGACTTTACTAGCAGTATCGATTTAGGTAAAGGCAAGCTCAGTTTGGGCATTGGCAACTTGTTTAATGAACAATATGCCAGCGTTAGACAACAAACATTTGGTGGTGCTGTTAACCGAATTTCTGCAGCCCCAGGGCGTACCTTTCAGATGCGTTATTCTGTCAGTTTCTAACTATGGAGCAATCTACTCGTAAAGGATTTATCAGCATAATTGTCGGGTTACTACTGACAGGCTGTCAGCAGCCCTCGGTTGTAGAGCCAATAATTGACC
>ERZ1740067.1094-NODE-1094-length-19594-cov-6.881314_pt1 | contig 19594 bp, 15 predicted proteins | sample MGYA00581736_ERZ1740067 | MGnify/ENA primary metagenome ERZ1740067 (study PRJEB43018, sample SAMN04849236) | marine metagenome | isolation source: floating plastic debris | place: Pacific Ocean | collected 2008-08-27 | study: EMG produced TPA metagenomics... | reverse complement strand
CCACTTGATGCCAACGCTAAGGCCGATGGCGAGCGCACTAAGGGGAGTGCGTAATGCGCTGAGGCCGTTATCCGCTAGCCCGTCGCCTACCTTCTTCTCCCACGCCAACCAAGCCACCACCAGCGGCAGCAAGAACCAGCTGTCATAATGGCCACCGCCTGCAAAGCTATACATGATCAGCGGATTCCAAGCATATAGCAGAGTCGCTCGATAGCCAAACCGGTTGCTAAGCAGCCCACAAATGCAAAGATCCGCTGCTACAAACGCCGACTTAAACAACAACACAGACGGACTCATCGCCGCTAACAATCGAAAGCCCAACTGTGTAATCGGTGGATAAATTCCGGCCAAGTGGGAATGGTTAATCTCTCCCCACCAGTCAAAGCGCAGGGGAATCAGCACATCCGCATCTGGCGCGAGCAGGTAAGGGTTAAACCCTAGGTTTTGAATATGCCCTTCCCAGAGGTAGCGCCAGATATCGTCGCCAGGATACATCGATAGGAGAATGATGCGAGGTGCGATCACCACTCCCCAAAACCAAGCCCAGCCCATTTTTCGCAGCAGCCAAGACCCAACAAAGCCTACCCCCATCAACCCCATTCCCCGCCAAAACAGCGGCACAGCCTGGGCGTCGTTGAGGAAATCACCATGGGGAGCAGCGAGGATACTGCCCATGACAAAGAGAAGTGAGACCGCCCATAACAATATTCGCTGAAAGCGATCTTGCCCTGCAAGGCTATCTTTCTCTGTCAATCTATCTTGCTCTGTAGGGCCATCTTTCTCGACCAGAGCAAGGCGAGCGCGCCAACTCACTGATACCTCCGCTTATCCCAGAAAACGACTTCCATCAGCTGCCAAATCTTCTGAAGATAGAGCCCTATTAATGTTGTCAAAATCACCTGTCCTGCTTTGATACTGCCGCGAACGGTCCCCGCAATTTTAGAACGTCCACCTTGACGAGGTCGATAGTTTACTGGTTGCTCACACACGCGTAACCCCTGAGCAGCAGCCTTTGCCTGCATCTCCACGGTCCAGCCAAACCCACGATCGGCCATTTCAAACCCATCGAGGCACTCTCGACGAATCAGGCGTAGCGGGCCCAAATCTTCGTAGGCATAGCCCCAGCCCAGTCGAATGAGTCGAGTCGCCAGCCAATTGCCAAAATTTTGTACAGAAGTCAGCTGTCCGCGACCGGCCAACGTTCCTCGGCGGTTCCCTAAGATAAGGTCGTAGGCGGCGCGCAGTGACAACAATTGTGGCAACTGAGAGAGATCATCACTGCCATCGCCATCACAAAAGAGAATCCAGTCTGCGGTTTGTGCAGCGGGTGTTTGTAAGCCGCTCCAGCAGGCTTGTCCATAGCCTCGGCGAGGTTCACTGATAACCGTAGCGCCTTGCTTTGCTGCAATCAGAGGGGTGCGATCACTGCTCCCATTATCAACAATGCAAATGTTGAACAGATTTTGCTGATGCAATTCGCAAATCACACCAGCAATTGTCTCTTCCTCATTTAAAGCTGGAATAATAACAACAATATCGTCCAAAGCAAGCTCTAATTAGCAACAACCGAGCGGAGCAATCCTTTGTCCGACCCAGTTCTTCCTTTTTAAGCCACCGTGTATGCGGAAATATGAGAGTCTGCTTAATCTATTCGCCTGTAATATTTACCCAGGTTCTTGGGACTGAACTCTTTGGACTGGGCTCTTTGACTGGACTACTCGCGGGTACTAACAGTCAAAACCTGTGGCGGCGTTGCATCCGGTGGATACAAGAACTGGACTGTCATATCCCGCTGTTCGCCCGGTGCCAGTGTTACTTCTACCATCGGTTCGCCCTGCTCACCTCTGTTCTGTACCAGATAGGTGTAAGCTGCGCGCGATCGCCCGTCATCTGCTTTATAAATCACCAGCACCGTTCCTCGGAAAAACACGCGAGACTCTGGCGAAGCATAAAACTCCAACGCATCATTTTGACTGTCGTTTTGTAGCGGCGTCTGCATCGATAGAGACACTGTCTTGGGACTATCGGTGTTGTTTACGAGCGGCAGTGCCAATTTGTACTCCACACCGTAGTTGCCGTTGCCCAAGTAAGCAGTGTCGCTATAGCGGACAGGCACAGGGGCACTCTGCACTTGCCCAGTGCCAAACGTATTGCGCTCCAAAGTGCTTAAACCATAGGAAATATGCTCTCCTGGTGCAGGAATCGCCAGCTGAGAGCTGCCCCGATCTGTCAGCGTTGCCCGCCACTGGGAGCCTTCAGCGACACCCGCAACCCGGCCATAGCGGAAGGGATTGGCACGGCTGCCCGGACGGCTAGGTGGTTGATCGCGTGGGGTAAGCAGTTGGCCGCGAAAGAGTAGCTGCTTCCACTCATCTAAGCTTGGTACTCGTTCATTGCCTCCACTTTGTGGGGCGTGCATTGCTAGGTTAGCAACGTACACAGGGCCGCTACTGTTGAGTCGCAGCAGGGTAGAACGCCCGTTTAGCCGAGGACCTTCACCCGAGCTAGCACTCACGGGAGGCGGCGTCAGCGGGCTGCCCGGTGGAAGCGTACCATCGGTTGCGACATTCAAGCGGCGCAGCGGGATAGGGGCATTCAGCAACAGGTGGCTTTCGCCCGGAGGAATGGTGACCTGAGAAGGCAAGGTAGACTGGCGACGACCGCGTAGGACATCATTTGTGACTCGGCTACCCGGGCCGGAAAAGTTGTTGCTATACAGGTTAGAAGTTCCTGAGGCAATCTCGTTCCAGGGAGACTCTTGGCTAATGTGTGAGGCACCATCACGAACGCTGAGTGTAACAGCGCGATCGCCTGGATTATGAACAATAATCGCCTCGTATACCGTGCGCGTATCTCGATCATCTTGACCGCGAGCAACGTGGTGAGAAAAGATATCAAACCGCCCATTAAACGTGTAGTTGAGATGAGCGTTCGGGTCGGACTTACCTCTGCTAGGAAACGTAGAGAGCAAAATGCCGTCTTTACTACTAATAATCTCAGGACTGTTGCTGTTAAAAACAGGAACACTGTCTAACCCGCCGGGCAAAGGCCGAACGTCCTGCGGAATCGTGATTACGTCAGCCTGTGCCACTAGCGGCACGCGCTCAGTCAACGAATTCGGAACTGGGATGGCTGCTTCGGTTAGCGGACTTGCAAGCGAAAGCAGTGAGAGAAAAGAAAACATTGTTTAATCAAAAGCCCGTAAAAGGAGCCCACAGAAGGTCAGGTCGGCCAACAGTCGGGAGTGAATTTTATGATGGGTTGGAAATCAGTAGCAGGGGTAACAAAACGAACGGCTCTGACCATATCACCACAAATGGGAGGCTGGCAATTCGGTGTAGGACAGTTGGGGTTCGTGGGTATGAACAAGCAAAAATTGCAGCACAATTCAAGCGACGCGAGGACATAAACGTTGGTCGCTTACGCTCTCGAGTCCAAGTAAAACTCAATACGCGACTCTAGCTGACTGATCGGAAAGTTTTGAGTCCAATACTCACTCAGCGCATGGCCAAAGGCCCAAGCCCGACAATCGGCGCTGACACCAGGGTCGGTTTTAAGCAAAGCTGGCCAGAGCGTCAGCAGGTCAAAGGCCGCTTTGCCCATACCACCGTCTGTGAGTAGAGAATACAGTTCATAGGACATTTGAAGTTTGCCCAAAACGATGGGTACTTCTTCCACCGGAATTTGCTCAATCAACAGCGCACCGACAGCCGGATTACCGGTCGTCATCATCGAGATAAATTGCAAAATTGGACTCTTTAGGAGCTTGGTGAGCCCCTCTGTTGTCGTCATTTGAAAGGTGTAGCGGTCGATGATTTTGGCAGCGGCAGTAATGCGGGCCTCTTGGTTGCGCAGGAAGCGGGCAAGACGGAGTTGTTTGGTCGGAGCGATCGCCTCCACCAAAGCCTTGGCCAGTGCTTCATCGCCCCAGGCATCCCGCCCCTCGTGCTGAGCGACCAGCGGCAGCACCTGCTCACAGTACTCGCCTAGCTGCTCTGCCCGATACGCCACCGCTTCACGAATCGCCGTTTCCTTGGGCCAGGCACCCGCTTCCCAATGGTAGGGCGGGCTCCACTCGCGGATAGGTCGTAGCTTATCGACCTGATTGACGACCGCAATTGCCGACAAATCGGCGACTTCACGTCGCATCGCTTGCAAAAAATCAGCATCCATTTGTAGGGCCGGATCCAGCGCAGGTGTCACCAGCAGGAGCAAATCAGCCTGCGCAGCGTAGTCAATCACCTGTTCGCGCAAATCTTCTCGGGCCGCCTGTTCGTAGCCGGGCGTGTCCCATAGCGTCAGCGCTTCGTAGTCTTTTGCCTTACCTGAGGCAAGTCCTTTCAACTGCCAGCGATAGCTTTGAATCGTATCTGTACTGGGCAGGACATCGGTAGCTGCGCGTTCCGCTTGGAAAAGCGTATTGATCACGCTGCTTTTCCCCGCGCCCGTGCGTCCTACTAATAGGATATTGACCGGCTTTTGATCCAAGTCTTCTGTAGGCTCGGCTCGCTCTAAAATTTCGCGCAGGGTTTCCGTCTTGGCCTCCGGAACAGCGGGCACTGAGCTAGTGACCTCAGCCATAGCAATTTTTCCATCGCCGCCGTAGAGCGAAACTGCCTGCTGAGCGAGGTTTCTCAACACTGCTTCGCGCAGCATATTGCTCAGGTTCATCAAGATTTGCTGATTAGCTTGGCTGGTATTTTTGGCACTGGCCTGACGGGCGATCGCAGCCACTGGATTCAGCACCCACTGGGCCCAATTAAACGCCTTAATCAGTTTCTTTGCCGAAGGCTCCAGCTTTTGATACAGCTCTACACCTTCCACCATTTGCCCTACAGACACCTGGGAAAGCACAGGAGAGAGCTTTTTCATCATGCGATCGGTATCGTCCACCGTGCCCCGAATCAGCCCGTAGGCGTCTGGCACGTAAATATTAAGTAGAGGCCGCTTCACCTCTGGATAGTAGATTTGAGCAATCGAGGTCACCAGCGCCAGACACCGCTGCCAAAACTTTGACCAGTCATCCCACACAGGGGCATCGTCTTTGGCTGAGCGTAAAACTTGAGTGAGCGTAGCTTCCACCTGAGCAAGCTCATCTACCTGGCCAGAGGCTAGCCCGGCCCTTTCAGCCGCCGCTGTCGCCTCAGCCGTTACCGCTTCTAGCTCAGCATTCACTTCTGAAACTAGCGCTTCGGCCTGGGCAAAGGCTGGACGTGTCCACCGCACCAGCAGCAGTCGCCAGCCCAACAGCATAAAAATAAAAACCGCCCAAATCCAGTTCAACCCCCAGGCACGAATCTGCTGACCCGCCGCTACCAGCACAAACGCCACAATAATGGCAATTGGCGCAATCAGCAGCGCAATTTGCCAAGGCTTTAGTCGTATCAGCATAGACTGGCCCTTACCTTATTTGCTCAGCTCCAGTCTAATACGGGGAATCGGCCTTGTTTATCTGCCTAAAGCTAATAGATTCAAAGCTGGCTGGGTCAAAAACGAAAGGGCGAAACAGCTCTGGGTCCCTTGTTTCAGCCTGCTGCTGAAGCAAGCGCATCATCACAATAAAGCAGACAATGGCAGCTGATCGTAACCATAAATGTTGAGAGTCGGTTTCGGGTCGACGAGAAGGCACTGAGCGTTAAAAAATCAAACAACTGATGCAATCACCAGCAACTTTACACATAAAGCCTTGGAATTACATTATTTACAAGCACATAATGTTTGTAATTTTAGTGTATCAAAGAACACATATTTTAACAAAGAGTTAATGTTTGCATTCACAGCTGCCGAGCGGGTCGAGTGCGGTAGCCTAAAGAAACTCATTTTCACATTAGAGGCTCATTTAACCAAGATGCCGCAGGCAAAATCAGGTGACACCGTTCGAGTTCATTACACAGGCACGCTGAATAACGGTCAGGTATTTGACTCTTCAAAAGACCGTGCACCCCTCGAATTCACATTAGGGACAGGGATGGTCATTGCTGGGTTTGATGCTGCCGTAACTGGGCTAGAACCAGGTGAAACCGTGACCAAAACAATTCCAATGGACGAAGCTTACGGCGCGTACAATCCAGAGATGGTTGGAGATATTGAAAAAGCAAATATTCCAGCAGATTTTGAGTTAGAAGTGGGACAGCGGCTAGAAATGCAAGTGCCCGGCAAAGCGTCAATGTCCGTCACCATTACTGATATCAACGGAGAGATAGTGACCCTCGACGGTAATCATCCTCTGGCCGGACAAGATTTGACCTTTGAGCTAGAGCTGGTAGAGATTGTCGGGTAGGGATGATTGACGGGTAGAGATTATTGAATAGCTGCCCATGCAAACAACATTCTCGAATATGACGCTTTCATGTGTCAAAGACGTCACCTTACGACGATGGCAATGAATTTGTTTGGGAAGTAATTCCAATCTCCTTAGCGCTAATTTTTCCGCCTATTCGCTTTAATTGCTGCGCGATCGCCTTAAAGAAGTTTCGTTTTCTTAGCAGCTTTGGCTTCTTATCTGGCTGCTTCAAAAAGCGATAAGACAAAAACGTATCTTGATAGCAGATGCCAGTATCTTCTCCCTCGCAGAGCCGCTTAAACTCACTGGCAGAGTAGCCCATGTAGTGAATCCGATGAATAGGCTTCAAGCCCTGCTGGTTGTAAAGCACTTCAACGGCCACAAAAGGATCGGCATTGGCGCAGTTGCCCGTACGTTCCTGACCATTTTTGCTGCGGGTAAAGTTAAACAGTTTATGGTCGCGCGAAAGCGTCATGTAATTGAACAAAAAGGCATCATCCCACCATCCATTGCCATTCACCCAGCTGATCTCTTGGTCATGGATAAGTTTATCTTTGAGGCGCTGAAGCGTTGCGACATCAAAGAGCCCACGCTTGGAACCAAAAAAACTAGAGCAGTGCAGTCGCTCTCGAATTTCGTCCTCATTAAACTGCCCGGTGGCTTCAATGAGTGAAATGTTCAAAGCAGCCTTTGCGTTTGACTTAGCATGCTCCCAATCGTCGAAGACAAAATCGTAACGGTCTAGCTTACCGAAGATATCGTCGATGGGCTTCATAGCCAGGCTATCGCCATCGAAAAAGACAAACTTATCGAATTCGCCATCAAAGGCTGCAAACTTGCGATGCAAATGGCCATGACACCAGCGAGGGTGGCTAAAGTTGGTTGCAATCGCACTAGGATGCGCAGCAATCACATCTTGGGCAAACGTTTCCCACCGATGAATAGCATCCCAATCTGTAAACAGGCTGACGTTAGGCCGCAACGCCACTTCCTGCTTAACCCGCTCTAACTGGCGATCAAACGGAATAATACAAACAGGAATATCCAAACCAATATTGACTTCGATACTGTTTAACAGCGCCACCAGCTGATCGTAAACGTGATCGTTCGCCAGTGTATAAATACCGCAATAGCTCATTGAAAGGGGCCTCCAAAAAAGCGAATACACATGGGGCTAGCAGCGTATTCGGCAATCGCTTATTGTTCGTTTACTGTGTACTTGATTTATTCGAGATTTATTCGGGTTGGTCTATGATCGACTTTCAGAAAATAAGAATCAGGAAGTAAGAAAAGGAGATAGCTGAAAAAGGGCTCTAGGTGACCGGAGAAATTGTGAAAACTTGAGGCTGCTACTGTTTCACATATTCTCCTGCCGCACTACGCTTAGCTCGCCATTGTTGCCACAGCAGCTGAGCTGCAATCACTAAGTCTTCTCTCAGGCGATAACGCTTTTTTCTCAGCCAATTGAGCCAGTAGAAATAGCAAATGGCACGCTCACGAACCTTGATAGGTGCGCGGCTAATGGCCTCAAAGTACTTAAACAGTATTTTCCAGCGAGGAAACGTAATTTTGCCTTTCTTGGACGGGTCAAACCAGGCCGTATACAGATGATATTGAGAGCGAGCAATCTGAGTAGATTGCGTCTCGTGATAACGAGGAAAAAATAAGTATTCTGGAATCTTGTGAAAACGACCCAGAAACGCTAGCTGCACCAAGAGCACACCATCGGCATGCGCATAGAAGCCCATAACGTCAGTTTTTTTTAGCGCAGCTGAGCGGATTAATCCATACACTTGATAGCAACGGTGGTCGCCAAATTTTTTGTCCCCAAACATCAATCCAAACAGCCGCTGATGCGGCTTTCCAGAATCCGTATTTAGCTCAATATCGTATTTCCCTCTGGCTGGACAATCCGTATCCGCAATTACATTAGCCATCGCATGGCTTAAAACAACAGAGGAGTCTCGCTCAAGCGCCTCAACACATTTTTCAATTAGATCTGGTGCCATCAAATCATCGTGGGCAGCCCACTTAAAGTATTCTCCTGCAGAGAGCTCAAAAACACGATTATGATTCCAGGCGGGGCCAAGATTCTCCTCATTGCGAACATAGCGAATTCGAGCGTCTTTAGCTGCGTACGCCCGACAAATCTCTTCAGTTCTATCTGTTGAGACATTGTCTGCAATGATCAGCTCAAAGTCAGCAAAGGTTTGAGCCAGAATGGCATCCAAGGTTTCTTCTAAATACTTCTCACCGTTGTAAACGGGCAGGCCAATGCTGACACGAACGGGAGAGGTGAATGTCATGGGAGCAACAACCAATATAGAAGTATAAAATATTACGGCAGCGACTTCACGATAGTGATTTCACGATAGTGGCTTCACGGTGGCGACTTCCCTGCCCAAATCGTATGTCGAAATTAAGTTTTAATCAAAAAAAGTTGAATAACCTTTACGAGGTGACGATGTTCTCTATTGGCATAAACTGTTTTGCTACGGTTTCTCACTGTCTAGCGACTGTCTTAGCTACAGTGCTGAGCAGTCGAATTTCGGGGAACAAACCCTATCAGGGTCTCCGGAAATTTGTCTGTAGCGATTAGAAAGCCTTGGTCATCCAATCGGGCAATGCCTTCCCAATTTCGCCCTGCGCCAATTAGCGCTAGTTGGATAGGAGCCGTATCGGTAAGGGCAATGCCTTGAGCACTATAGGTAAATTCGACAAGTCGCTCAACGGTGGGCTGCTGGCGATGGGTACGGCCTCTGCCATAGCGAACGACCAGTGGCTCTCGAGTGGGCAGCAAATCGCGATCACCTTCGTAGAAGTAGTTGATTGCCCAAAAGCGATCACACCCATCCAGCTGTGTGGCATCCGTAATTCGATACTCAATCGTTGGGAACGACACTGACGGTAATGAACCCAAGTCAAAGTCGAAAGCGTGCATTTGCGGCGCAGGGTTTACCTGTGCGCCACTAACTTCATAAATAGAGATAAGTCTATCTTCGGTTAGCAGCAACGCTTCATCTGCTTTATTCGGCGAAGAGGATTGTGCTGGGCTAATGGCCAAATTATCTGAGTCGATGACTAGTTCGCCGAGATTAGGAGCGATCGTTCCTTTGACAACGTAACCTTTTACCGAGCCATTCGCTTCTGCTTCGATAGTGAGAAAGGCTTGATTACCACGAAATGCGATCGCCTCATAGCCCTCAAATCCTTCTACTTTCGCGCCTATTCTGTTGTCTTGAAAGGGTATCGGCTTTGGTGACAACGGCTGAGAAATTTGCCCGTTTATGAAAGAGAGAATATCTCCCTTCGACAGGGCAAATACATGGTTACTCAAGCGCTCCGGGTACTGTGGTAAAAGAATCAGCCAATCTCCGTACCAGTCTAATCCTGATATTTCAGCATCTCTGTCAGCGAGTGGACCAGAAATAGGCAGCGCCATCACAGATTGTTCATCAGCCGTGAGAGGCAAAGCAGCCGTGGCCGGATTTTGGGCAGTAGGCATATGTGAGTAGGTTTGTGAGTAGTGCAGGGCGACAGCACCACATAGCCCGAGGAAAAATCCCAATTTCAGCAACTCATTAGCCATCAATCAGCCATCCCTTCTAATTGGGAGGTGCACACCATACGATGAAGCAATATACGATGAAAGTGATATTTCTGCATCCATCTGTTTTCTGCACAGTTTCTGTCAAAGAGAGGCCGAAGAGCGAAGGGAGGTAGAACAAGAAATCAGTGAACCACACACGCCAAAGATGCAGCTGATTGCTAGTTCTGTTTGCAGATTGTGAGGCCATGAGTTGATAGGCTAGAGACGACTTCAACCTCTAGGGACGCAACTTTCATGACTGTGAGCAGCAAAACCGCAAAAAAGCTCCTGTACGACTTTATGTTTGAAAGCGAAAGTGCCCAGCAGTGGGTCGAAGACGTCTGGGGACTGAGTCCATTTCTAGGACAAGGTGCGGCCAATGCGGCTGAGGTAATCGGGGCCTTACTCGAAACTTGCTCTGAACGGCAGCTGAATTCAGTTGTTTCTAGTTTGTACGCGGCTCATCAAGACACGATCAGCGAGCTTTCTTCGGCCAGTGAGTGGCGAGTTTCAATTGACCCCAAAGAGGCGGAGGACTAGATGTCTACAAATTGACTTTCTACTTATTGATTCAAAAGCTTGACTCAGAGCGGCTGTGGTTCAAATCCCAGAAGGTTAGCAACAATAACGGTGGGAAAGCTTTTGACAGATCGGTTGTACTCTTCTATCGCTTGGTTGTAGCGCATACGTTCTGTGGCAATGCGATTTTCGGTACCTGCAATTTCGTACTGTAAGTTGACAAAGAGTTCGCTCAATTGAAGCTGTTGGTTGCTAGCGACAAAGGTCTGGAAGGCTGTGATCGCACTTTCCATTTCTTCATTTGCAGCACTCCGCCCTGCCACCGTTTCAGCTGAAAGGAATCCCTCTCTCGCCTCATTCAGCGCCTCAATGATCGCCGCTTCCTGATCTGCGTAGCTCTCAGCAACATTCGTGAGCTGTGGAATCAGGTCAGCTCGGCGCTGCATTTGGTTTTCGACCTGTGCCCACTTGCCCTTAACGACTCCTTGCGCTGCATTCAACGAGTTGTAGGTAATCCCGGTCCAGAGGGCCGCTAGCAGAGTGCAGCCAAGAGCGATCGCACTACCCACCTGAATTGTCTTCCGCCTTTGGCTCGCGGCAATTTCCTGCTGACGCTGCTCCTGCTGAAGTTCTGCATACGCCTGCTGAATCATTTCTGGGGGAATAAAAACCTCGCTACCCGCCGCCATCAGCTGCTCTAGTGAATACGTTTCATTCGTAGACACCTGATAGATTCGGCTCGCTTTTTCTAAAACCGCAGGCACTAACTCTTCAGGAATAGATTGACTAGAATCCATGGTGCTTACCTGAGCTGATACTCCAAATTTTCAACGGTTAATCTTCACGATGTTTACCGGACAAAAGATGTATTGCGTATACAACATTCAATATTAGAGATAGCCAGCAGACTCTAAAAAGTTTCTCAAGGCAGCAGGATAGTCTGGATTTACCTCGGCATTATAGTGATCTAGCATGTAGCGCCATCCCTCTTCATATTCTCCTACAAGTGCTTTGCTCGCTACGTAGCCAGCCAAATAGCCATTGCGTCCTTCCCATAAGGGATTTTTCGCAATGACTGTTTCTGCTCGAGCGATGGTTTCTCTGATTCTTACTGGATGCTCGCGAGTGGTTTCAAAAAGTTCACCGTTGCGAAAGGTGTAAATCAGCGGTGGAGCAAGGGAGTCTGCGTAGGATGAGAACCGATACAGAAAAGAATCGTCGGCAGAAATAAATTCGCTCGATCCGTCACCGTTTAAGTCCTCGAATCTACCACCACGACTGTTCAAAGAAGGCGTTGTGAATTCGCTAAAGTGATCTGTTTGCCAGCTATAAATGGTGAACTTAGTACAGCAGTGGGCTCCGTTGCTGTAGCTACGAACAATAATTTCAGCGGTGCCATCGCTATCGAGGTCTTGTAGTGAAATGCCCGAAAACCTATTTCCATAAGCTGAGCTAGCGAGTACAGGCTGATAGTCGTGGTAAATCTCGTACTTGATGTGATGTCCTGCCTCTAAGTTGTCGAGGTTGAAGCTAGGCGGTGTGTCAGGCTCGTAGTCCACAACGACACGAATAGAGCCATCACTGAGGACAACATTGCTAAATGCAGTTGTGCTAGGTTCAATCTCGAGTTCAGCAGCAACTGCGGCTGAAGGCAATGAGGGCATGTTTACTATGCCAAAGATGCTAAGTAAGGTCAGTGCTGCTATTGCAAGGTCTTTTCGCAAAAGAAACACCCACCGCCATAAGATTGTTGTCATTGAACTGTTGAAAATAAAGTATCGATTAGAAATTGAGCCGCCTATTATTCAGTTTCAGCGTGCACAGCGTCGATTACGAAAAAACTACCAGCTACTGCCTGCGCCACCGCCACCGCTGGAGCCGCCACCAAAGTCGCTTCCACCCCCATAGCTAGAATGACTTGAACCATAGCTATTGTGGCTGCTGTAGCGATAGTCGTTGTGATAATAGCTGTCATTTCTGTTACTGCTGCTATTTCCACGACTGCAAAGATAACCAAACCCGTACAGGCCCAACAGCATCAACACAGGTTTAACCCAGCCGTAGTCTCTTTTAGGCTGAGAGGCAGTGACGGTAGGCGGCGCTTCGTCCCCACTTAGCACGCCAACGAGGGTTTCGGTGCCCTGCAAAATCCCTGCGTCAAAATTTCCCGCTTTGAATTTAGGGGTCACATCATTTCGTAGAATCTGACCGGCTTGCGCATCGGTCAAGATCCCTTCAAGGCCGTATCCAACCTCTATTTCTGTTCTGCGATCACCTTCAGAAACCAGAAACAAAATACCATTATCGGCCTCAGCTTTACCAATACCCCAGCGGTTAAACAGAGCAGTCGCAAACGATTTTGGCGAGAAGGATGGAGCCGTACTTGTTACCGTCACAACAGCAATCTCCGTACCGTTTTCCGCCTCTAACCCAGAGATCATTTGATTCAGCTGTACTTCACTCTCTGGACTTAGCAAATCTGCTGTGTCAGCAACCCATGTACCATCCACTTCACGCGGATTGGCAATATCTGAAGGCGAAACAGCCCAGCTAACGGATGGCGTTGCCAGAGCCATAACCCCACTCAAACCGATACCTGCTACAAACGTAGCCGCAAGACGGCGGCGACGCCCTAACTGAGTCTTGTTGGGTGACCCACTCTTCGTCTGTAGAAGTTGCATATGTAGAGCCTTCAGAAGATGACAAGTTGAGACATCAATCTGACAAAAGCTTATTCCATAAAAAGTTGATTTTCTAGCTGACCCAGGCGACCTTTGGGAACCACCATTTTCACACCCCAAAAGCCACACAAAAAAAGCCGCAGACTCTGGCTTTAGAGAATCTGCGGCGTGGGGTGTGAGGAGCTATTCACATCAACTTACACGGAAAAAATTTAGAGGCACCTAACTCTGGGTGGGCAAGGGTTCAGGGCGTACAGAGACCGTCTGGCTGCGGCCACTGCGATCAATGCTAATTCGCAGCTGACGATCAAGACCATTAGCTTCTACAGCCTGCTGCACTTCTCGCCCAGTGGTAATGGTTTCACCATTGATTTGGCTAACGACATCACCCGCGCGTAGTCCAGCACGAGCAGCCGGTGAGCCGGGTGTGACATTCGCAATGAACACGCCCGTATCAGCTTCTACCGTAAAGGCATTGTTGGGGTCTGTGTTGATAGAGTCACGAACTTCAGCGGTGAGATCCACCATCTGAATGCCAATGAAGGGATGGTCGACCTTGCCATTGGCAATCAGCTGATCGGAGATGCGTTGAACGGCATCAATTGGAATGGCAAACCCCAATCCCTGTGCACCTCGAATGATAGCGGTGTTCATGCCGATGACTTCGCCCCTAGCATTGAGCAGTGGGCCACCAGAGTTGCCGGGGTTGATAGCTGCGTCCGTCTGAATGAATTCGGTGCGGTTGTCGGGAACGCCGACTTGGCCGCTGGTGCGTCCAGTGGCACTGACGATACCGACGGTGACCGTATTGTCGAGGCCGAGGGGGTTACCAATGGCGATCGCAACTTCACCCGGCAGCAGCTCTGCCGTGCTCACAGACAGCGTTGGCAAATCATTGCCTTCCACATCAATAACAGCAACATCTGTAACCGAATCGCTACCTAGTACGGTGCCTTGAAGCGTCCGACCGTCTTTCATCGTGACCTGTACGGTATCAGCACCTTCTACCACATGGGCATTGGTCAAGATGAGGCCATCTTCGCTAACGATAAAGCCAGATCCGACGCCGCTTGCCCGCCTTTCCCTGGGGGCCTGCTGCGGAGCCTGGTTACCGAAAAATCTGCGGAAGCTTTCAGGGACCTCAGGAGCTCGGGAGGTGACTGTGCGCGACGCATTGATACGTACAACAGCAGGGCCAACGGCCTGGACCACTTCTGCAACGGAGCTAGCTTCAGTAGATAAGGAGAGGCTGACGGGTGTCGCCTCGGGGTAGGTCGTAGGCGCGACAGGCACACTCTGAGCACCGCGACTGAGAGGGCCCATGACGGTGTAAGTGCCCGCTGTGGCTGCGCCCGCACCAAAGAGCACTAAGGCAAGGGAGGTTACAAGCTTATTGGCTTTGCTAGGTCTTTTGTAGTCAGCGCGGTTATCTTTCACGGTGTGAGGTTGGGAGCTATCGACTGTCATGGGGCTTCAAACATCTTTTGAGGAGGACAGTTTCACTGTAGATAGTGGATTTGTCGAGGGTGTGACAACGGTATGGCAATCGTGTGAAGCCTTATTGCACCAGCTTTTCAAGCGCCTGTTCACTGGCTGATATGACCTGTGCCAGGAAGCTTTTATGTCGACTTTGGCACACCACTGGCACAATGGAGGGGTTCACTTTCCCCAGTTGCCTTCGTGTTAGCGCCTGAAACCCTGTTCCCTTTTCAGCTTGACGATTTTCAGTTGGCTGCGATCGCAGCCCTCAACCAAGGAAAATCCGTCATCGTCTGCGCGCCCACGGGCTCTGGAAAAACCCTCGTTGGTGAATACGCCATCCATAGAGCACTAGACATGGGTCGACGCGTATTCTACACCACACCGCTCAAAGCCCTTTCCAATCAAAAGCTGCGAGACTTCAAGCGCACGTTTGGCGATGAAAATGTGGGCCTGCTCACAGGCGATAGCTCAATCAACCGCGATGCGCCTGTTGTGGTCATGACCACCGAGATTTTTCGAAATATGCTCTACGGCACCACGATTGGTGAAGTGGGAACATCCCTGAGAGATGTACAGGCCGTTGTCCTCGACGAGTGTCACTACATGAACGATCGGCAGCGAGGCACCGTGTGGGAGGAATCAGTCATTTACTGTCCACCCGAGGTTCAGCTAGTGGGCTTGTCAGCGACGGTAGAAAATGGGGGGCAGCTAACAGACTGGATCGATGAGGTGCACGGGCCAACCGAGCTTATTTATTCGGACTATCGCCCTGTGCCCCTAAACTTTCACTTTGCAGTGGAAAAAGGCGTTTTTCCGCTGCTGAATAACCAGAAAACCAGCATTCACCCTCGGCTAAAAAATTATCGCAAACCGCCGCGTCGCCAGCGTGGGCAAAAAAAGAAGAAAGCAGGCGCAACACTGCCGGGTGTTGTAAGCCAGCTCCAAGCTAAAGACATGTTGCCCGCGATTTACTTTATTTTTAGCCGGAAAGGCTGCGATAAGGCGGTACAGGCTGTTGCCCATATGAACCTAGTAACAGCGGCAGAAGCAGAACTGTTGAAACGCCGGATTGATGCGTTTGTTGATCGCAATCCAGAAGCGATTCGAGCTAATCAACTAGAGCCGTTGTACCGTGGGATTGCCGCCCACCATGCGGGCATTTTGCCAGCTTGGAAAAGTCTGGTAGAAGAGTTGTTCCAGTCTGGGCTGATAAAAGTGGTATTTGCGACTGAGACACTGGCCGCTGGGATTAACATGCCTGCCCGGACAACCGTGATTGCCAGCCTCTCTAAACGCACAGATAACGGACACCGGCTGCTGCATGCGTCGGAATTTTTGCAAATGTCTGGTCGTGCGGGTCGGCGGGGCATGGATGTTGAGGGACACGTGGTGACCGTGGAGTCTCCTTTTGAGGGAGCAAAAGAAGCGGCTCAGCTGGCACTGTCTCCGCCAGATCCACTGGTGAGTCAGTTTACGCCGAGCTATGGCATGGTGCTAAATCTGTTGCAAATTCATACAGCTGAAGAAGCACAAGAGCTGATTGAACGGAGCTTTGGGCAGTATTTGGCGACCCTGCATTTAGCACCGCAGAAAAAAGCGCTTGACGCTGTAAAAAGAGATGCTGCTGTTTTGCGCGATCAGCTGGCGTATGTGGACGATGCCGCCATCGCTGAATACGAAAAGCTTCGAGGCTGGCTCCGAGAAGAAGAGAGATTGTTCAAGATTTTAAGACAGCAGGCAGAAGAGAGATTGGGGTCAAGTGATCCGGTTGCGATTTCTTTTGCCATGTCAGGAACAATGCTGTCACTAAAGGGGAAGAACGTGAAGGTGTCCGAACCTTTGCCAGCCGTACTCGTGAGCAAGGTGCCTGGACCAGGACAGTTTCCGTTTTTAGTGTGCTTGGGACAAGATAATAAGTGGTACGTGGCGACGGTGAAAGATGTAGTGGCGCTGCATGGAGAGTGCGATCGCCTTCGAGAAGCCGACGCCCTATCGCCCCCCGCCGAGCTCACAGCAGCACCTGGCACAACGCGCAAAGGAGATGAGACGACAGCCACTGTGGTTGAAAAGATGCCTGAGCTGACGTCGTTTGAAGAAGCTGCGCCGGAGGTGAAAGCACAGCAGGAAAAAGTAGACAGTGTGGCTGCCAAGCTAGCGGCGAATCCGGTAGCGCAGACAGAGAACCCGAAAGCGATTATGAAGCAGCGAAAGCGCTTGAAGAAATTGGAAGATGAGGTCCGCGATCGCACCCACAAATACGAAGACTACACCCACCGCTACTGGCTAGAATTTGTCAGCCTGATGCAGGTGCTAGAGAACTTTGAGTGCCTAGAAGACAACACGCCCACCGAAATGGGCCAGCTGTGCGCCGCCATTCGCGGGGACAACGAACTTTGGCTCGGCTTGGCGCTTGCCTCTGGCGAGTTCGACCGACTAGAGCCTCAGCAATTTGCCGCTGCTTGCGCAGGTGTTCTTATGGAAAACAATCGCCCTGATACCTGGATACGCTATCAGGCGAGCGCTCCCGTATTAGACGCATTGGGCGGCTTGCGCAACCTTCGTCGGCACATGTTTCAAGAGCAGCGACGGCAAGATGTGCAAATTCCCGTTTGGCTAGAAGAAGACCTGATTTCTCTCGTAGAGCAGTGGGCCCTCGAAGTAGACTGGCCCAATCTTTGTGACAACACCAGCCTGGATGAAGGTGACATTGTTCGCATCTTGCGCCGCACCCTAGACTTCTTGTCGCAGATTCCACATGTGCCCTACCTCTCTGAGGAACTGCGTTCAACAGCACGACAAGCGGCGTATTTAATTAATCGCTTCCCTGTAAACGAAACACCCGATTAGCCATGTTGGCAAAACAGACAATTTTAGGAAAAGGGACTTCAGCAGATAGGTGCAAAGGCTTCCTCTAGAAGGTGCACCCGGAAGGGAGGGGTTCTACCTCGGCGAGTTCGGTTGCAAAGTCCGCAGGTAGGCTAATGGACTCAAAGCCTTCTGTAAAGCTACCTTGCATGACTTGGGTGTGGTAACCAGTAGGATGCATATGCGATCGCAAAATGACAACCTCATCCGCGTCTATTTCCACCGGGCCGCCTGAGCGGGTAAAGGGCTGCTCATCTACATGGCTGTGCGCCAAAATTCGGCGATAGAGCAGCGTGCCATCTTCGGTAATGACTTCCCACCAGTTAGCGTAGCGATCGCACCCCGTCTCATCACTGGCAATCGTCACTGAAAAAATATAGCTGCCGTCAGTGTTCTCATTGGCGCTCACGGCTGTTACACCTGATGCTTCATTATTGGCCGTGGTTTCTTCTGGTATCTCGGTCGAGTTACCTTCTCGAACAAGATTGTCTTCATAGACAGATTCTGTAGGGGCATTAATCGCACAGCCACTTATCAAGAGACATGTTGTAAAAACGCTAACAAGAGATTTCTTCATCGGCTAGTTGTCTTACTTACAGCTTTTGATGCCAGTCTTTTGCCTTCTGGCGAATTTCATCGAGTTCTTCATCCGACATTTTATCTAAGTTTTTCAAGATAAAGTTCATTCTGCCCTGAGAGCTGAGCGTTTCTCGGTGGCGATCAAGAAAGTTCCAGTAGAAGAAATTAAAGGGGCAGGCATTATCACCGATTCGAGCTTTTTTATCGTACTCGCAGCCCTTGCAGTAGTTGCTCATTTTATTAACATAGTTAGCGCTAGAGGCATAAGGCTTTGTTGCTAGAACACCGCCATCGGCAAATAATCCCATGCCAATCACGTTTGTTTGCATCACCCAATCATAGGCATCGATAAAGGCTGCGTGGAACCAGTCTTCGACTTCCTGGGGAGACAGGCCCGAAATCAAGGAAAAATTCGCCAAGATCATAAGGCGCTGAATATGGTGACCGTAACCTGTGCGCATAACGGTATCAATCGTTTGGTGCAGACAGTTGAGCTTGGTGTCGCCCGTCCAGAAGAAGTCGGGAAGCGCATGGGTATGTTCAAAATAGTTTCGTGAGGGATAGTCATCGTCTACATGGTTGTAAATGCCACGCATGTATTCGCGCCAGCCCAAAACTTGGCGGATAAAGCCTTCTACGCTATTTAGCGGAATGTCAGTGTCGGCCTCGTAGGCAGAGGCGATCGCATCAATCACTTCCATCGGCTGCAATAACCCAATATTTAAGTAGGGCGACACTAACGAATGCCACATGGTATCCTCACCTGTGACCATCGCATCTTGATAAGGCCCGAAAGTCGTCAATCGACGCTTCACAAAGTTATCAAGCACCTCTAGCGCCTGTTCTCTGGTGACAGCCCAGCCAAAACTATCAGATTCGCCAAAGGTAGGAAAGCCAGCTGACTCGACACTGTCAATCGCTTTCTGGGTAATCTCGTCAGGAGCAAAAGTCAAAGGCTCTGGCGGAGAGATATCTCCCTTTGGGGGTTTGCGATTCTCCTTATCGAAGTTCCACTTTTCACCTACAGGCTTTTTCCCATCCATTAAAATATCAAAACGCTTTCGACCTTCTCGGTAAAAAGATTCAAGCAAGAGACTTTTACGGGAAGAAGCCCAGTCTTCAAATTCTTGCGTAGACCATAGAAAATGGTTGTTCGGCGTTTGAACAAGATCACAAGCAAGCTCTAGCCCACTCAAAAACTCAGCAAAGGGATGATCTGCTGGCTCCATCACTCGCAGCTCGTCGATATTGTTCTTTTTTATCCACTTCTTCAAGGGCAGTTCAAAAGAGTCTGCAATCTCGTAGGTAACGCTCCAGCCAGCGGACTCAAGCTCTTCTGCAAAGTGACGCATGGCCGACCAGATGAGAATCAGCTTTTGCTTGTGATAACGACGTTTTTTAACGTGCTCAAGCGATTCGATGAGAATGATGGGCGTATCGGATTTGTCGAGTTCTTGGCTGGCGATAGCAGATTGCCCCTGCCACAGCTGATCGCCCAAAACCCAAATTCCAACGCTCATATTTAACGCTTAGCTCCGCACACTATTGCATCTGTCGAGTTAGTTAGGACATAAGTGATCGCTAGAACTCTTTATC
>ERZ1740067.1093-NODE-1093-length-19612-cov-5.524723_pt1 | contig 19612 bp, 18 predicted proteins | sample MGYA00581736_ERZ1740067 | MGnify/ENA primary metagenome ERZ1740067 (study PRJEB43018, sample SAMN04849236) | marine metagenome | isolation source: floating plastic debris | place: Pacific Ocean | collected 2008-08-27 | study: EMG produced TPA metagenomics... | reverse complement strand
CCTCTCTTTATCCCCCGGCTCCCTGTCCTTGTTTGTTTTGGGGGGTGCTTTTCCTCCCCCCGTTTTGGGTTTGTTCTTTTTTTTTGGCGCCTGCGAAGCTGCACGCCGCCGCTCGGAGCTTTCTTCTCTTGCGCGCCAGGGTGCGGACGCAATAGCTGATGCGCTGACCAAAAAGGCAGCGCAGATAGCAGCGGACATCGAGTAAGAATGCACCCTCTTAATGGAAGCAACTACGGCACACTGTCGTCAGTGTTGGCCAACAGCGGTGGCATTCCTGCAGGGTCCTTGCCCGCCGTCGTCGGCTTGCTGGGCGCAGTTGTCGGTCGCACGCCTATCTCGGCTCTTGAGAAGGTCTACACACGGTCAAAGCTCAACTCGGCTGGCGACATGCCGCCACCGATTTTCATCGTCGGCCATTGGCGCAGCGGGACGACCCATCTCTATAATCTGATGGTTCAGGACAACTTCGGTTTTGTGCCACCTGTGGCTACCGGCCTGCCGTGGGATATGCTTCTTCTTGGCCGTGCGCTCAAGCCAATCATCGACCGGGCGTTGCCTGAAACCCGTTACATCGACAATATTCCGGTACGCCCTGACTCGCCGCAGGAAGATGAGATTGCGTTGGCCAACATATCGCCGCTGTCGTTCTACCACGGCATCTATTTCCCCAAGGCTTTCGACTTTCATGTCAATCGCGGCTTGTTTTTTGATGGGTGTACGGACAAAGAGGTGTTGGAGTGGCAGGAGACTTTCAGCTATTTTATGCAGAAGCTGTGGCTTCAGCAGGACCGTAAGCGGCTGCTGATCAAAAATCCTGTCTACACCAGCCGCGTTGACATGCTTTACAAGCTCTATCCGGATGCTTTGTTCATCCACATTCGCCGAAACCCGTATGAAGTGTTTGAGAGCATGCGGAATTTTTACAACAAGCTGTTCAAGCAGCTGTCCCTACAGCCATATGATCATGTGGATGTTGATGAAGCCGTGCTGTCTGTCTACGAACGCATCATGGGATTGATCGAGGCGCAGTGGCCGGCCATTCCAGAAGGACAGCGCATCGAAATTGCCTACGAGACCCTTGATAACGAGCCGATTGCCGTATTGGAGCGAATTTACACCACGCTCGGTTTGCCGGGTTTTGAGGAGGTTCGACCACGCTTTGAAGCCTATCTGCGCTCCGTAGCGGGCTTTGAGAAAAACCGGTTTGACTACTCAGACCGGTCGGCATCTTTGGTTGAAGATCGGCTCGGCAGCTTTGTTGAACGCGGCGGGTACAGCCGGCCCGGCAGCACGGCGTCCTGAGGGGCAAGCGGCTGATGCTCTGTTTCGAACACTCGGTCTTGCGGAGATCACCATCCTTTGGGAGCGCCATACACAGGATGGCGCTTGGCGTTGTCATATTGGCTTTCGGTGCCTTGCCGGTAAAAGCGGAGCCAGACACAACGCTCCATGCCTGTACAAAGGTTTCAGTGCTTGATGACGCTGGCCAGAGCATTTTTGGCATTGAAGACATGGCGCTTGATGTCGGGAGAAACCGTCTGATCCTCAGTGCGTATGACAGGTTTGCTGTTATGGAGGCAATGGATGATGGTGTATCGCCACCAGGTGGAGGGCTTTACAGCATATCGCTTGACCAGCTTGCGTTGGTATCCCGATCAGAAAATCTGACTGCCACCAAACTCGAATTCAGGGGCACGGATGCGCCGCTTCATCCCCATGGGATAGGCCTGCTCGATGACGGTGTCCAGGTTCGGCTGGCAGTGGTTAGCCGCTTGTCCGATACGCATGACACTTCTGTAGCGGACCTGCTGCTCTTCGATGTCGCAGACGACATACTGGCGTTGCGCGCGAGAGGCCAGGGGGATGCCTATTGACGGGCCAATGATGTTGCTTTGATTGATCCGGATACCGCCGTTTTCACGTTTGACCAGAACCGATGTGGGTCCTGGGGGGTGTGGGCAGAACGTGTATTTCAGCCTCGATCGTCAGGTCTGCGCATCGCCCGCTTTGATGAAGGTACTGCCACGAGCGAGACGCTTGTTGACGACCTTGCTTTTGCAAACGGTGTTGCTGTTGATACCGAACGCAAAACCGTTTTAGTGACTGCATCGCGGGACCGACTTTTGCGCACCTATTCGTTGGACACGCTTTTGAAGGGCGAAAGCGATGTGCTGAGCAGCATGTCCTTTGATGGTGGCCCGGACAACGTTAGCCTTTCCTCAGATGGCAAAGTTGTCACGGCAGTTCACCCTGACCCATTTGCGTTGTTTTTGCATATGAATAGATGGGGTGATTTGCCGGCTAGCCGCGTCGTGTTGTCTGCTCCTGACACCAATCGCCAGGAGGTTGTTGATGATGCGCATGGCAGCCTGCCCGGCGCCGCGACTGCAGCCGTCGCAATCCGCGATATGATTGTTGTCTCTTCAGCTTGGGATGCAGGTCTTGGTATCTGCAAGCAGGTTTCAGCGCAGTCAGATTTGAGCCACGCCGATGGCGGATGACGTCACGCTCGTGACCGGTGGTGCCGGGTTCCTGGGGCGCCATGTCGTGGCTGTTCTGCGAGACAGGGATATCCATTTACGCGTGCTGGACACCCAACCTGGACACGGTGTGGACGGTCTGGACTGGGTTCAGGGGTCCGTGACTGATGAGAGTGTGGTCCGCGATGCCCTTGAAGGCGTCAGCAGTGTGGTGCATCTGGCGGCCATTCCGCACCTTTGGACCCGGGACATGCGTGACTTTGGCCGCGTCAACCATGTTGGCACCCGCGTTATGCTGGACGCGGCGCGATCTCAGGGTGTTTCAGCCTTTGTGCATGTGTCGTCGCTGACAACCCGGGTCTTCGGCTCGGTGGGGCGTCAGGAACGCTCGGTCCGGGAAACTGACATTCCCCCCCTGGATCAGATGCTGGGGCCATATCCGCGCTCCAAATGGCTGGCGGAAGAGGCGGCGCGGTCAGCAAAGTCTGAAGGCATGCCGGTACGTATCGCCATACCGACAATGCCGCTGGGGCCTGGTGACACCAACCTGACGCCGCCAACTCGCATGATCCTGGACTTCGTGCAGGGCAAGACGCCTGCTTTTCTCGAGACCTGGATGAATATCGCTGATGTCCGCGATATGGCAGGTGGTATTGTGGACATGTTGGGCACAGAGACGCCCTCTGAGGGCGTATTCCTCGGTGGCAAGAATCTGCGCCTGTCCGAGCTATTGCAGGCACTTGAACATGTAAGCGGCATCAAGATGCCAACAAGCAAGGTGCCGGGGTTTGTAGCTGAAGCTTTTGCTCATGCGGATGAATTTGTTTCGACGTACCTCACGCATACTCCCCCCAAGGCGCCGGTGACGGGTGTTCGCCTTGCCCGCCGGCCAGTCACATTTGATATGTCGCTGGCACAAGACCTTCTTCCCGCCCCGACATTCAGTTTGGAAGACACATTGGGCGACACACTCGACTGGTTTCAGAGGGAAGGGCTAAGGACGGGCGCCTGATTGCCTGCCCACCCCTCAGGTTGCCGGGTAGCTGCGGCCTTTCCAGCGTGCGCCGGAACCTCTTGCATGTCGGATTGCTGAAGCCAGAGTTGCTGCTCCATAGATGACGGCGGCTGGCGGCAATGCAAAGGCCCATCCAGGGTGCAGGCCATACATGCGGATCGTCGGCCAGTATGTACGCGCCATCAGTCCCAGGGCGACCGCGCTAAAAACTCCGGTAAATGTATCAGCACCGCTGATGGCCCACGCGACAAATGCCCAAAGGGGAATGACGAAAGTCAGAAGGAGACCGAGCAAGGCGCCTGTGAGCATCAGCCAATTGTTGCGCAATTGGGTGAATGCCGTGCGGGCAACCATGTTCCAGATGCTCTCAAGGCTGCGGTTGTCGCGGCGGGAATAGACCTCGTGCGTCAGGGCCGTCAGCGTGTCCTGTGCCGGGCGGGCGCGCTTGAGGGCGAGGGCAAGGGCGCAATCATCGATGATGTCGCTCTTGATGGCGTCCATGCCGCCGGCGGCTTCAAGCGCATCTCGCCGTACCAGAAAGCACCCTCCGGCGGCGGCGGCCAGCGCGTCGTAGCGCGTGTTTGCCTTGCGGAAGGGGTAGATGAGTTGGAAGAAATAGATGAAGGCCGGCACGAGCAACTTCCCCCAGATGCCGCGCGCATCCAGTCGAGCCATAAGCGAGACAAATGTAAGAGAATGTGTATCTGCCTTGCTCACCATCTTTGTGAGGACGCCGGGCGCATACTCAATGTCCGCATCCGTGAGAAGTAGATAGTCCGGCGCGGGCGTCAGTTTGCTAGCCGCTGCAACCCCCTGGGACATGGCCCAGACCTTCCCACTCCAACCTGTCGGCAGGTCTTTGCCGTCAATGACATCTACTTCAATGGCATCCGTTGCTGCAGAGCGGGCAATATCGCCGGTACCGTCATGGCTTTGGTCATCCACGACGAAAATGTGCAAGGACCCTGAAAAATTCTGTGCTGTGAGTGATGACAGCGTTGCGCCGATTGTTTCAGCCTCGTCCCGCGCTGGAATGACAACGGCCACGGAAGACCGGGTTGATGCCACCCCAACTGGTTCGGGTTCTAACCAGATGTCCGCTTTCCAGAAACCGGCTCGTGCCCATGTCAGGTAAACCCAGGCGGCAAGGGCGAGCAGCGACAAGGCGCTGAGTTCAAGTGTCATGAGATCAACAAGGAAATTCATGGATGTGAGGTGCGCCTTGAGATGAGGGATGCAGATATAGGGATATCACAGGCAAAACCTGCGTTCACGCCTGCTTTTCTTGCCGCCGAAAGGGGGACGCGATAGCGTGCGCCAGCGACTCTGTTGAAATCTGCTTTGCTCCAAAGGGCCTCATCTTTCAGATGGAAAATCCCAATGTCAGTGCGGTTGTATCCGCTTCTCAGGCCGCGCCCACGGGGCAGGCCGCGGATGCCACCGCGGCCGTGGAAACACCCTCCGGCAAGATCGCTGCAGACGAGAATTTTCCGGTCGGCTCCTTCCTCCTTCCTTCACATCTGCGGCCCGTTATCGCTTCGTTTTACGGTTTCGCGCGCGCTGCTGACGACATCGCAGACAATCCCGCGCTTTCGCCATCGGACAAGATCAAGCGCCTCGATGTGATGGATGAGAGTCTCTTGGCAACCGACTTATCAACTCGTGGTGGTCACCTTGCGGCACTTCTCGCAGCCCAGGGTCAGGACGCGCGTCATGCACGCACGCTGTTGAACGCATTTCGGCAGGACGCAGAGAAAAACCGTTATGAGACACTTGATGAAGTGCATGGCTATTGCCGCATGTCGGCGGACCCGGTGGGGCGCTTCCTTGTGGATCTGCATGAGGGCGGCAGCGATGCAGGACAGAAGGTCTATCCGTATTCGGACGGGCTGTGTACAGCCCTCCAGCTCGTCAATCATCTGCAAGACTGCGGCAAGGACTTCATGACCATGGATCGCGCTTACCTGCCGGAGACCTGGCTTGCGGCGGCAGGAGCAGACATTTCTCAACTGCGTGGAAGCGCAGTGACCCCGGGCCTGCGCACGGTGCTGGACCGGGTTCTGGATGATGTGGATGCTCAACTTGCACGTGCCGCCCACCTGCCGCGTGCACTGACGTCACGCAGATTGGCGATGGAGTCTGAAATCATCATCAGGCTGGCGCGCCGGTTGGCAGCGCGACTGCGTGTCGGTGATCCGCTGGCTACACGCGTGAAACTGACCAAGCCGGACTTTTTTGTTGCAGGTCTGATGGGTGCCGTGGCTGGTTTTTTCAAAGGTGGCAGGGGACGGTTGCCGGAGGGGGCCGATACATGAATGGCAATCCGTCTGTCCTTGGAACCGCCGGGCTCGGCATGAGTACAGTTGCGGCAGCGGAGCACGCGGCCGGGATCGTCAAGCGGTCCGGCACATCATTCGCCGCCGGTATGCGCATCCTGTCGCGGGATCGGCGGGAGGCGATGTATGCCATCTATGCATTCGCCCGTGAGGTGGATGATGTGGCGGACGAAGGCGGCACCTATGATGAGCGGATGACCGGCCTGGGCGCGTGGCGTGAGGAAATTGCCCGATGCTATGCCGGCGCGCCTCAGACGCCCGTTGGCGTTGCTCTTCTTCCTGCCATCGAGCGGTTCGACCTGGACAGGCATGAATTTGAAATGCTCATTGAGGGCATGGAGATGGATGTGGAGGGGCCGCTGGTGGCCCCCAGTCATGACCGTCTGATGGCCTATTGCCGTCGGGTTGCGGGGGCGGTCGGTCTTCTGTCCATGCCGGTATTCGGGGCGGGACGCGGAGATGTGGAGGACCGTTTTGCCATTGCGCTTGCCAATGCGCTGCAGCTAACGAACATTCTTCGAGATGTGGACGAAGATGCTGAGATGGGGCGGGTTTATCTGCCTGCTGACTTGTTGGACGAGTGCAATATCTCGACGCGAGACCCGATGGAGATTGCCCGGCATCCGGCGGTTCAGGATGTATCGCGGCGTCTTGGCCGCGAGGCGCGGGGGTGGTTTGGCGAGACACAGGCGCTTTTGACGCACCTCAATTGGCGTGAGGTTCGTCCCGCGCTATTGATGATGGGTGTCTATGAGCGCTATCTGCGCATGATGGAAGATCGTGATTTTGCATTGGGGGAGCCTGTAAGGCTCGGCAAGGCAGCCAAACTTGGCATTGCCTTGCGCTATCTCTTTGCACCACCCCGCCGCGCCGTTGTGAAAGGGGCTGAGTAGTGCCTACCGTTCACGTTATCGGTGCCGGGCTGGCTGGCCTGTCGGCGGCTGTAAAGCTTGAGGCTGCAGGTGTGCCCGTGCAGGTCTATGAGTCCGCCGGTCATGCTGGCGGGCGATGCCGGTCCTACTATGACAAGACGCTCGATCACATCATCGACAACGGGAACCACCTTGTTCTCAGCGGCAACAAGTCAGCACTGGCCTATCTGGATGCCATTGGCTCTGGCGATGCCATGTCCAGTCCTCCGAAGGCAGCCTTTCCCTTTATTGACGCCAAGACACGGGAGCGCTGGACCCTGAAACCGAATTGGGGACCGATCGCCTGGTGGGTAGCGTCATCAGACCGACGCGTGCCGGACACGCGCCTGCATAATTATTTTTCCGGGCTCAAGCTGCCATTTGCCAAAGCTGATCAGACGGTTGCAGACATCATCCCCACACGCGGTACGCTCTTTCAGCGGTTCTGGGAGCCGATGGTTGTGGCGGTGCTGAACACGTTGCCAGAGAAGGGCTCTGCTAAACTTCTCTGGCCGGTGATGAAGGAAACCTTCCTGAGGGGTGAACAGGCATGCCGCCCACTGACGGCAAAGAAGGGACTTGGGTCTGCATTTGTCGATCCGGCGGTCCGAATGCTGGGGCGGACGAACCGGCCGGTACAGTTCAATACGCGACTGCGTGCCTTTGAGACCAAGGGCGGACGCATCACGTCATTATCGTTTGGTGAGCAGACGGTGCAGGTGCAGCCGCATGATGCCGTCATCCTCGCGGTGCCACCGCAGCGGGCCAAGGACGTCCTGCCGGACATGGACGTGCCCGGCGAAGGCGAGACGATCATCAACGTCCATTTCAAGTTGAAGCGTCCGGCCCCCCGGCCTGATGGTGTAGGCGTCATTGGTCTTATCAATGCCCATGCGCACTGGGCCTTCGTGCGGGGGCATATCGTGAGCCTCACGGTCTCTGCCGCCGGTGATTTGGTGGATCGTCCGTCGGAAGAGCTTCTGCCGCTATTCTGGGAAGAAACCCGCTTTGCTCTCGGCCTGATTGACCGGGACTATGTGGCGGGCAAGATCATCAAGGAAAAGCGGGCAACCTTTGACCAGTCACCTGAAAGCGTTGCTAAACGCCCGGGCACCAAGACAGAGTTTGAAAACCTGCTTCTGGCAGGAGACTGGGTCGACACGGGGCTCCCGGCTACCATTGAGGGGGCGATCCGGTCCGGCGGCAAGGCTGCTGATATGGTCCTGGCCCGGATGGATGCGGCCTAGACAGCCTGGGCTGCTTGCCGCGCGGCCTTTGGGCGCTGTAATATCGCGCTGCACAATTTTTCCGACTGCGGCGCTCTTGCGCCACCCCAGAACAGGTGACTTGCCGTGACAGTTGTTGAATTCGGCCCCGTGGATGATGTCGATGGCGCCGCTGAGCGCCTTGCGCGCGAGGAACTCATCAAGACACAGGCCGACCGGCTGCTCGAGATGCAGCGTGAGGACGGCCACATCGTCTTTGAGCTTGAAGCGGATTCAACCATTCCGTCTGAATACATTCTGCTGCAGCACTTTCTTGACGAGGTCGACCCGGCCAAGGAAGACAAGATCGCCAAGTATCTGAGGCGCATTCAGAACGAGGACGGCAGCTGGCCGCTGTTTCAGGACGGGGAGGGGGACATCTCCGCCACCATCAAGTCCTACTGGGCACTCAAGCTGACCGGCGAAGATATAGATGCACCACGCATGGCGCAGGCCCGCGAGTGGGTTCTGGCTCAGGGCGGCGCGTCCACGGCCAATGTCTTTACGCGGATCATGCTTGCCCTGTTCGGGCAGATCCCCTGGCGTGGCGTGCCCGTCATTCCAGTTGAAGTGATGCTATTGCCGCAGTGGTTCCCGTTCCATATGTCGAAGATTGCCTACTGGTCCCGCACTGTGATCGCACCTTTGCTGATCCTGTGCTCACTCAAGGCAAAGGCACGCAACCCGACCGGGATTGATATCCGTGAACTGTTCGTGACACCGCCGGAAGAAGAGAAGGTCTACAACATCAATCCCAATGGGACGTTTGTGGGCGATTGCTTCTTGGTGCTCGACAAGGTTCTACGGTTCTGTGAACCAGCCTTTCCCAAAAGCCTGCGCAAGCGTGCAGTCGACAAAGCGGTCGACTTCTTCACCGAGCGGCTCAATGGGGTTGACGGTTTGGGGGCGATCTATCCTGCCATGGCCAATTCCGTGATGGCCTATGATCTGCTGGGCTATCCCAAAGATGATCCCAATCTGATGATCGCCAAGGAGTCTATTGAGCGGCTGCTGGTCGAGACCGATGAAGAACTTTATTGCCAGCCTTGCTTGTCTCCGGTGTGGGATACCTGCCTTGCCTCTCATGCTCTGATGGAAGCTGGCCTCGAGGCCGGTGACAAAGAGCTGGACGGCGCTTTGGACTGGCTTCAGGACAAGCAGATACTGGACGTGGTCGGGGACTGGGCTGTGCGGCGGCCGGATGTGCGTCCTGGCGGGTGGGCCTTCCAGTACAACAATGACTACTATCCGGATGTGGATGACACCGCGGTGGTGGCCATGGCCATGCATCGCACCGGCAACGCTAAGTACAATGAAAGCATTGAGCGCGCCGCCGAATGGGTTGTCGGCATGCAATCATCATCAGGCGGTTGGGGTGCTTTTGAGCCAGAGAACGAACACTTCTATCTAAACTCCATTCCGTTCGCGGATCATGGGGCGCTTCTTGATCCGCCGACGGAGGATGTAACCGCACGTTGCCTGTCTTTCCTGGCGCAATTGGACAAAGAGCGGTTCGCCAAGGAAATTGCGCTTGGGGTCGAATTCCTGAAACGAGATCAACAGGATGACGGTTCCTGGTGGGGTCGCTGGGGCGCCAACTACATTTATGGTACCTGGTCAGTTCTGTGTGCGCTTAATGCGGTTGGCGAAGATATGTCCGCGCCCTACGTTCAGCGGTCTGTTGCCTGGCTCAAGGCACGTCAGCGTTCCGATGGCGGTTGGGGAGAAGACCTGGCGCCCTATCACGAACACCGCAAAAGCGAAGTACATGAGTCCACGGCCTCTCAGACAGCTTGGGCAGTACTCGGCCTGATGGCTGCGGGTGAAGTCGAGTGTGATGAAGTTCGCAAGGGTGTCGCCTATCTTGAGACTGCCAAGCGCGACGGGGCACGGTGGGACGAAAAGCTGTACACCGGGACCGGGTTCCCGAAGGTCTTCTATCTAAAATATCACGGCTACGCCGCCTACTTCCCGTTATGGGCTGTGGCGCGGTATGAGAACCTGATGAAGAGCAATGACAGGCATGTGGCGTATGGTATGTAGCGCCCTCACAACGCCTATCCGACGCGTCCTCTGAACACAGGAATTCCTTTATGAAGCGGCTTGGCATCGTCTGCGGCGTCAAAGCAGAAGAGGCCTCTCTTGGTGTTTTGCTTGATGACGCAGGTCTTAAGGTTGGTGTCTCAGGCGCATCTTCGGCAAAAGCGCAAGATCTGGCGCGTGAACTTGTTGAAGATCACGACTGTTCTGCTCTTTTGAGTTTCGGCGTTTCGGGCGCAATTACCGATGCACTCAAGCCCGGTGATATCGCACTGGCCCGATCCGTCATCATGAGCGATGGAACACGCATCGAAACCTCGCGTCTGTTCTCCCCGCTTCTGGCGGAAGCGGCTGCCCAGTCTGGCATCGTCCTGAAACATGTGGATATGGCCGACGCCAGCGACATTGTTGTTGATGAAGCCGCCAAGAGAGCGCTGGGCCGCAAAACCGGTGCGCATGCCGTTGATATGGAAAGTGGTGCGGTGGCGCATGTGGCTGCGGAAAAGGGTGTTCCCTTCGCCGCCCTGCGTGCCATTTCAGACAGCGTAGAACACACATTGCCTCATGCAGCCCTCGGTGCAGTCGGGCCGGGCGGAGATATTCGCGTGATGACGACGATCTTACGTCTGGTGCTGCGGCCTCAGGATCTGCCGGCGATGATGCGTCTCGCCGCCGGCAGCTCGCGTGGCTTCAAAAGCCTAGGCCGCTGTTCCCGCGACCTTGTCCCGGCCCTTTTGGGGGTCGTGTAGGTCTTTCAGCTGCTCTTCTTCCTGCATCTTCTTTTCGACCAGTTCCTCGTGGATGTATTTGGCCCGGCGCTGGTTCGACAGATCGATTTCAGGAGCGAAGTCGCCGGTGGTCTTTGGACCGCGCAGCGAGGTGAGCAGTGTCTTGATTGGATGGGCCGCAGCATCGGCGGCAGCAGTGGGCTCATATCCGCAGTGGGCCATGCAGTCGGCGCACTTTTCGTAGTTACCGGTGCCGTACTGGTCCCATTCGGTTTCTTCCATCAGCTCAGCAAAGCTTGAGGCATAGCCTTCATTCAGCAGGTAGCATGGGCGCTGCCAGCCAAAGATGTTGCGTGTCGGCATGCCCCAAGGGGTGCAGGTGTAGTCCTGGTTGCCGGCAAGGAAGTCGAGATAGAGGGACGAGTGGTTAAGGTCCCATTTTGTCTTGCCGGATTTGACGCGCTCTTCACCTTTGCGGAAGACATCGCGGAACAAGTCCTTGGTGCGGCGGCGCTCCAGGAAGTGCTCCTGATCCGGAGCACGCTCATAGGCGTAGCCCGGTGAGATGGTGATCGAGACGCCCATGTCTGTGCAGTAGTCGAGATAGGCCGCAACTTGGTCCGCAGACATGTTGTCGAAGATGGTCGCGTTGACGTTGACTTGGAAGCCAGCGTCCTGTGCCGCCTTAATGGCAGAAACGGCACGCTTGAACACGCCCTTCTGGTCCACGGCTTTGTCGTGTTCTTCCTCAAGACCATCAAGGTGGACGGAGAAGAACAGATACGGAGATGGTTTGAAGAGACTGAGCTTCTTCTCGAGCAGCAGGGCGTTGGTGCACAGCGATACGAACTTCTTGCGCGCCACGATGCCGTCAACGATTTCCCCAATTTCCTTGTGGATCAGTGGCTCACCGCCGGGAATGGCAACAACGGGGGCACCGCACTCATCAACCGCATCAAAGCACTCCTGTGGGGAGAGCCGCTTGTTGAGGATCGCGTCCGGGTAGTCGATTTTGCCGCAGCCGGGGCAGGCCAGATTGCAGCGGAAAAGCGGCTCAAGCATCAGCACCAGAGGGTAGCGCTTGCGGCCCATGAGGCGCTGTTTCATTACGTAGGCGCCAACCATGGCCATCTGTCTTACGGGTACGGACACTTTTCAGTCACTCCTGGTTTAGATCGAACGTCGTTTGCGGGTCTGGATGCCTTACGGGGAGGGTATCAGGCACCAGCTGCGCGGGACGGCTCTGGATCATCTAGCAGTTCACGGGGCAATTTGAACGTCACATTCTCGCGGATCACGTTGAGCGATTGTACCTCAACCTCATTGGTCATACGCAAACGCTCAATTACGCCCTGAACGAGTGTCTCGGGAGCTGAGGCTCCCGCAGTGAGGCCAATGCGGTTTTTCCCGGTTATCCAATCGTCTTCCATGGCATTGGCGTCAGCGATCAGATAGCTGGGCACACCTATGGTTTCGCCAAGTTCTCTCAACCGATTCGAGTTCGAACTGTTCTTGGCACCGACAACGAGAATCATGTCGACGTGTTTTGCCATTTCGGCAACCGCTGTTTGGCGATTTTGCGTCGCGTAGCAGATATCGCGCACGTCGGGCCCCACGATTGCGGGGAATTTCGCCTTAAGTGCTTCAATAACGTCGCGGGTGTCGTTCACTGAAAGTGTGGTCTGGGTAACGAATGCAACGCGTTTGTGGTCTCCCACTTTGAGGCTGTCGACTTCTTCAGGTTCAGAAATCACCTGTACCTTGCCGGGGATACGCCCAAGCGTGCCTTCTACTTCCGGGTGTCCAAGGTGACCGATCATGACCACGTCATATCCCTGCTCGGCATAGCGCCGACCCTCGCGGTGAACTTTGGTGACGAGAGGGCAGGTGGCATCAATGGCTTTCAGTCCCCGTTCGCCCGCATCTTCCTCGACGCGCTCTGCGACGCCGTGTGCGGAGAAAATGGTGACCGCCCCCACCGGCACTTCATCAACTTCTTCAACGAAGATCACCCCCTTGGCCCGAAGATCATCGACCACATGCTTGTTATGGACAATCTCGTGGCGGACATAGATGGGTGCGCCGAAGCGGTCGAGCGCGCGTTCAACGACATCAATCGCCCGCTCCACGCCTGCACAGAAACCGCGGGGCTCTGCCAGTACAACCGTCATAGGCGGCTTTGAGTGAGGCTTTGTGTCTTCTGTAGCCGGATTATTCTGTGTCGCTTCCATGTCTCTACAATGGTCTTTCGAGATACGCTGCTGGCAATACCTAAGCCGGAAAAAGAGCGCAGGACTTGAGACGCTGCCACGCCCAACCCAGGCTCATGAAAAGTAACCCCCGAATGTGAGTTGAGTGTGTGGTTTTGGATGTGGCAGTGCAAGTCAAAGACGGTCAAATTTCTTCAGCTTTTGAAGGTCTTAACCATAGTTTTGCTTGGGATATTGGTCAGTCTCATACAGGAACCGTGGCCCAACTGCCACGGCTTGAAAGATCACAGTTTTGCCAAGAAAAGTTGATTTGTGAGCTGTCACTTGTGCACGGACCATATTATTTTGAGGCGTATGTATCTCTTCCACATGCGGCCATTCGCGGGTTTCGATCCAATGGCTTTTACGCTACGTAAAATCTGAATACGTTTTTGCATACGAATTGGAGCGGCAGCCTTGAGCAGCGTTCGACCATATCGAGACATCTACCGGCGTGAATCCCGGAAAATCCACGTTGGCAAAGTGCCTGTGGGCGGAGATGCGCCGATCTCAGTTCAGTCCATGACGAACACGCTCACGCCGGATGTGGAATCAACCATGGCGCAGATTCGCGCTCTGGAAGATGCGGGTGCGGACATTGTTCGGGTGTCGTGTCCGGACGAAGAGTCGACGGCCGCTCTCAAAGACATCGTCGCACAATCGAATGTTCCCATCGTTGCGGACATTCACTTTCACTATCAGCGCGCCATTGAAGCAGCCGAGGCGGGAGCTGCGTGTCTTCGCATCAACCCCGGCAACATCGGAAATGCACAGCGCGTCAAAGAGGTGGTTCAGGCCGCCAAGGACCATGGCTGCGCCATGCGCATTGGCGTCAATGCCGGGTCTTTGGAAAAAGACCTCCTAGAAAAGTATGGCGAACCCTGCCCGGAAGCGATGGTGGAAAGTGCGCTCGACCATGCGCGTATTCTTGAAGACAATGATTTCTTCGAGTTCAAAATTTCAGTAAAGGCGTCTGACGTCTTCCTGGCCGTTGCCGCGTATCAGGGGCTTGCAGAAGCATGTGATTACCCGCTGCATCTTGGCATCACGGAAGCTGGCGGTTTCCAGTCCGGCACGATCAAATCATCCATCGGCATGGGCATGTTGTTGTGGTCAGGGATTGGCGACACGATCCGTGTCTCGCTGTCTGCAGACCCGGTCAAAGAAATTGGTGTCGGTTTTGATATTCTGAAGTCGCTCAATCTGCGCCACCGCGGCGTCAACATCATCTCGTGCCCGTCCTGCTCACGTCAGGGCTTTGAAGTCATCAAGACCGTTGAAACCCTTGAGAAGCGTCTTGAGCATATCTCCACACCTATGACCCTTTCGGTCATCGGCTGTGTGGTGAACGGCCCGGGGGAAGCAATGATGACCGATGTCGGCTTCACTGGGGGTGGCTCGGGCAAGAACACTGGCATGGTGTATGTTTCCGGTCTCGCGGACCACAAGATTGAAAATGACGGCATGATCGACCATCTGGTTGATCTTGTTGAAAAGAAAGCAGCTGAGATTGAAGTGGAGCGGGCCAAGGAAGCGGCCGCTCTTGAAAATCGAAACGCGGAACACCGCGTCACGGCGGCAGAGTAGGGAGCGCTGAGTTTTGGCAAGTGAAGCAGCGGCTCCGGCGGTAACGTCAGGCGAGCCGCAAACAGCCACGTCTGCCCCGGTGTCGGGGGCAGCGGTCGATCTGGACAGCCTGATGGCGTCTGCGGCTGTGGCTGTGACCAACGAACTTGATCGGCTTATTCCCGAGGTCGCGGGGCCGCGAGGTCCGGTGATAGCGGCCATGCGCTATTCAGCTTTGTCTGGCGGAAAGCGGTTGCGGCCGTTTCTCGTCATGGAAAGTGCAGGGCTTTTCGGTGTGCCCGCCGCTCAATCCCTGCGAGTGGGCTGCGCTGTTGAAATGGTGCATTGCTACTCTCTAATCCATGATGACCTGCCTGCCATGGACGACAGCGACACACGTCGTGGCCGACCCGCGGTGCACAAGGCATTTGACGAAGCGATTGCTATTCTTGCGGGTGATGCGCTCTTAACTCAGGCATTTGAGGTTCTGGGCGAGTTTGCGACATCCCGGGACGCGGCCATTCGTGCGGCTTTGGTCGTGGAGTTGGCCAAGTCCTCAGGCGCTGCAGGTATGGTTGGTGGGCAGATGATTGATATCTCGCCTGCCCGTGAATCCATGGGTTTTGACGCGATCGCTGAACTCGAAGCGCTCAAAACAGGCGAATTGATCAGGTTTTCCTGCGTTTCCGGGGCTGTTTTGGCAGGAACCGGGGAGGGCGAACGTATGGCCCTGGCCGGATATGCCGCAGATCTGGGACTTGCATTTCAGGTGGCAGATGATCTGCTGGATGTGACCGGTACGGAAGAACAGGTGGGTAAGCCCGTTGGCCAGGATGATGGGCTCACTACCTTTGTAACGCTCCTTGGCCTTGAGGGAGCGCGGAAGAAGGCCGAAGACCTGGTGGAAAGTGCCTGTGCGCATCTGGCGCCGTTTGGAGCCAGTGCGGACACGTTGCGTGCCGTGGCGCGTTTTGTTGTGGATCGCAATCAGTAAGCCCGGCAGGTCCGTGTTGTTTTGGAGAATATGAGAATGGCCGAAGGTCACGCACCGATGAAGCAGACCGATTTCCTAAGCCGCATAGATATGCCGGCGGACCTGCGTCGTATGGCGCAGCAAGACCTGCCGCATGTATCTGATGAAGTGCGGCAGGCGGTGATTGAGGCGGTCTCGCAAACCGGCGGCCATCTTGGTGCGGGGCTAGGGGTGGTCGAGCTGACTGTGGCTTTGCACTATGTGTTCAATACGCCGGACGACAAGTTCATCTGGGATGTGAGTCACCAGTGCTATCCGCACAAGGCACTTACCGGGCGTAAGTCGCGGCTCAACACGCTCCGGACCGGCGGTGGCCTGTCCGGTTTTACCTCGCGTGCCGAAAGCGAGTTCGATCCCTTCGGTGCCGCGCATTCGTCCACCGCTATTTCGGCAGCGCTTGGCTTTGCTGCCGGTCGCGACTTTATGAAGCGTGACAATCAGGTGGTCGCGATTGTGGGTGACGGTGCCATGTCCGCGGGTATGGCATTTGAAGGCCTCAACAATGTGGGCTCCGAAAAGCGCCGCATGGTCATCATTCTCAATGACAACCACATGTCCATCGCACCGCCTGCTGGCGCTCTGTCGCACTATCTTACCGAACTTCGCGGTTTCATGCCGGATGAAGCAACGCGCGACAAAGGCATTGCCGACGAAGGTCTGCCAAGCTTTGTTGACCAGCCGACCATGTTTGATGATCTCGGCGTGCCATATGCAGGTCCGTTTGACGGTCATGATGTGGACGAGATGGTCCGTGTGCTGACGGCGGCGCGAGACCATGATGGTCCAATCCTGCTGCATGTCATTACCCGTAAGGGCAAGGGCTATGGTCCGGCGGAAGCATCCGCCGACTGCTATCACGGCGTTTCCAAGTTCAATATTGCGGATGGCAAGCAAGCCAAGGCCGCACCAGCCGCGCCCAACTACGCCAAGGTTTTTGCTGACGCGCTGATTTCCGAAGCGGAGCGCGATGAACGCGTCGTTGCGGTCTCGCCTGCGATGCCGGACGGCTCAGGTCTCACCAAGTTTGGTGAGATGTTTCCGGACCGGCACTTTGACGTGGCGATTGCCGAACAGCATTGCGTAACGTTCTGCGCAGGCATGGCGGCTGAAGGCATGCGTCCGTTTGCGGCGGTCTATTCGACTTTCCTGCAGCGCGGCTATGACCAGGTCATTCATGACGTGGCCATTCAGAAGCTGCCTGTCCGCTTCGCGATTGATCGTGCCGGCATGGTAGGTGCTGATGGCGTAACGCACCAGGGGGCCTATGATGTGGCGTTCCTTGGCTGTGTCCCAGGTATGACCATCATGGCTGCCGGCAATGAAGCTGAGCTTGTGGATATGGTTGCAACGTCCGCAGCCTTTGACGAAGGGCCTATCGCCCTGCGGTATCCTCGTGGCGAAGGTGCTGGTGTTGAATTGCCTAAGCAGGGGCGCATTCTGCCCATCGGTAAGGGTGTGGTTCTACGCGAAGGAACCAAGGTTGCCATTCTGAGCTACGGCGCGCGCCGTCACGATGCCCTGGCTGCCGCTGACAAGCTCGCCGCCATGGGATTGTCCGCCACGGTTGCAGATGCCCGGTTTGCCAAGCCGATTGATGATGACCTGGTGAAGCAGCTTGCCACGAACCACGAACTCCTACTGTCTGTGGAAGAAGGCTCGATCGGTGGGTTCTCCACCCTTGTTTATGACAGCCTGGCCCGCCAGGGACTTGATACGGGCCACGCCCGCTTTGTCCCCGTGTTCATGCCTGACATCTTCATCGACCATGACAAGCCGCCGGTTCAGGTAGCTGCTGCCGGTCTGGATGCAGCGGGCATTGTCGTCCGCGTTCTGGACGCGCTTGGCATCGATGAAAATCGTGCAGCGATTGCTGCAGCTGGTGCTGGGGCGGAATAGGCCCATCTGACACAACTCTGCGTCCATCGTATCGTCACATGGCTTAAGCAAACCTGTGACGAAACCGTCATGGCGCGCCTGCTAATCACCGGGATCACATATTTCATGTGATTCATCCGGTGGCTTGCAGGCCCTGGCGGATGCGCTGCGTTGCCTGAAGAAGGCCTGCAAGGAGCGCACCTTGCCACCTTCATCCCTCAAGCAGACCCGCAAGAACCTGAAAACCGCCCTCCATCAAAATGAGGCTGCGACCCGCGCCGGTTTTCTGGAGCGGATGTTTACCTTCGCCTTCAAGGGGCTTGTCTACCCGCAGATATGGGAAGACCCGGAGGTCGATCTCGAAGCGCTGGCACTGACCCCGAAGTCCCGCATGATCACCATCGCTTCTGGTGGCTGCAATGTCTTGTCGTACCTCACTGCCGATCCGAAGGAGATTGTCGCGGTTGATCTCAATCGTGCTCATTTGGCGTTGACCCGCTTGAAGCTTGCAGCCGCCCGCGGCATGCCGACTTATGAAGCCTTCTATCGCTTCTTTGGCGAAGCGGATGCCAAGGCAAATGTGAATGCCTACAAGCGGTTCGTCCGGGACCGATTAGATGATGAAAGCCGCAAGTACTGGGAAGGGCGGGACTGGATGCTGCAGCGGCGCATCTCGCTCTTCTCGCGCGATTTCTATCACCATGGCCTGTTGGGCTACTTTATAGGCGTGGCGCACTGGATGGCCCGCCTGCATGGAACGGATCCGCGTCAGATCGCCTGGGCTCGGACGATTGATGAACAACGGGCTTTTTTTGATGCGGCACTCGCGCCTCTGTTTGACCGGCGCATGGTGCGCTGGGTGACAGCCAAAAAGATGTCGCTCTATGGCCTCGGCATTCCTCCTGCGCAATACGAAGCCCTTGCGGCTGATGGCAATGGCGACATTGCATCTGTCCTCAAGGCCAGGCTTGAGAGGCTGGCTTGCGGATTTGAGATGAAAGACAACTACTTCGCCTGGCAAGCCTTCGGGCGCGGCTATGCGTCCGGACCGGCTGGTCCATTGCCGCCGTACCTTCAAGCAGATCACTTTGTGGACGTGCGCGACCGTGCAAACCGGGCGCAGGTTTGCCACCGGTCCTTTACTGAGCAGCTCAACCAGGAAGCAGATCAGTCGCTTGACGCCTATGTTCTGCTCGATGCGCAGGACTGGATGACGGACGCCCAACTCAATGAGTTGTGGGCTGAGATCACCCGCACGGCCCAGCCGGGCGCGCGTGTCGTCTTCCGCACTGCGGGCGCTCCTTCCATCCTTCCTGGACGGGTGTCAGACGGCATCATGGACAACTGGGACTATCGTGCGGAGGAGAGCCTCGATTACTCCAAGCGTGACCGTTCCGCCATCTATGGTGGCGTGCACCTCTATGTTTTCAAAGGCTAAGGCACCATGAGTGATGTTTCGCGCACGACTGGCGACCTGATGGACTCGATCTATCGCACACAGCGCCACTTTTATGATCTCACCCGCAAGTACTACCTGCTCGGGCGAGACCGGCTGATAAGCGAGCTCCATCCACCCCAGGGCGGACACGTGCTTGAGATTGGATGCGGCACCGGGCGCAACCTCATCAAGGCGGCGCGTCGATATCCTTGTGCTTTGTTCTACGGGTTGGATGTTTCCGACGCGATGCTTGAGAAGGCGCATCAGGAAGTCGAGCGAGCGGGCCTTGGTGACCGCATTCGACTGGCGCGTGCAGATGCCTCAGATTTCGAAGCAGAGGCGATATTTGGCAGGGCCACATTTGATCGTGTTTTCTTCTCCTACAGCCTCTCGATGATACCGGAATGGCACAGGGCTTTGGATCGCGGTTACGCGTCGACGTCGGCTGATGGTCGATTGATGATCGTGGATTTCGGCCAACAGACGCGATTGCCTGGATGGTTCAGCAAGGTCCTGACGTGGTGGCTGAAACAGTTCCATGTCACTCCCCGTTCCGAACTTGGCACTGCGATAGGTGCTCTTGGAACAGGCGAGGTCCAATTGCTGTTCGGTGACTACGCCTGCATTGCAGATGTCCCCCGCTGACAAGTCGGTACTTCAGGCGCTTAGCGTAAGG
>ERZ1740067.1092-NODE-1092-length-19615-cov-43.994939_pt1 | contig 19615 bp, 16 predicted proteins | sample MGYA00581736_ERZ1740067 | MGnify/ENA primary metagenome ERZ1740067 (study PRJEB43018, sample SAMN04849236) | marine metagenome | isolation source: floating plastic debris | place: Pacific Ocean | collected 2008-08-27 | study: EMG produced TPA metagenomics... | reverse complement strand
CGGCCCTGGCCCTGCCAGTGACGGGGCAAGTGACGGGGCCAGTGACGGGGCCGGTGACGGGGCCAGTGACGGGGCCAGTGACGGGGCCAGTGACGGGGCCGGTTTACCAGAATGCAGATACAGATGGCTCAGGACCCATTGATTTCGACTTAGCGGCATGATTCACCGCTGGAAAACGAGCGGTGAGTCTGTCTGATCTCTTCTGGCTGAACGAGGTGCAGTACCCGTTGTCGTATCTTGATGTGCGCGATCTATTGGCCGAACGGGGGATCACAGTCGATGCCGCGACGATCTACAGGTGGGTCCAGAAGTTTGGACCAGAGATCCGCAAGCGCGCTTACGGCCAACATCGTTCATGGCGTGAGCTCCAATGGCATGTGCCCTCTCGGCAGATCACTTTGTGATCGCCTCTCGGGTAAGAGATGAAACCCACGTCCGAGTGAATGGGCGGCGGTATTACCTTTGGCAAGCGGTGGACCAGCGTGGACAGCTCATTGATTTCCGACTGACGGCGCGTCGAAACGCCAATGCTGCAAGGGTATTTATGCGCCAGGCCAGTGAGAGCGTTCGATGCTATCAGCCGATGACAATCGTTACGGACAAAGCACATAGTTATGCTAAGGTCATCGAAGAGATGAATCTCGATATCGGTCCGGATGATCGCATCCGACACGTCGACCGCAAATATCTTAACAATCGGATCGAAGCTGACCTCGCCGCCCTGAAACAGCTCCTTCGTCCAAAACGGGACTTCCAAAAGATGACCTCAGCCAAGAACAATTTGAAAGGCATCGAAACCCACCGGGCAATCAGAAAAAGCCATTTCGCAAATAACGAGCCAGGCGTCTTGGACGAAGTGGTATTCGTTGCAAACTTGTTCGAGGCAGCTGCCCAGTCCTGATGCCAGAAGGGGCACTCGGCCAGCTCCACACTAACGCAACAGAACCCATGACGTTGACGCAGTTCTCTTCGGTTCGGCTAACCTCTTCGATCTCCGCCGACACCTTTTCGACCCGGTCATCCATCCACATCCAGTCAACGTAGAGGCCGATCAAGATCGACCACATCCGGGGCGATATTTCGTCTTTGCGCTCTTCAACGATCGTCTCGATTGAGTTCTTCAAGGCACGAAGGCCTTTTCGAACAGTGATGCCTTGCTCAAATGAAAAGGCCCGGATTTGATTGATAGTCGCCTTTCGGCGTGACACCAAACGCGATCTGACACGGTGCAGCACTTGGAGATCGAGCTGATCCTGGCTCTTCTCCCAGACGGTCTGAAGGTTTGGCCGAAGCGCTGCCTCGGCAACCGCTTCTGCGTTGTTGTAATCGTTCTTTTGCCCCTTGTTGAATGGCTTCACGTAGATCGCAGGGATGATCCGAGGCTCAAAACCCATCGCCCGCAGTGTCCGGCTGACGAAGTGCGCACTCAAGCACGCCTCCATGCCCACAATACAACGCGGCAGCTTCTCGAGTGTCGCGACCTGCGCCAAGCGCTTGATCTGCTTGAGCAGAACTCGCTGCCCAGACAGATCGAAACCCACAATGTGGAATGTGTTTTTGCCAATATCGATGCCAACCTACATTAGCTCATCAAAGTCTTTCTTCGCCGTGCTACTTCTCCAGTTCGCAGAAATAGGCAAAGCCTAAACTGCTGGGTGAAGCAGCCGGTACCACCCCACTAGCGGTCGTCTAAGTCATGTGCATGGTATTGTGGTCGCAGTCTACTTTCCGGACATTCAATACAAGTGCAAATGTCCTCAAAGCCTGCGAGGTAGCTGAGCTAATGCAAAAAACTTTTTTCGCTGCGGCTGCGCCATGGATCCCTTTCGCAACGGATGCCTGGAACGATGCGGACGCTGCTAAGCAAGTTGCTTCCGCAATGTGTAACGCTTAAATCAAGATGCATGGCCCTGGCGTAACGAATGCCCGCCCAGGTTAGCGCAACCGGGCGCGCAGGCGCGCTGCCAAAGACTTGCGCCACGCCCGATAGACCGGCGGCGGCACCCACACAACCAACCAGCCGAACACGCATAGGGCTGCCAGCCACAAAACAAAACCGGCGCTGCACCCGGTTAACGCAAGCACAAGACCGGGTAGCGCCGCGCCCCCCCACACAAGATGGCGCGGCACAACTGCTTTGCGCGGACGCAGCCCGAAACTGCGCCGCCGCTTGGGATCAAAGCGGGCCAACCACCCGATGCAAATCAGACTGACCAGGATCGCAGCCGATACCACGGATCAAAACGACCGTTGCGCGTACATGCCCACGGTCCGTGGTTCGCCCACACGTTCGAACGTTGTACCCGAGGCGTCGATGAAGCGGCTGGTCGCATACTCTTCGTCAAAGAGGTTGCGCACATACAGCCCCAATTCCCAATCGTCCGCAGCATAGGTGAGTTGCGAATTGACCAGCCAACGGTCATCGCTGCGCTGTGCGCGCGTGTTTTCAAGGTCGAAGAAGCTGCCTTTGGTATAGGATGCATCGAGGCCAAAACTTACACCGCTGTCCCAATCATAGCGCATACCAAAGGCGGCGCTCAGTTCAGAAGCGTTGGGAAAGCTATTGCCAGCCAAACTCGTGCCCGCATTGTCGAACTTCACGAATTCTGTGTCGGCATAGGCGACTTGCGCGAATACGGAAAAGTGCCCGGACAGATCTGCTTCGACGGCCAACTCGCCCCCGAACAACTCCGATTTACCCGCATTCACGACCTCGAACACAGCCTGCCCGGTGGGCAACGTGCCCGAGAACCGGTTCACCTGCTGATCAGTCCAATCGGTGAAGTACACGTTGGCAGAGACAAACACGCTGTCAGCATTGAAGCTGCCACGATAGGCAAGTTCGTAATTTGTAGTGAATTCAGGAGCAAATTCGGAGATCGCACCGGCCGCGTTTACACTTGTACCGCCTGACCGATACCCGCGTTGCACGGTAAAGCTCAGCTTCTGGCTTTCGTTGAATTCGTAGTTCACGCCGATCTTGGGCAAGAACGCATTAAAGCTTGTGCTGCCGGACGCAGAGTCGTCCACAAAGGGGGGCGGCAGCGGGATGGGAGCTGTAAAGTCGGTGACAGCATTGAATGCGAACTCTTCGTAATCGTACCGAGCGCCAACAGTAAACGACAGCCCCTCTGCGATTTCGTCCGCGCGAATATCAACCTCACCGAACATAGCCGCATTGCGCGTGTCTGATGCAAAATCTGTAAACCGATTTGCAAAGATGCCGTTCGCAGTGAGTGGCGAGCCGCCGAGGGCAAAACCAGTGTCGATCAGCAGATCCGCAGGAATTGCGTTTTCGATGTCGGTGTAAAACAGGCCTACAACGCCAGAATATCGTCCAGTATCAAAACGCAGACGCACATCCTGTTCGAACACTTCTGAATCACCGGTGCGGCTGAAAGAACTCAGCCGGAAAGGCAAACCGTCCCCGTCTTCTGAACGACGGTAGTCCTGTGTGTAATAGGTGGTCTCGGTCTCAAGCGTCAGGGATGAACTGATGTCCCATTCGGTCCGCAAGCCATAGATGTCATGGGTCGACCCTTCCAAGGTAGGCTCATCAAGGGTCACTACTCGGCCATCCGGCGAAATGCTGCGATTGATGGTGTCTTCGCCGCCAAAGTTGTCGGTTCGGCTGAATAACGCGACAGCGCGGAAGGTGTTTGACGGCTCCCACAGGAATTTCAAGCGATAGGTGTCAATTTGCTGATCGTCAGCATTCTCGCCAAGGGTCGAGTTGAATACAAAGCCGTCGCGGTTGAGTGTCTCGGCCGAAAAGCGAAATGCAACAGTGTCAGATAGCGGCGTGTTGGCGGCAATGGCGGCGCGATAAAAGCCCCGCGATCCAATCTCGCCCCGCAATTTGAATTCTTGCTCGAAGGTGGGGTCCTTTGACCGGATCACGATTGCCCCCGCCAACGCGTTGCGGCCCTGTTGGGTGGATTGCGGACCACGCAAGATTTCGATCTGCTCGATGTCCCATGCCGAATAAGGCCCGAAGAATGTGGCCTGGTTGCTTGGCAGGGCGACACCATCCACCTGTGTAGACACGACCAGCCCCGCGCCACCACCGCCAACGCCACGCTGATCGATACCACGAATGGCAAAGCCCTTTTCGCCGCCCGTCGCGGTCACGCCAGGCGTGCGTTCGATGACGTCCTGCAGGTCCGGGTCGCTGCGTTCTTCCAGCGTCTCGCCGGTTTCAATAGCGGCAGATGTGGGGCTGTCTTGCAGTGTCCGCGTTTGCAACTCACCGCGCAAGACTAGGGTGCCAAGGTCGACAGGCTCGTCCTGAGCCGTGGCAATAGTCGCGCTGACAGCCAACGCAGATGTGCTGCCCAACAGAAAGTTAGTGATGGATTTCATGTCCGGCTCCGCAGGTTTTTGTTGTTTTTTGTCTGGCGGACGGCACGGATCACCGACGGGTGCTGGATAAGCTTAGCGCCAGAAGCAATTTCCTGATAAAAATTGCAAGATACTTTCAAAATCTCGCGGGCGGCGTCTCGCCTTTCCACTTCGGGCGCGTTATTTTCGACACATCGCCAGCACGCGCATCCTGCGCTGCCAGCTCATTGATCAGGTTGACAGAATGCGCGCATGGCTTGACGTCCCACGGCAAGGACAAATCTGGATAGAGACCAGGGTGGACCGCCGCCCGACGCTGTGGCGGTGGCTGCTTGCGGGGCCTTTGGCGTTTCTGATGTCGGTCCTTGCGATGGCCGGGCTCCCGACGGTGCTGCCTACCGGAGCGGGCGGGGTGAACCACCTTGTTCTGCCGGTTGTGTTGTTCCCACTGTTGTGGTCCAGCTTTGTCGTCTGGCCCGTGGCAGCGTTGCATATCGGCCGCGTGGCCTTGGTGTATGTGGCGCTGTGCCTCGGGTTGCTGGTGCTGATCGGGTTCGCGTTCGCAATATGAGCGCGGAGACAAAAGCCACCAAACGGCTCGTTGCTTTGCATGGATGGTCCGCAACGGCTCTCGCAATCCTCCTATATGTGATAATGTTGACCGGCACCATCGTGGTGCTCGACAACGAAATCAACGGCTGGGCCGAGGGGCGTGCTGGCGACGCACCCGTCTTTACCGATCGAACCGACGACATCGTGCACCGGTTCGCAGCGCAAGCGCCACCCGAGTTACATGACACAGTCTTTCTGGGCCGCGGCAGCGGAGCGACGCTCAACCTCTTTTTCGGCGCGCCCAAACCCCATCCCGATGGCGGGACAGAGCTGTTCGGCCGTCACTTTCTCGTGCATCCAGCCACAGGTGTCCTTCAAACGGCGCGTGCAGGGTTCTTCAGCGAAACCGTGCGCCACCGGCCCGAGGCGGCCCTAGCCGACTTCCTGGTGGACCTGCACGTGCGGCTGCACGTTCCGGGGCGGTTGGGGCTGTATCTGACCGGCCTTCTAGGGATCACAATGCTTGTAGCTGCAATTACGGGGGTTCTGATCCACAAGCATATCCTGCGCGATCTCTTTACCACCGAACGGCCGGGGGCGCGGCTTGTCTCATTCCGCGACCGGCACACGCTTGCTGGCGTCTGGTCCCTGCCCTTCGCTGTTCTGTTGTCCTTCACCGGCGCCTTCCTCAGTTTCGCCATCTCGCTTGGCTTGCCGGTTGTTGCTCTCGTGGCCTTTGCAGGCGATCAGGAGGCGGCCATCGCCACCGTGCTTGGAGAGCCCGCACACATGGACATAACCCGCGTGCAAACCACTGATATCGCTGCCGTCTTCGCAGACGCAGCCATACGTGCGGGCACAGAGGTTGGCGGCGCGCAGATCCATCATTATGGCACCGCCAGCGGGACCATCGAAACCTTCCACCCGGCTGCGGACGGCGCACTGACGGGCACCACTTTGGAATACAGTGCAGCCACAGGAGCGTTCCTGCGCGCGCCCGAAATTGTGGGCACCGCCCCCTCAGTGGGGTCCACCATCGCCGAGCTTATGGCCCCCTTGCACTTCGGCAACTTTGCGGGCTGGTGGTCGAGGGTCATCTGGGTAGGCCTTGGCGGGGCGATGACCTACACCATCGTTTCTGGCATGCAGCTTTGGCTGCGTCGCAGACAGGATGACCCCGCGTGGCAGCATGGATCCCGCGCACTCAGTCTCGTGGCCTGGGGCCTGCCGTTGGCCATTGCGATCACAGCGCATGTCTTTCTTCTGACTTACCTCACTGGCGACCCTTATCATTGGACACCGCGCATCTTTGTTTGGAGCATCATCGGGCTCCTCGTCCTTGGAATTGCCACACAAAAATGGACGCTCGACGATCTCAACCGCATGCTCGGCACTGCCCTCGGCGCGCTCCTGATTGCGCTGCCGGTCATGCGCCTTCAAACCGGCGGGCTGTCCTGGGGTGAAGCACTCCTGTGGGGCGGAGACGAGGTTCTGGTCATTGACGGCACATGCATCGGGTTGGGTTTTTACTGCCTTGCCGTATTGCGCCGCAAATCCGCTCAAGTGTCGGCGACATCACCCGCCAAGTAAACCGGTAACCAGGTAAGCATGAACACACACAGCGCCCTCGTCTCGCCAGCTGACCCACCCTACTTGACCCCCCGGCAAAAATCGCCAAAAGCAACGATTTCAACGAGGAACGAAACGGCAATATTATGGTCATTGAAGCGCCGCTCGGGCGCTTGGCGTTTGATCCTGCGGACGCGGGCAAACTGCTCACTCTTAGCCCCAATAAACCGGCTGAACCGGAATTGCTCACCGGCCTTTACGCGGGTAGGCTGACGGCGAAACTGGGAAGCAGGCGAGGGGGCAGCTTCAGGGGCAAGACCGAAGCGACGGCAGATGTCGTGGGTCTCGATCTTGCCGACGACGACATCGAGATGCCGTTTCTGATATTCTGGCTTGCACCGAATGTGAGCTCCGTCGATGATAGTGGTCCCAGGACACGAATTGAAGGCTGCGTTCTCCGGGGAATCCGGCTCGGTGATGTCTTCCGCAATCCTGCCTAAGCGATTGCGCACGGTGGTATTGTACGACTTTGCATAAGAAAGAAAGGCCTGCATAATACGGGCTGCTTCCCGGAACGAATGCTGCGCACCCAACCTCGCCTGCAGCCTCTGGAGTTCCAGCGTCGCGCGATCCGGAAATACCTGGGCAAACGGCGAAAATGAGCTGGAGGCTTCCGCGCTGCACGGACAGGCGCGAAGGCGCGGTACCTTGCCCGAAACCGGCCGAAGAGCGTATCGAGAACCCTTGTCCGACAGTCGTGAACCCGTCTGGTGCAGTTGCACTCCAGGCAGTGACGGGCCGCCTGAGTGAACTCTCCGATCTGAGCATTCAACACTGCTCGCTAAAGCTGCCCAAGTGAGCTTTCGCATCTTCAAGTCCGAGCCTCAGATCGCCATGACCTTGGTCGCAGAGACTGAGACTGCAAAGGGTATGTGTCCGCTTACTTCCCATCTCGATAGTCGTCTCGACCGTGATCCGAGTATCCATGGCAATCTCCTCTATCGATGAACCGCCATAGTCTAGCCGAAGACCCCCACGTTTTGCCTACTCCCTCCAACACTTCAAGAAATCGATCATTGGCTCACTGATCGACGTGCCATGTGGGAGCGATGTATCGACCATTTGGCAAGGCATATCGACACTTAGCAATGGAGCTTACACATGGAAGTCCATCAGGAAACGCTCCTCTTTGGGCGCGAGTTCTCGGCAACGCCAGACTGCTTGTTCAAAGCGTACTTGGACCCCAAACAACGCGAAGTCTGGTCTGCACCGACACCTGAGACCGTCATCGTCATCAATGAAGCGGATGTCCAAACAGGTGGTTGTGAGATTGCACGGTGTGGCAGCACAGAGAACCTAAGCTGGACGACGAAAGTCGCCTATCACAGCCTTGTTTAGAACCGGCTGACAAGGCTTACTGAAGAGCTTTAGGATTCCGACCGTCGCGTCGATTACCTTTGATTTTCGACCTATTGGTGCAAGCAGAGCGAAGCTCAAGCTTACCGATCAAGTGATGTCGCTCGTCGGCGAGGGCGGCGTGACGGGACACTTGATGGTTACACGAAGGCTCTTGCCAATCTTGCGGTGTCTCTCATCCCGGCTTGAGCTCACCCGTGGACCCAGAATGGCGGCTCCCACGGTTGGATTTTTCATTGTTGCAGCCCATGGCCAGACGGCTGAGAGATATGCATAGTTCCTTAGGTCGCGTATGGCTTGTTACAGATCAGGACAGAAAATAGGAGCTTTTGGGTCGCCCAACCTGGGCGCATTTTTTGGATCTTCGTGGCAAACAGCGTCGCAGAGCTACGCTGTAGCATTTCTTATTTGCAGAACAGCCGCGCAATCGGTTTGAATGAAGTCGGGAGGAATTCAGATGACTGACGACAACAATATGGCGATCCGCAAGCTGCTGAAACAGGTGGGGGCCACGTCACAATCGGCGATTGAAGCAGCCCTCCGTGACAGCGATGGCATGGGCGGCCAGACGCATAAGATCACCGTCGCGGTCAAAAGCGAAAGCCTTGGAATGGATTGCGAAGTGTCGGGTGAGATTTCGCCGGGCGCGTAGACCCGCCGGAAGTTAGCCAGATGCAGCAGCTTATGACGACTGAAGACACCAGTGCAGCGATTTCTGAACAATTTGACCGCGATCTCGCGCAGGCGCGGGTGCTGGTCGTCGATGATGAACCTGGAATGCGGAACTTTCTGCAGAAGGCGTTGCGCGACCATTGTGCCGTGGTGGACGCTTGTTCGGACACGGCAGAAGCGTCAACGCGCCTTGATGAGCATAGCTATGACGTCATCATCCTTGACAACATCATGCCCAAGCAAAGTGGTTTGGATTGGCTCGCGGAGCAAAAGCGTATTGGTCTCTTTTCCGATGCGATCCTGATCACGGCCTATGCGGATTTAGAAACTGCGATTTCGGCGATCCGCGCGGGCGCATCTGATTTCCTGCTTAAGCCCTTTCGCAGCAATCAACTACTGAACGCCCTGGGGCAATCGCTGTCGCGGTCCCGTCTGCGGCGCCAGAATTTCCTGCTGCGGCATGAGTTGGCCGTTGGCAAGGACCTGCTGCGACACCGAGATGCACTAATCGGATCGTCAGAAGTAATCGAAGAGGTTCGCCAAGCGATCACCCATGCGGCAGGTATCCGCACACATGTGGTGATCCGGGGTGAGGCCGGGACGGGCAAGCAGATCGCCGCGCGGATGTTGCACGGCCTGTCTGATAAGTCAGAGAAGCCGTTTGTCTGGCTGCAATCTTTCGGGATGACGGAACAGACATTTCAGGCCCGGTTGTTCGGCCGAGTTGAGGATGTGGCCAACGGCACAGCGCAAGGCGAAGATGGCATTTTGATCAACGCGGCGGGTGGCACGGTCTTCCTTGAAGATGTAGAGATGCTGACCCCGGCCTGCCAGAACATCCTCGCAGAGCTGTTATCGACAGGCCGTTTCAGCCCGTTGGGGGCCGAACGCAGCATGAGTCTTGACGTCCGGGTCATTGCGTCGACGACGCGACCACTACAGCAGGCGGTCGAGGATGGCAGCTTTCGGCAGGACCTCTATTATCTCTTGAATGTTGCGACCATCAATCTCGCGCCTTTGCGTGAGCGACCAGACGATATCCTGGACCTGATCGCGTTCTTTACCGAAACTTTGTCGCGACAGATGGGTGTGACCCCGCCGCCGATTGATGCGGTGACTCGGCGGCGTCTTTTGGGATACTCTTGGCCTGGCAACGTGATGGAGTTGCGCAACGCCGTGGAACGCGCGCTGATCGTGGGCCGGTTTGATCCACCCAGTGGTGCCGATGATAACGGCAGTGAAATGGAGACCCTTGGCGCAGTAGAGCAGAGGCACATCCTGAAAGTGCTGGATGCCTGCGGCGGCAACCGGGCCGAGGCCGCGCGCCGTCTGGGTGTGGCGCGCAAAACCATTGACCGCAAGTGCCAGTCATGGGGCCTTTGACGATCAGGCGATCTGTCCGGCTGCGCCTTCTGACGTTGGCCCTACTGCCGCTTGTTGTTCTGCTTCCCGTTCTCCTGGGCGTCACGATGTGGCGCTGGATCGACAAGTATGATGACCTGTTGATATCCAAGGTGGCCAGCGATCTTCGCATTGCGGAACAGTACTTTACCGCAATTGAAGTTACGCATGCGACCGAAGTGCAGGCGCTGGCCCGGTCCGTCGCTTTTGCAGAAGCGCGGGCGCAAGGGCCAGAGGCCGTGATCACACTATTGACCAATGATGAGGTCACCGGTGATCTGGATTTCCTTGTCCTACAGGCCCGTGATGAACCAGCGGCGCCAGAGCCCTTTCGCACCGTGGCGGCACTGGCATCCACTGACACGCCTAGCGCGGGGCTGGCCCTTTTGACGGCGGATGATCTGCTGGCCGTTGGTCCGCAACTGTCTGAACGTGCCCGGCTTGATCTGGTGCCGACAGAAGCCGCGCGGGTCATCGACAAGACGGCTGAAACGCGCGGCATGGTCATGCTGGTGACAAGCCCGGTGCCGCAAAGCGATCAGGTCTTGATCGGGGGGCGGCTGCTGAACCGCGATCTGAACATCATCGATACGATGAATGCGCTGATTTATCGAGAGCGGCAGGACATTGATGCACGCACCGGTACGACGACGCTGTTTCTGGAAGATGTGCGGATTTCGACCAATGTGCGCCTGTTCGAGGATGAGCGCGCGCTTGGAACTCGGGTTTCCGAGGTTGTGTTTGATCAGGTGATGGGGCGGGGTGAGCCTTGGCTGGACCGTGCCTTCGTCGTGAATGAATGGTATGTGTCGGGCTATGTCCCGTTGACGGATATCAGCGGCAGCCGGATCGGCATGCTCTATACGGGCTTCCTGGAAGAGCCTTTTTCGACACAGCGCAATGCAACGATCCTTTGGCTCCTTTCTTCTTTTCTTGTGGTGCTGGCGGTGACGGTCCCACTTTTCTTGCGACTGGCACAGGGGATTTTCGCGCCGTTGGAAAAGATGTCCGCCACCATGACCCATGTGGAAAAGGGCGCGTTGGAGGCGCGGATAGGGCACGTTGACGCCCAAGATGAGATCGGTGAGGTTGCCCAGCACCTTGATCGGTTGCTGGACCAGGTGCAGGAACGCGACGCTGAGTTGCGCCATGCCGCCGAAAATTTGAACGATCTTGTGGACAAGCGGACAGCGGAATTGCGCGAGGCGTCAAAGAAACTGGAAGCCACTTTTGCGCAGCTTGTGATGTCGGAAAAGCTCGCCTCGATCGGTGAGATTACGGCAGGCGTGGCGCATGAGATTAATAACCCCGTTGCGGTCATTCAGGGCAATCTTGAGATTCTGCGCGCGTCGCTTTCGCTAGAGGCACAAGAAGATCTGCAGATGGAACTGGATCTGATCGACGCCCAAACCCACCGCATCAATACGATTGTGGGCAAGCTCTTAGATTTCACGAGACCGGGGGAGTTATCGGATGCAACAACATCCGTGGATGTGTTGAAGGTGGTTGAAGATACGCTGGTGCTGGTGGCCAGCGATCTGCGAAAGCACAATATTGAAGTGATCGTGGATCATGCGCCTACGCCTGGCATTCATACCGTCGAGACAGAGTTGCAGCAGGTTCTTGTCAACCTTGCGATCAACGCGGCACAGGCCATGGGTGACGGTGGTATGTTGACGATCAAAACCGGGCCGGAGGAGCGGGATGGCGTGGCCGGTGTGCTGATCTCCGTGGCGGATACCGGCCTTGGCATTCCGAAGGACAAATTGGACCACGTGTTCGATCCATTCTTCTCCACCAAATTGTCGGAAGGCTCGGGACTCGGCCTGTCGATCAGCCAGGCATTGATACGTCGCACGGGTGGTTTGATAACAGTGCGCAGCACGATCGGGCGCGGCACGACATTTTTTGTGTGGTGTCCAGTTCAGAACAATTTGTCTGACAAGACTGCCATTACGAGCACATAAGTGGACATTTTGACCTTTTGATCTTGGCGTATCGCCGATGATCTATAGACATTTTGACCTTTCTGCAATGCGGCAGAAATCACGTAAGCCTATGTTTAAAAACAATATTTAGTTTGACAATGCGGCAAGACAAGGGCCAGACCCTGAAAGATGCTGCATACGATTGTGGACAAGCCGTCCCGCCCGCAGCCGAACCGGGGGCTATCCCCACATCCATGGGAGGACACGCAAATGTCAAACTCAGCAGCGGGACCGCTTGGGTTCCTGCGCAAGGAAAACATCGTAGCCCCTGACGGCTACAACAGGTGGCGCGTCCCACCGGCGTCCATCGCCATCCATCTGTGCATTGGGTCGGTTTATGCATGGTCGGTCTTCAACCCGCCGCTGACGCGCGAGCTGGGTGTTGTGGCGTCTGCCGCTAACGATTGGTCGCTGTCGTCGGTCGTCTGGATTTTCTCCGTCGCAATTGTCGTGCTTGGCCTAACCGCCGCAGTTGGCGGCAAATGGCTGGAAAAGGTTGGGCCCCGCTACGTCGGCGTGGTGGCTGCCACTTTGTGGGGCGGGGGCTTCATAGTCGGCTCGCTTGGCATCGCGTCGCACCAGCTTTGGCTTGTCTACCTTGGATACGGTGTCTTAGGTGGCATGGGGCTTGGTCTGGGCTACGTCTCTCCAGTCTCCACCCTGATCCGATGGTTCCCGGACCGGCGCGGTATGGCGACCGGCATGGCGATTATGGGTTTTGGTGGGGGTGCAATGATTGGTGCGCCGCTTAAGCAGTGGTTGCTGAGCATTTACAGTAAAGTGCCGGACTATTTGGGCGCTGAGGGTACCGTGTCGCTGATCACCGAGGGTGGACGCCGTTTCGCTGAAACCGCTGCCGGGAAGGTCGAGGTTGTCGTCGCATCGGCAACACAAGCGGCAAGCTTTGGTGGTGAGGCTGGGGTTTATGTCATTGGAACCGGCAACACCGGTGCGGCTGGCGCCTTCATGACGCTGGGTATCGTCTACTTTTGCGTCATGATCTTTGCCGCGTTCCAGTATCGCGTGCCGAAAGAGGGCTGGAAGCCCGAAGGATGGGAACCAAAGCCTGCGGCATCTGGTATGGTGACACGCAACAACGTGCATATCGACGAGGCGTTGAAAACACCGCAGTTTTGGCTGCTTTGGGTTGTTCTTTGCTTTAACGTGACCGCAGGGATCGGTGTGATCGGCGTGGCGAAGACGATGATCAACGAGATCTTCGCAGATCTGGCGATCGTAACGGCTGCCTTTGCCGGGACCTACGTGCTGATGATTTCGGTCTTCAACATGGTTGGCCGCTTCTTCTGGGCATCCACGTCAGACTTCATCGGGCGCAAAAACACCTATCATTGCTTCTTCATCCTTGGGACAATCCTTTACTGTTCAATCCCATATTTCGCTGGTTCTGGCGGCATGACGGCGCTGATCGGCTTTTACATCGCCACAATGATCATCTTCACGATGTATGGCGGCGGTTTCGCGACAATCCCGGCCTATCTGGCTGACCTGTTCGGCACGATGCATGTGGGTGGTATTCATGGGCGTCTGCTGACGGCCTGGTCGACGGCGGGTGTTCTGGGGCCATTCGCGATCACTTACCTGCGCAATTCGTCCAAGGAAAGCGCAATTGCCGATCTGGCTGCGGTGGTTGATCCGGCGGCGTTTGCTGAAAAGTTTGGTGCGCCCATTGCGCAGCTGAACGAGCTGGTCGCGGCCAACACGGTGACCATCGCACGTCTGATGGAAATCGCACCAGCGGGTACGGTCGATCCGACCTCCACGCTTTACAACACGACGATGTATTGCATGGCGGCGCTGTTGGTCATTGCGTTCTTTGCCAATCTGATGGTGCGGCCTGTCGGCGAAAAGCACCATGTGGAGCGGGCAAACCCGGACGCGGTGCCTGCCGAGTAACTCTCCCTGTGCCTGGCCCGGCACCATGCGGGGCCGGGCACATCCTGGGGCGGTACCGCTCTCCTGATGCCGCTCCTTTTTTTCCAAACGCGCCAGCTAGAAAGGCCCATGTCAGATGGACCAGATCGCTCCAGCCAAGTTCAAGCGCCGTGACCCGTCGCTTCCCAAGGGTCGCCAGATTTCCGATGCCGATGTTGCCGATGTCGCCGCCTTGCTGGGGGACATACCCCGCCGCGGCGACTTGCTGATCGAGGCATTGCATATCATTCAGGATAAGCATGGCTACATCACCGCAACCGCCATTGCTGCCTTGGCAGAACTTTTTCGCCTTGCGCAGGTTGAGGTTTACGAGGTCGCGAGTTTTTACGATCATTTTGATGTCGTCCGTGACGGTGAAACACCGCCGCCGCCCGTGACCATCCGCGTGCCCACTGGCGTGTCGGAAGAGATGGCAGGTGCTTTTGATCTGATTGACGCGCTGAAAGCCGCGACCGACCCGGAAGAGGTGCGCGTGATCGCGAGCCCCTGCATCGGGCAGTGTGACGCAGCGCCATCAGCGTGGATCGGCAAACGCGTCTTTCGTCATGCAACGATTGAGCGGTTGCTGGCCGCGGTGACCGAGGATAACAGCACGCCCGATCTGCCGGATTATGAGGGTTTGGCGGCGTACCGCGCCGAAGGCGGATACGAAATGTTGGGCCACGTCCTGTCGGGTGAGATCACCGCCGAAGCTGCGACCGATACCATGTCGGACGCCGGGTTGCGCGGTTTGGGAGGGGCTGGCTTCCCCGCAGGCCGCAAATGGGGATTTGTCCGTGCTCATGACGGCCCTCGCCTTATGACCGTGAACGGCGATGAGGGTGAGCCAGGCACGTTCAAGGACCGCTGGTGGCTGGAAGCCAAACCCCACCGAATGCTGGAAGGTGCCCAGATCGCTGCGCGCGTGGTCGGATGCGACAAGATCTACATCTATATGCGCGACGAATATCCGGCGGTGCTGGAAATTCTGCGGCGCGAGATTACCGCGTTGGAAGCGAGCGACATTGATATAGTGCCGATTGAACTGCGTCGTGGCGCGGGTGCCTATATCTGCGGCGAAGAAAGCGCGATGATCGAGAGCATTGAAGGCAAGCGTGGTCTGCCGCGTCACAAGCCGCCGTTCATCGCGGAAATGGGGCTTTTTGGTCGTCCCACGCTCAATCATAATATCGAAACAGTCAGCTGGATCCCCAATATCCTGCGCAACGGTCCGAAATGGTTTGCCGATCAAGGGTGGGATGAAAACCACAATGGTCTGCGCAGTTTCTCTGTCTCTGGCCGGGTGAAGGAGCCCGGTGTGAAACTCGCCCCTGCCGGCATCCCGCTGATCCGCTTGATTGAGGATTATTGCGGCGGCATGGCCGATGGCCAAACGTTCAAGGCTTTTTTCCCGGGCGGCGCCTCTGGCGGCATTTTCCCCGCAGAAATGGCCGACCGGGCTATGGATTTCGGTACTTGGGAAAAAGAAGGTGGGTTTATCGGCAGCCATGCTGTTGTAGTCCTGTCCGAAGAGGACAGCGTGCGGGCGGCAACGCTTAACACCATGAAGTTCTTTGCTCATGAAAGTTGTGGCCAATGCACCCCCTGCCGGTCCGGAACCGACAAGATGGTCAGGCTGCTGCAAGCGCAGGAACAGGACCCGGACCTGTTCGAGGATCTGCTGACCGTGATGGGCGATAGCTCTATCTGCGGCCTCGGTCAGGCGGCGGGCAACTGCGTAAAACATCTGATGAAACACTTCCCCGAGGAGTTCGCGACATGAGCCTCGACGATATCAACATGCCAGTCATCACCTTCACCCTGGACGGTCAAGAGGTGACGGCAAAGCCGGGTGAAACCATCTGGGAGGTCGGACAGCGCGAAGGCACAATAATCCCGCATCTGTGCCACAAGGATGTGCCGGAACTGCGATCAGACGGCAACTGCCGCGCCTGCGTTGTTGAGGTCGAGGGAGAGCGAGTGCTGGCCGCATCCTGCATCAGGCGCCCGACCGAAGGAATGATCGTGAATACAGGCAATGCGCGGGTGCAGAAAAACCGGCAGATGGTTTTTGACTTACTCGCCTCTGACATGCCTGCGCGCGAGCACAGCCCCGATCCGCAGAGCCATTTCTGGCAGCAGGCAGAGTTAGCTGGTCTGAAAAAGGCACGCTATCCATCCGGGCGGCCCGGTGCGGGCAAGGATATCCCGGTCGATAGTGTGTTTCGTGATGCCTCGCACCCCTCCATCGCGGTCAATCTGGATGCGTGTATTTCCTGCAACCTGTGCGAACGGGCCTGTCGCGAGGTGCAGGTCAATGATGTGATTGGCATGGCCGGGCGAGGGGCTGCGACTGTGCCTGTGTTTGACGTGAATGATCCGATGGGTCTGTCATCTTGCGTAGGCTGCGGCGAGTGCGTGCAGGCCTGCCCAACCGGCGCGCTGATGGAAAAGACGATGCTGGATGCGACGGCCACGAAGCGCTCGGTCTATGACGTCGAAAAGAAAAACAGCGTCTGCCCCTTCTGCGGTGTCGGGTGCCAGACGGAGGTGAGCGTCAAGGACAACCAGATCGTCAAGGTCGACGGGCGGCCCGGCCCCGCGAACCGCAGCAAGCTTTGCATCAAGGGCCGGTTCGGGATGGACTACGTGATGTCGCCGGAACGGCTGACAAAACCGCTGATCCGGCGCGAGGGGGTGCCAAAAAGGGCGGACGCGCGCATGGTCTTTTCGGATATCGACGATGTGTTCCGAGAGGCGACATGGGACGAGGCGATGGCGCTCGCCGCCAGTGGGCTGACGAAGGTGCGCGATAATATCGGCGGGCATGCGATTGCCGGTTTCGGCTCTGCCAAGGGCACAAACGAAGAGGCATACCTCTTTCAGAAATACATCCGGCAGGGTTTTGGCACCAACAATGTCGATCATTGTACGCGGCTTTGCCATGCATCATCCGTCGCTGCACTGATGGAAGGGGTGGGGTCAGGTGCCGTCTCGGCTCCCTTTACCGCCGCCGACGATGCCACCTGCATCATGACCATTGGCTGCAGGCCTGAACAGAACCACCCGGTCGCGGCCACCTATTTCAAACAGGCGGCGAAACGTGGCACAAAACTGATGGTCTTTGACCCGCGCAAGCAGGGGTTGATGCGCCATGCGTCCCACCCCGTTATCTTCAACGCTGGGCGTGATGTGCCGATGCTCAACGCGATGATCCATACGATCATTGATGAAGGCCTTTATGATGAACAGTTCATTCAGGCCAACGCTGACGGGTTCGATGCGCTGACTGCGAAAGTCAAAGATTTCGCACCTGATGCAATGGCCGATATCTGTGGCGTAGAGGCGGAATATCTGCGCGACCTCGCCCGCACATTTGCAACGGCTGAACGGTCGATCATCTTTTGGGGTATGGGGGTCAGCCAACATGTGCATGGGACTGATAATGCACGCTGCCTGATCGCACTCAGTCTGATCACAGGTCATATTGGCCGTGATGGGACGGGGCTGCACCCACTGCGCGGCCAGAACAATGTGCAAGGGGCATCCGATGCCGGGCTGATCCCGATCACCTATCCCAATTACAAGTCTGTTGAGGATGCTGATGTGCGTGCCCGTTACGAAGATGCCTGGGGCCGCAGTCTTGACCCGAAAAAAGGCCTGACCGTGGTCGAGGTGATGGATGCTGTCAACGAAGGCAAGGTTAAGGCGATGTATGTGCAGGGCGAGAACCCTGCCATGTCGGACCCCGACCAACATCACGCACGCAAGGCGCTTGCATCGCTTGAACATCTTGTGGTGCAGGACATTTTCCTGACGGAAACGGCTTGGTTTGCCGATGTGATTCTGCCCGCATCAGCGCAGCCTGAAAAGCCGGGCACCTATACCAACTCTAACCGCCAGGTGCAGTTGGGCCTACCGGTTCGCAAACCACCGGGCGAGGCGCGGCAGGATTGGAAGATCCTTGTCGAAATGGGTCAGCGATCCGGCCTTGACTGGGATTACTCAGATGTGGCGGCGGTCTATACGGAGATGGCCAGCAACATGCCGTCACTCGACAATATCCCTTGGGAACGGCTGATGCGCGAAGGTGTGGTATGCTATCCGACCAAGTCAGAGGATGAGCCGGGGGAGGAGGTGATCTTCTACAATGGTTTCCCAACCGCGTCGGGTAAGGCAAAGCTGGTTCCGACGGACCTCGTGCCGCCCGATGAGCTTCCAGATAATGATTTCCCCATGGTCCTGACGACAGGCCGTATGCTGGAGCACTGGCACACAGGCGCGATGACCCGGCGGGCCACACATCTGAACGCGCAGGAAAGTGAGGCGGTCGTTTCCATGCACCCCAAGGATATCGGGCGAATGGGCCTTGCGCGGGGTGAGCAGGTGACAGTTGAGACACGGCGCGGTGCGATAACGCTGACGCTGCGGGCTGATCGTGATGTAACGCCGGGCATGCTGTTCATCCCGTTCTGCTTTGTGGAGGCGCCGGCGAATTTCCTGACCAACCCGCAGCTTGATCCATTCGGAAAGATCCCAGAGTTCAAGTTTTCTGCGGCGCGTATTTCCGCTGCGCAAGTCGCTGCGGAATGAGTTTGTGGTCCGGATAGGGGACTGTTAGCCAATTGCCAAACCGGCGACCTACTCTAAGTGCTGGCCCCAAAAACGGCTATTCGTGCTGGGCGTAGCGAGATTTGGTCAGGCAATGGGTAAGACGTGGACAAACCAGACATATGCAGCTTCAGCTTTTGCTGACGCAGCACGTGTTCGCAGTTTTAGGATGGATTTTGCTGCGTCGCAGCCTTTTTCGTGAATGCGATCATTTCCAGTCGCTCTTCAGTTGAGCAACATATCTGCGAGTGCCATCGAGCGGGCAAGCTCTACCCTCTTTTGTCTTGACGCCGCAGCCGACCACGCCGCAAGCCAAGTAAAATGCCGGGTGATGCAAGAAACGCGCCAGCCACAACAAGCGGTGCAGCGATCATAAAAGAGAATCCTGGTATCTCAGCAAAAATCGCAGCACCGATCGCGGCGGCCCATAGAATAGTGAGGTATTCGAATGGAGCCAAGAGCGATGCCTCAGCATATCGAAAAGCGAGAGTCATTGCGATATGCGCGCTGCCGCCGAACACGCCGTTCAGAACGAGAAGGATCCAAACGCTTGCATCAGGCATGCTCCATCCCAAAGGAAGGGTCGCGAGACCCGCGACGGATGATGCAAGTGCGAAGTAAAATGCAATTGCTCCGGGGCTCTCGGTTTTGTTCAGGGCACGCACCTGTACCAACGCCCCAGCGGTCAGTGCCGCAGTCGCAATACCAAGAGCAACACCAAGAAGCGCGGGGCTGTTGTTGGTAAAATGCGGTAGCGTCATCACCGCAGCGCCCAAAAGCCCGAGGGCAACGCCAAGCCAGCGGCGAGGCCCGGGTCGCTCGCTCAGGAGAAGTGCCGCAAGCGCGACCGTCATGACGGGAGAGAGGTAGGAAAGCATCGTGGCTTCCGCTATGGGCAAAAGCCGAAGTGTCGCAAACGAGGTAAACATCGCAGCCCCGCCCAGCAGGCATCATCCGAGATGACCCAGGGGTCGGCGGGTCGCAAGGCCCTGCGGGAATTCGTTGCGCACCCATAGAAAGATCACCAGCGGTATCATCGCCACAGCCGAGCGAAAGAAGACGACCTGACCCAAGGGGACGGTGTCTTAGCCGCTTAGAACTGTGCCACTATTTTGGTGTCACATGAGGGATAG
>ERZ1740067.1091-NODE-1091-length-19633-cov-7.114670_pt1 | contig 19633 bp, 13 predicted proteins | sample MGYA00581736_ERZ1740067 | MGnify/ENA primary metagenome ERZ1740067 (study PRJEB43018, sample SAMN04849236) | marine metagenome | isolation source: floating plastic debris | place: Pacific Ocean | collected 2008-08-27 | study: EMG produced TPA metagenomics... | reverse complement strand
TTGGCAATACCAAGACCAATGGCCGTATGCACATCATGTCCGCAAATATGGGCGACCTGTGGTTTGTGGTTAAGCTTGTTGTCGAAAACATGTAGTGCTGCGTCCATATCAGCACGCCACGCTATCTTCTTCCCTTCTTTATTCCCCTTTAATATTCCGACTACACCATACCCCCCAATACCTGTTTTCACTTCTAAACCCAAATCCAGTAAATACTCTTTTACTATGGCTGAAGTTCTCTTTTCCTTACCTGCCAGTTCTGGATGGGTATGCAGGTCATTTCGTATGGCGACGAGTTCATCAAAAATCATATTGGAGAGATAAACTATCTTCTCCCTTTCCGCAACATGCCTGTTTGAACTATTTGGAATGGTCGAAACCAACCAACAAAAAGTAATGACCAGTTTAAGCTTCATAAATAAGAGGTTTGACGTTTTCTTTTTGTGCATCTGCATGGCGTAAAAACGCTTGCATTTTAAAAGCACTCCCCAAAGAGAATTCAAAAAACCAGGCCATGCTAAAAAGAGTGACCAACAAATATTCTTGTTGATGAAAAAGTAAACAGTGGGCTCAAATCATAGATTTGAGGGCTAAATCGATACGGCGGATTTTACCTTTTTATAGTAGGTGTTTGAAAGCGGAATCTCCAAGTCATCGGTAAATTCAATTTTTGCATTTTGTGAATTTCCCTTTATGCTTTTGATATGGGATGTATTGACCAGGTAGGATCGATGGCAATACCGTAAAAATGGTACCTGCTTTTTAATGGCACTGAGGGTATTTCTAAAAACAGTGTGTTTGGTTATCTCATCTTCTTTATAGAAAATCTCAACATAGTTCTCTGAGGATTTCACAAATAGTATTTGGTATTCTTGCACTACTAATTTTTCACCCTTGTTTGTTCCCAAAATTTTTAGTTCCCTAAAATGTTCTGCTACGGGCAATATTCCAAGCCTATTCCTTAGATATAGATAAAACGGTAAGAGCAAGAACATAATTGGGATTAAAGAACTGCGGAAGAACCAAATTCCATGCTTTACATAGTCGTATGCACTATAATTATATTCAAACCACGAATTAAGAAAGATTTGGTTATAGAAATGAATGGGAATACTGGAGATGAAAACCAAAATGACAAATGCAAAAATCTCGTGCTTTACGGTCCACTTTTTATGTAAGGAATTGAACCACAAAACCTCCATTCTGGAATTCACCACATAGAAAATCGAAAATACAATCCCAAACCCAGCAAATATGAGATACTTGTTATCCGCTTCAAAACCATCAGTATCAAAGGGTTCCAAAAAAATCATGACAAGAGCAAGGAAGCAACCCAAAAGGACTGCAACGATACATTGATTTTTAAAATCAACTATAAAAGGTATTTTCTTGTGGAGAAATTTTATCATCAATACCCGTTCTGAGGTACGTATCCTATGAAATTATCGAATATAATTATTTAGAAAAGAATAAAGATGCATCTCATAAAACCATGTATACTATAAATTTTTTATGTCGCGTTTACCATTCATTCGTTGTCTTCATCAGTATATTCATAGTGTCTCTTTACGCTTGAGTACTAAACTACAACCAGCGAACCGCTATCCAATGACCAAACATTCTCTTAGAATAGAAAATATATAATGGAAAAAATCCATAAAAAAGGAAATATTCCATAAATTAGCTATCCTTTTTTAGGATAGTGAACAAGACCATTTTACATCTCGACCTTGATACTTTTTTTGTCTCCGTAGAACGCCGCACCAACCCTGAACTACAGAGCAAGCCTTTATTGGTTGGAGGTATCACCGATCGCGGGGTGGTAGCTGCCTGTAGTTATGAGACCCGGGGCTTTGGTATTCACTCCGGAATGCCCATGAAAATGGCCAAAGAACTGTGCCCCGAAGCGACAGTAATCAAAGGTAATGCAGGTACCTACAGCAAGGTGTCCGATGAAGTGACTGAAATCATTAAAGAAGCAGTACCCCTATTCGAAAAGTCAAGTATCGATGAGTTTTATGCCGATCTATCGGGAATGGACAAATTCTTTGGCTCCTATAGATATGCGACTGAACTGCGCAGAAAAATCATCAAAGAAACGGGTATGCCGATTTCATTCGGGCTTTCGGTCAACAAAGTGGTTTCAAAAGTAGCTACCAATGAAGCCAAACCCAATAATCAATTGAAAATAGATTTCGGGCTGGAAAAACCATTCCTTGCGCCCCTATCCATCAAAAAAATACCCATGGTGGGCGACAAAACCTATCAGACCCTTCGTAATCTGGGAATACGTAAAGTCAAGACCGTACAGGAGATGCCCATAGACGTAATGCAGCGTGTGCTTGGCGCCAACGGAAAAGTGATTTGGAAGCGTGCCAACGGGGTTGACAATACGCCCGTGATACCTTTTCATGAACGCAAGTCCATTTCAAATGAGCGCACCTTTGATCGCGATACCATTGATGTGGTCAAGTTGAAGGGCATCATTGTGGCCATGGCCGAGAATTTGGCTTACCAATTGCGTCGTGGGGAAAAGTTGACCGCTTGTATTGCAGTAAAAATTCGCTATTCAGATTTCAACACTTACTCCAAACAAAAGCGCATTCCCTATAGCAGTGCCGATCATATTTTGATTCCTAAAATCATGGAGCTTTTTGATTCACTTTACAATAAGCGAATGCTAGTGCGATTGGTAGGTATTCGATTCAGCCACTTGGTTTCGGGCAACTACCAAATCAATCTTTTCGACGATACCGAAGAAGCCTTGAACTTATACCAAGCCATGGATAGGGTACGTCACCGATTTGGAGATCGGGCAGTGATTCGTGCTGCTGCAATGGGGGCGAAAACTATCGGTAGAATGCACAACCCCTTTAACGGACAACCCCCTACCGTGTTAGCACACCGAAAGCAATAAAAAAAGATGCAAGACCGCTTCGCTGTCAGATTTGAGATATAAGATAAGACATGAAGCGTAAACACATAAAGCTATGTCTAATATCTAAAATCTCACGTTTCATATCTATTTAAATTGCCATACATATTACAGTCTCCGTTTCGGCACCTTTTCAGAGTTGGAACTTTTGCAATTGGCCCAACAAAACCAAATAAAGCAATTGGCGCTTACCGATATCAACAATACTTCAGCGTGCTTAAACTTTGTACGTGAGGCTCCAAAGTATGATATCAAGCCCATTTTGGGCATTGATTTTAGAAATAGTGTGGTTCCTTGCTTTGTAGGAATCGCCAAAAACAATGAAGGCTACCAAGAACTTAATACCTTTCTATCCCATCACCTTCATAACGATCGGGAAATACCCAATAAAGCTCCCCATTTTGAAAATGCTTTCGTTATCTATCCTTTCGAAACGGTTCTACTCAATGATTTGGATGCATTTGCCCCTAATGAATTCATTGGGGTCTCCCGTAAAGATTTGCGTCGACTCCCTTTTTCAAGGGTAAAAGAGTATCGTGACCGATTGGTGGTACTTCAGACGGTTACCTTTAGGGACAAACGCGATCATAACGCACATCGATTACTTCGGGCTATTGATAATAACGTTCTACTAAGCAAACTTGATGAAACAGAAGTAGCCAATGAGGATGAAAAAATGTATCCTCCCGAACATATTACCGAAGCGTTTGCTGAATACCCCAATATTTTGAGGAATACACAACGGTTGTTCGATCAGTGTTCCATACACTTTGACTTTTCAAAAAAGCGTAAACCCCAAAACCTGAAATACTATACCGGTAGCAAAAAAGAAGATGAAGCCCTTCTTGAAAAAAGATGTCTTGAGGGCTTACAAAAACGATATCAAAAAGTTTCTGAAAAGGTGAAAAACCGATTATCCAAAGAGCTCAACCTCATCAAAAAAATGGAGTTTGTCTCCTATTTTTTAGTCAACTGGGATATTATTCAGTACGCAAGAAAAAAAGGGTTTTACTATGTAGGCCGTGGTAGTGGAGCCAATAGTATTGTAGCCTACCTACTCTATATCACTGATGTCGACCCTATTGAGCTTGACCTATACTTTGAACGATTTATCAACCTTTACAGGGCCAATCCGCCTGATTTTGATATTGATTTTTCATGGAGGGACCGTGAAGAGATGACCCAATATATTTTTGACCGTTTTGACCATGTGGCCTTGGTAGGCACCTATGTGACCTTTAAATATAAAGGAGTGGTGCGAGAACTGGGCAAGGTATTCGGTCTGCCCAAAGACGAGATAGATCTGTTGAGCAATGGAACCCTTCCATCACCCAAAGCCGATAGTATGGCCCGGCTCGTGCTCAAATATGGAGAGCTCATTCAAGGAATACCCAATTATGTAAGTGTTCATGCCAGCGGCATATTGATCAGTGAACAACCATTACAACGTTTTTCAGCAACATTTTTGCCCCCCAAAGGCTTTGCAACCGTTCATTTTGATATGGTCATCGCAGAAGATATAGGCCTTTTTAAGTTTGATATTTTGGCGCAACGTGGACTCGGAAAAATTAAAGACACCCTCAGTATCGTGGCCTACAATCAACCTGAAAAAGCCAATTTTGATATTCATGATGTGAAACGTTTTTATAAAGACCCCATCATCAACACCATGGTCAAAACGGCCCAATGCATGGGGTGTTTTTATGTGGAATCTCCGGCCATGCGAATGCTGTTAAAAAAATTGGAGGTGGACAACTATTTGGGCTTGGTCGCTGCCAGCTCCATCATTCGCCCCGGAGTATCAAAAAGCGGCATGATGCGGGAATATATTTTAAGACATCGAAATCCCGGTCGAGCAGAAGAACGGGCACACCCCGTGATGCTTAATATTATGCCAGAAACCTATGGGGTAATGGTCTATCAAGAAGATGTGATCAAAGTGGCCCATTACTTTGCTGATTTAGACCTTGGGGAAGCTGATGTACTCCGAAGGGGTATGAGCGGTAAGTTCCGCTCGCGGGAAGAGTTTGAAAAGGTAAAAGAAAAATTTCGTGCAAACTGTATCAAAAAAGGATACGACGAAAAACTGATAGATGAGATTTGGTACCAGACAGCAAGTTTTGCAGGGTATGCCTTTGCAAAAGGCCACTCGGCCTCTTATGCTGTTGAAAGCTATCAAAGCCTATTCCTTAGGGCGTACTTTCCATTGGAATATATGGTGGCCGTACTCAACAACGGTGGCGGATTTTACCGCTCTGAGTTCTATATCCATGACGCACGCATGATGGGGGCAACCATTCATCCACCCTGTATCAACCAAGGCCATATTGCCAATGTGATTTATGGTAAGCACATTTACTTAGGAATGATGTATCTACGAGACTTTGAAGACCGTGTGATGCATCGTATTGTGAAAGAACGTGAAACCAACGGTAAGTTTACCTCTCTTGAAAATTTTATTGATCGGGTTCATATTTCAATAGAACAACTGGCCATATTGATACGAATCGATGCTTTTCGATTTACCGAAATCAACAAACACGAACTGCTGTGGAAGGCTTATTTATTATTGGATAAAACCAAACGGATTGATCACCCAAAGCTATTTCCGCCAAAGCGAAATACATTTAAAATTCCAAAGTTGAATACCACATCGTTGGAAACTGCCTTTGAACAATGGGAGTTATTGGGTTTTCCCCTTTGTAGCCCTTTTAAGCTGCTAAAAGAAGTACCAAATAATAAAAATGCCCAGCAAGACTTAACCCTTTATCTCAATAAATACATTGACATCTATGGGTATTTGGTCACTGTAAAAAACACAAGTACGCATACGGGCAAACATATGTATTTCGCTACCTTATTGGATCAGTGCGGTGAGGTCTTTGATACGGTACTATTTCCACCCATAGCCAAAAAATATCCATTTAGGGGTAAAGGCATTTATCGCTTTTATGGCAAAGTGGTCAGTGAATTTGGTTTTCTAAGTATTGAGGTCATCAAGATGCGAAAAGAAGATTACATCGAAGACCCTAGATACGCTGATATGAAAGCGGGGAATCTAAAGCGTTTTTCCTCTTCATGGAATACGGAATAATTTAATATCACAGGGTTCGTAATTGCTTTGTATCTTGGAAGTGTTAAGAATCTGAAATGAAAATTTCCAAAGTCCCAAACCGGTTCCAAATCAACAAAAATCAATGAACAACACCGATACTTTTAAAAGAAAGGTTTCCTTGACAGGGGACATTAAGTTTACCGGACTTCGACTAAAAGAGCCCATGGAAGTTGCTGCCGGATTTTTAGGGGTGAAAGAAGCACTGCGCCATGGTGCAAAAGAAATGGGTATCGTACGCTCGATGAAGGCTCTATTGGAAATGAACCAAGAAGATGGTTTTCGTTGCCCAAGCTGTGCTTGGCCCGTTCCTGAAAATCCATCTAAAATTGCAGAGTACTGCGAAAATGGAGCCAAAGCATTGGCTGATGAAGCCACTACAGATAAAATTGGGGCAGCGTTCTTTAAAAAATACTCCGTAGAGGAATTATCGCTACTGAGCGACTATGAATTGAACAAGTTTGGCCGTTTGACGGAACCGTTGGTACTTCAGGAAGATAAAGTACACTACGAGCCTATTACTTGGGGTGACGCCTATCAACTCATTGCTGAGGAATTACATCGTTTAAACCATCCTGACGAAGCTATTTTCTACACTTCGGGCCGATCAAGTAACGAAGCTGCATTTTTATACGGTATGTTCGCTCGTGCTTTTGGCACCAACAATATGCCCGACTGTTCCAATATGTGCCACGAATCTTCGGGTTTGGCCCTTTCCAAAACATTGGGTATCGGAAAAGGCTCTGTGAAAATTGATGACCTGCATGGTGCCGATGTAGTATTGGTCGTAGGCCAAAACCCTGGGACAAACCACCCTAGAATGCTTTCGGCATTGGAAGAATGTAAGAAGAATGGAGGCAAGGTCGTCACGATAAATCCCTTGGCTGAAACAGGTTTAGTGAAGTTTAAGAACCCCCAAAACCCAGGTGCCATGCTAGGCAGTGGAACCGCCATAGCCGATATTCACCTCCAAATTAAAATCAATCAAGATATTGCCCTTGCCAAACTCCTTTTAAAGAAATTGGTCGATTTAGACAGTAATGGCGGTAATGTATTTGAACATCACTTCATAGAACAATATGTTTCCGGTTACGATGCCCTTTTGTCTGATCTGGAAAAATACGACGCATCAGAACTGTTGGAACAAACAGGACTTTCCGAGCAGGAAATTGATGCCACGGTCACCTTACTGGCCACTAAGCCGAACATTATTATTTGTTGGGCCATGGGCATTACCCAACACAAAAATGCTGTTGCCACCATTCAAGAATATGTCAATATTCTTTTATTGAAAGGAGCAGTAGGAAAGCCTTTTGCGGGCACCTGTCCCGTGCGGGGGCACAGTAATGTTCAAGGTGACCGCAGCGTGGGCATAATGCACTTTGTCAACACGGATTTGAACAACAAGATAAAGGAGCATTTGGGTTTTGACCCACCAACAAAAGAAGGATACGATACCATTGGGGCCATCAAGGCTATGCATGAAAAAAGAGCGAACGTATTTATTTGTCTCGGGGGTAACTTCGCCATGGCTGTTTCTGATACGGAGTATACAGCAGAGGCCATACAACATTGTGACCTTACCGTTCAGATAAGCACCAAATTGAATCGAAGTCATTTGATTACAGGAAAAACGGCACTGATCTTGCCGACTTTTGGACGGTCGGAGAAAGACATCAAAAAGGGGCAATTACAGTTCTTGACCATGGAAAGCAGTACCGGAAAGGTGCGCCAAAGCAAAGGACTTTTGCAACCGACCTCCGAACATATCAAAAGTGAGCCTGAGATCATAGCAATGATGGCCGAAGCTTATTTTCAGGGGAATCACAGCATGCCCTGGTCATCACTGGCACACGATTACGAGACCATTCGCGGATTCATCGATAAAACCGTGAAGGGATTTGACAAGACCAGTGAACGCTCTAAGGGGCATGGGTATTATTTACCCAATAACGTACGTGAACTTGATTTTAGCAAACTGCCCGAGGGCAAGGCACAACTGACCCTCAATTCAATTGTATCAGTTCAGTTGACGGATGATGAGTTGTTGTTGATGACCATACGCTCTCATGACCAATTTAACACTACCATATATGGGTTGCATGACCGTTACCGAGGGGTTCATAATGAGCGAAGGGTCATCTTTTTAAACCCTGTCGATATGCAAAAACGCGGAATCGAAAAGCAGGAAGTACTCAATCTTAAAAGTGTTTATGATGGCGTGGAAAGAAGGGCAGAACAATTTTTGGCCATTCCTTATGACATTCCTGAAGGAAACTGTGCCGCCTATTTTCCTGAGACCAACCTATTAGTGCCTATCGACAAGTTTGCGGATGGCAGTCGAACACCAATCAGCAAGTCGATTAAAATCAGTCTTGAAAAAGCTAGGGTGTAATGTTTATGCGGTCAGCGCCCGTAAGGCAGCGACCAAATAATCAATATCCTTTTTGGTAATATAAATGGCAAAAGAAAGTCTAAGGGCATTCAGTCCTTTACCCGACATAGGGCGGCAATCAATACCATATCGTTCCCAGAGCTGCTCTTTAACATCCAACACCTCTTTTCCATTGACTTCCACCACTTGAATAGCTCCTGAGAGCTCATCCAGTACTGGCGTTTTGATAGTGAACCTTGAATCGTCTTCCAGCTGCGAACGAAAGTACTTTTTCAGTTCAAACGTACGTTGATGGATACGTTCTGCCCCAATGGTATTGTGAAAATCTATGGATGCCCCCAATCCAAGTACTTCAGGAAGATTACGGGTATTGTAATTTTCGAGTCGGCGTACGCTTTTATCGCTATGGCCGCGAGCCACCATAAGTGGTTTTAAATGGTCTTGGCTTTCTTTTTTGGCATAAAAAACACCCACCCCTTTCGGGGAAAACAACCATTTATGGGAACTGGCAGTATAAAAATCACAGCCCAATTCCTTTAAATCTATAGTAAACATGCCAGCGGACTGTGCACCATCAACGGCAACTAAAATACCCTTTTCGCGGGCCAGTTTTGACACTTCTTTTACAGGAAGCACCATACCATTGGTGTTTACAATATGGCACATGGAAATTACTTTGGTTTTTGGGGTGATTGCCTTTTCATACACCGCTACCAAATCGGACACGGTACCGGGCAAAATAGGTAGTTCAGGTCGTACTAATTTTATACCTTCTGTCTCTTGCCACACTTCCCAAGGAATAGTGCCGCTGGCATGTTCGTGGTTCGCCAGAATCACTTCATCGCCAGGTTGAAGCCGAAAACTCCGGGCAATCAAATTCATGCCTTCGGTCGTATTGTGGATAAGGGCAATCTCTTCGGCAGAAACTGAAAATAAGCCAGCAACCTTCGCTCGCACTTCTTCTTTTTCTTCTTCCCAACCGCCCCACATGTATTTTGAAGGAAAACCATCCAAAGTGGCCCTAAAGGTATCGGTTGCTTGCTGAATCGGTGTGGAAGAAGCACCCATGGAAGCATTGTTGAAATAGTGAAGTCCTTCAGCAAAATGGAACTGCGACTTTACGGCATCCCAATATTCTTCAGTGATATTAATATGGTCGTGCAGCCCGATAGACTTCCAATGCGTCAACAATTCAGGCCCAAATAAGGGAACAGCAAAAGAACTTAACGTTCCTTGGCCGAGCTGTCTTAAAAAGGTTCTTCTTGAGGGGGTTTTCATACTTAGGTAACTATAGTTTGGTTACCGTTAAAGTTACAAAAGGCCTCTAAACCTAAGACGTGTTTTATTTAAAAGCCGGAATTCCTGTGATGTCAGCACCCGTAATCAATAAATGAATATCATGGGTACCTTCATACGTGATGACACTTTCGAGGTTCATCATATGGCGCATAATACTGTAATCACCCGTAATTCCCATTCCTCCAAGAACCTGTCTGGCTTCCCTCGCAATTTTGATGGCCATCTCGACATTATTCCGTTTCGCCATTGAGATTTGGGCAGTAGTAGCGCGACCTTCATTTTTCAATTGTCCCAAACGGAAGGCCAGTAGTTGGGCTTTGGTAATTTCAGTAATCATCTCGGCCAATTTCTTTTGCTGCAATTGAAAACCAGCAATGGGCTTACCGAATTGTGAACGTTCTTTGGCATAACGCAAAGCGGTGTCATAACAATCCATAGCGGCGCCAATCGCTCCCCAAGCAATACCGTAACGCGCTGAATCCAGACAACCTAATGGGGCACCCAAACCAGATTTGTTGGGTAATAAATTTTCTTTGGGCACTTTGACATTATCAAAAATGAGCTCTCCTGTGGCGGAGGCTCGTAGTGACCATTTATTATGGGTCTCTGGGGTGGAGAAGCCTTCCATGCTTCGCTCTACGATCAACCCATGAATACGGCCTTCCTCATTTTTGGCCCATACTACGGCAAGGTCGGCAAAAGGGGAATTTGATATCCATAGTTTGGCACCATTTAAAAGATAATGATCGCCCATATCTTTGTATTTCGTTTCCATACCCCCAGGATTGGAACCGTGATTGGGTTCGGTCAATCCAAAACAGCCCATCCATTCTCCTGTTGCGAGTTTAGGTAAGTATTTTTTACGTTGTTCTTCAGTACCGTAAGCAAAAATGGGATACATGACCAAAGAAGATTGCACTGAAGCGGTGGAACGGACCCCGCTATCTCCGCGTTCGATTTCTTGCATGATAAGTCCGTAACTGATTTGATCCAAACCGGCACCACCATATCCTTCGGGAATGTAAGGTCCAAAGGCCCCTATTTCGGCCAATCCCTTAAGAATCTGTTTGGGAAATTCAGCGTTTTGGGCATATTCTTCAATGATTGGAGAAACATCACGTTTCACCCACTGTCGCGCGGCATCGCGAACCAGCCTGTGCTCATCGGATAACAGGTCATCTAAATTGTAATAGTCAGGAGCTTCGAACAAATCGGGTTTCATAGCTAATCAATTTTTAATTGTCATTTAAGCTGTCATACTACATGCAGTCGAACTACATTTGGGCATCTCTATTAAAAGATTTCCCTCTCTACCAGAATGACCTCAAATAATAATTCAAAGGTAGGAATCAAACGTAACAATATACAGCCCTATTGTTACATTTTTAAATAAAAGTCTTGGGTCAGCTGAATATATTCTTTGGTGAACCGATGCCTTTCCCTTTCAATGGTTAGCACACTTTCGGTAAGCTTTCCATTGTATCTTGAAAACTGAATAATGCTTCTTTTAATCGAGGCATCTATTGTACCTCTAACCCTAAGGATTTCAAAAGGAAATAATCCAATCCTTTCAGCCAGTTCAAACACCCTGTTTTCATGGTCTTTTGGGATGATTAAAGAAAATACCCCCTTCTCTGCCAATAATTTATGTACTCCCTCAAAAAGCTGTTCAAAGGGCAGGGCGGCATTCTGCCTAGCCTTATCACGTTTGATATTTCCGCTGGAAACATTTTCTGTATAGAAGGGAGGATTTGAAACAATCAAATCATACGTTTCATCCATTTCACCATAAAATGCTTGAAACGAAGCGTGATAACAGAATAATCTATCTGACCAAGGTGACCCCTCAAAATTTTCCACACATTGCCCGTGGGCTTCATCATCAATCTCAATGGCATCTATCGTTTCGGCCCCACTTCTTTGGGCCAACATAAGTGCAATCACTCCCGTTCCTGAACCAATATCCAAAATACTGTTAGGATTGTTTTCCACAGAAGCAACCGCTCCCAATAATACGCCATCAGTCCCAATTTTCATGGCACACCTCTCTTGATGGATTGTGAATTGTTTAAAACGGAACGATTGTTTCGCCAAAATTCCAATAGTTAAATTCCAAATGCCAAAAAGCACTATTTGGTTTTATTGATTATCGAAGATAAAATTCTTCTCAATTCCTCAGCCTCTTGGATTAAGTCCTCTATTTCTTTTTCAAAACAATCATTTAAACTGTTTAACAGTCTTAGCCAGTATTTTGATTCTTTAGCTTCTTTTCGCGCAATTTTCAAACGAAATACCAAGTCTTTATCCCCTAGCTTTTCATTCGCTTCAATGTAATTTGCACCAACTGAACCGGAGGAACGGACCAACTGCTTTCCATCCTCAATATTTGAAATAGTTCTGGGAAGTTTTTCCACCAGTTTACGACAAGACCTAGAAAATAAGAAAGTACGTTCTTCTAAATCATAAACTTTTTCTTTTGCCACTATACCGTTTTTGGAATTTGGGTTGGAAATTTCATTAAAGATATAAAATCACAAACCTTGTGATTTACGGCACTTCTCGGAACTTGTAATTTGTGATTTGGAATTTTAACCTAAGTACAAATCCACCAAACCTTCAGGCGTTTGCACGAAAATCGTCTTTGTGTTACGGTCTACTTTGGTGATAATATCATCAGAAACCGGAATCAAGAGTTCCCTTCCATCCTTTTTGGCTTCAAAAAGCACTTGCGAAGAGGAATCGTTAATGGATTCAATCACACCAATGTCACCGTGCTTGGCGTCCAGTAGTGTAAAACCAATAACCTCGTGGTAATAAAATTGATTTCCGGATAGTTTCGGTAGATGGGTCAGCGGCAGATAGGTGGCCTTGCCCAAAAGGGAATTCGCGGTAGCCTCATCGTTGACGTCTTCAAATTGCACCCTAAGTAAACTTGATTTGTGCAATTGACTTTTTTCAATAAAAAATGGAACCAAATTTTTGCCCAAATCGACAAAAATTGATTCCATTCCTTCGTACATCTCAGGTTCGTCGGTATCTAATTTTAGCAATACCTCCCCTTTGAAACTATATTTTGATACGATTTTACCGAGATAAAAACACTCGTCTTTACGCATCTTCTGAATTTACTCTTTCGGAGCTTCTTCCTCAGTTGCCTCTGGTGTAGCTTCCTCGGTAGATGCTTCTTCAGTCGAAGCTTCAGTAGCTGGGACTTCTTCTGCGGTTGCTTCAACAGCAACCTCTTCAGAAACAGCTTCTTCAACTACTTCTGGCTCTGGTTGTTGTGAGGCAATACGTTTTTCATTGACCTCCTTCTCAGCAGCCAATGCCTTGGCCTTGGCGTCTGAATCTGCTTTGCTCAACCCGTCTTTCTTTGCTTGGATCTTGCCCTCTTTTTCTTCTAACCATGCTATGAAGCGTTTCTCTGCCTCAGCTTCATCAAAAGCACCTTTTTTAACACCATCCAGAAGGTGCTTCTTCATTAAAACGCCTTTGTAGCTCAAAATCGCACGAGCCGTATCGGTAGGTTGTGCCCCATTGTGCAACCATTGCACAGAACCATCAACATCTAAATTGATGGTAGCAGGATTTGTGTTGGGATTGTAGGTGCCCAACTTTTCCAAAAATTTACCGTCTCTCTTTGATCTGGAATCTGCAGCCACTATCCAATAAAAGGGTTTACCTTTTTTACCGTGGCGCTGTAATCGAATTCTAACTGGCATATCACATTAATTTGTAGGGTGCCCGACCCTGATTATTAATTCATTGTTTCGCTAAAAGCGGTTGCAAAAATACATTAAATCTATGATTTGGCAACCCTTTAATTTGCTTTTTTACAGTTGATAACTGCTTACAACTCCTTTTTACCAAAAACATCTGTTTAGTTACTTTTATTTGTTCGAAACTGCACTATAATGTACCTCATTTTTGATACCGAGACTACAGGTCTGCCCAAGAATTATAACGCACCAATAACTGACACCGAAAACTGGCCCAGATGTGTACAGATAGCTTGGCAGTTGCATGATGACATGGGGAATTTGGTCGACCATCAAGACTATCTCATTAAACCAGACGGCTTTAATATCCCTTATGAATCGGAACAAATTCACGGTATCTCCACAGCCTTGGCCGAACAAGATGGGATTCCGCTTCAAGAGGTACTCAAAAAGTTCAATGGGGCATTATCAAAGACCAAGTTTGTAGTCGGGCAAAATGTAGGATTTGACGTGAATGTCATGGGCTGCGAGTTTTTTCGCGAAAGCGTTGAGAACCCCTTACAAGAGTTGCCTATTTTGGATACCTGTACCGAGCATACCGCATCCTTATGTCAAATTCCTGGTGGTCGCGGCGGTAAGTTCAAGCTTCCTACCCTTACCGAATTGCACCAGTATCTTTTCGGTCAACCCTTTGCCGAGGCCCATAATGCTACTGCCGATGTAGAGGCAACTACTCGATGTTTTTTGGAATTGGTACGAAAGCGACAATTTACCGAAGAGCAACTCGATGTTCAACCCAATTACTTTGAACAATTTTCCGAGGCCAATCCACAGGAAATTCCGCGTATTGGCCTAAAGCATATTAATCTTCGAGAGGCTTCCAAAGAGATTGCCGATGCCCTATGGAAAAAAGATACCGGGGGTACCACTGAAGTTGAGTTACAAAAGAACATTGCCAATTTGGCTAATGTAGATTTTGTGCACTTGCACAATCATTCCCAATTCTCGGTACTGCAATCGACCATGAGCACCAAATATTTGGTAGCGCTGGCCGCTGAGAACGAAATGTCTGCTGTGGCGCTGACCGACCATGGCAATATGATGGGGGCCTTCCATTTTGTAAAACAGGTGAAGGCCCATAACAAAACGGTAAGGGAAAATAACAAGGAAGCACTTGAAAACGGAGAGACGCCCACGGCAAAAGAGATTACCCCTATCATTGGCTGTGAGTTTTTTGTTTGTGAAGACCACAGCAACAAGTCGACCAAAGACAATGGGTATCAAATCGTACTATTGGCCAAAAATAAAATTGGCTATCAGAACTTGGCCAAAATGGCCTCTAAGGCCTATACCGATGGCTTTTATTACGTACCCCGAATCGATAAAAATATCATTGAAACCTATAAAGAACATGTGATTGCCCTTTCGGGAAACCTATATGGTGAAGTGCCCAATAAAATTTTGAATGTTGGCGAAAAACAGGCGGAAGAGGCATTACTTTGGTGGAAACAGACCTTTGAAGAAGATTTCTACCTTGAAATCATGCGACATGGCCAAGAAGATGAGGACCGAGTCAACCAGGTTTTGATTCAATTTGCCCGAAAGCACAATGTAAAACTGATTGCTTCCAACAATACCTATTACGGCAAAAAAGAAGATGCAGAAGCCCATGACATCTTACTTTGTGTAAAGGACGGAGAGTTGGTCAATACCCCCATCGGCCGTGGCCGTGGCTACCGATACGGACTCCCCAACCAAGAATACTATTTCAAGTCCTCTGACGAAATGAGGGAGCTTTTCAAAGATTTACCAGAAGCGATTCTGAACCTACAAGACGTTGTGGATAAAGTGGAACCTTATGATTTGGCGCGAGATGTGCTCTTGCCCAAGTTTGATATTCCAATAGAATTCCATGATGCCGCCGATGAGGAAGATGGGGGCAAACGTGGGGAAAATGCGTATTTAAAACATATTACCTACGAGGGCGCCAAAGAGCGGTATACTGAAGTTTCCCCTGAGATAGAAGAGCGTATTGATTTTGAATTGGCCACTATAGCCAACTCAGGATATCCTGGTTATTTTTTGATTGTTGAAGATTTTATTCGAGAAGCTCGAAACATGGGGGTTTCCGTAGGGCCCGGTAGAGGATCGGCCGCAGGTTCGGTGGTGGCCTATTGCCTAAAGATTACCAATATTGACCCCATTCAATACGATTTGCTTTTTGAACGGTTCTTGAATCCAGATCGGGTTTCGATGCCCGATATCGATATTGACTTCGATGATGAAGGTCGTGGAAAGGTCATGGACTACGTCATCAATAAATACGGCTCCAATCAGGTGGCCCAAATCATCACCTATGGCACCATGGCGGCCAAATCATCGATTCGTGATACCGCTCGAGTTTTGGATCTGCCCTTGAGTGATGCCGACCGTATTGCCAAGTTGATTCCGACGATGGGCAAATTGGGTAAAATATTTGGAAAAGAAGAAGCTGAACTCAAGAAAAAGTTTCGTGCCGATGATATGCTCAAAATCAATGAGTTGCTCAATATCGCAGAGACTGACGATTTGGAGGGACGTACCGTAAACATGGCCCGTGTGCTTGAGGGTTCGGTGAGAAACACTGGTATTCACGCCTGTGGGGTCATCATCACTCCTGATGACATTACCAACTTTGTACCGGTGGCCACGGCAAAAGATTCTGATTTATACGTCACCCAATTTGACAACTCCGTTGTTGAAGATGCCGGGCTTTTAAAGATGGATTTCTTGGGATTAAAGACATTGACCCTTATCAAAGATACCGTCAAAATTGTTAAGGCAAGAACCAATGTGGAGTTGGTGCCCGATGAATTTCCGTTGGATGATGAAAAGACCTATGAACTGTTTCAGAGAGGGGAAACCGTCGGGATATTCCAGTATGAATCCCCAGGGATGCAAAAGCACATGAAGAGTCTTAAGCCCACGGTTTTTGACGACCTCATCGCCATGAATGCCTTGTACCGCCCTGGACCTATGGAATATATTCCAAGCTTTATTTCACGGAAGCACGGTGAAGAGGAAATTACCTATGACCTTCCTGAGATGGAAGAGTATCTCAAAGATACCTACGGCATTACCGTATATCAAGAACAGGTGATGCGGCTTTCCCAGAAATTGGCCAATTTCTCGAAAGGTGATGCCGACGTATTGAGAAAGGCCATGGGGAAAAAGATTTTCGCAGTACTACAAAAAATGAAACCCCAATTTTTGGAGGGCGGCGAAAAAAATGGGCACCCTAGGGATATTTTGGAGAAGATTTGGAAAGACTGGGAGGCCTTCGCTTCTTATGCCTTTAATAAAAGCCATTCGACCTGTTATGCCTACATTGCCTACCAGACGGCATATCTAAAAGCGCATTACCCAGCCGAATATATGGCTGCAGTGCTCTCAAACAATATGAACGACATCAAGCAGGTGACCTTCTTTATGGAAGAAGCAAAGCGCATGGGCTTGGAAGTCTTAGGGCCTGATGTCAATGAATCGTATTACAAGTTCGCGGTAAATAAAGATGGGGCTGTCCGTTTTGGTATGGGGGCCATAAAAGGGGTAGGACGTTCTGCCGTAGAGGCCATCGTTGCGGAGCGTAAGGAAAATGGCTCCTATCGCTCAGTCTTTGATATGGCCAAAAGAACAGATTTACGGTCCGCCAACAAAAAGGCATTTGAAGGATTGGCATTGGCCGGAGGTTTCGATTCGTTTTCCAATACCCATCGTGCCCAATATTTCCATCAAGAAGGTGATGGGGTCAGTTTTTTGGAAAAGGTCATTAAATATGGGGCCAAATTCCAAGAAAATGAAAACTCTTCCCAAGTGAGCCTCTTCGGTGAGGCAAGTGAGGTTCAGATACCTGAACCCGTTGTTCCACCCTGTGAAGATTGGGGCACTATGGAAAAGCTTCGACGCGAAAAAGAGGTCGTTGGCATCTATATTTCAGGGCATCCTTTAGATGACTTTAAGAAAGAGATTACCTCCTTTTGCAACACCAGTATTTCGGTATTCAAAGATGAGCTTGAAGGCTATGTGAATAGAGAGTTGACCTTTGCGGGGGTAATCACAGATGTACAACATAGAATTTCAAAAAATGGAAAAGGCTGGGGACTTTTTACCATAGAAGATTATACCGATACCCATGAATTTCGAATTTTTGGTGAAGAGTATTTGAAGTTTCGTCATTTTCTGATGATCAATTCCTTTATACATATCAAGGTATTTGTTCGCGAAGGATGGGTCAATCGTGACACCGGTAAAAAAGGGGAACCCAGATTACAGTTCAATGAATTCAAGCAATTGCAAGATGTCATGGAGGCCTATGCCAAGAAGTTGACCATCAAATTAAATGTGGCCACCTTGCAAGAAAAACGTATACAGGAGTTGAAGAATACGTTGGACTCCCATCAAGGAAAACATCCGATAAACTTTATTGTCTACGAGATGGAAGAAGAAATAAAGTTGAACCTATCGAGCAGAAAACAGAAGGTCAACATCAATACGACACTCTTAAATGTATTGGAAGAACAAGAAGTGCATTATAAACTGAACTAGCATTGGTTTTACTAATGCTTTGATAATCAAAATAGATACCACCCACGTAAGGAATAGGGTTTTGATTTGACTACATTTGCGAATTATAAAACAATAAACATGGCACTAGAAATAACAGACGCAACTTTTGACGAGGTTGTTTTAAAGAGCGACAAACCGGTATTGGTAGACTTTTGGGCAGCTTGGTGTGGCCCTTGCCGTATGGTAGGTCCGATTATCGAAGAGGTGAGTACCGAATATGACGGTAAAGCAGTGGTAGGTAAGGTTGATGTAGATGCCAACCAAGAGTTTGCAGCAAAATATGGCGTACGAAATATACCCACGGTTCTTGTATTTAAAGGTGGTGAAATCGTAAGCCGTCAAGTAGGGGTATCCCCTAAAAAAGTGTACACTGATGCTATCGATGCTGCTTTGTAAGAAATAAAAGCTTAGTTAAAATTTAAAAAAGGTCTGGTGTTCGCCAGGCCTTTTTCATTTATCTTCGATGGTAATGAATGTAATAACCGAACTTCATAACGCCCCTTTATTCCAAAATCTAGAGGTATTGGCGGGTCAGGTTGTCGAGGGATTTATCAGTGGAATTCACAAAAGTCCGTTTCATGGCTTCTCTGCTGAATTCGCCGAACATAAAATCTATAATTCTGGCGAAAGCACCAAGCATATCGATTGGAAGCTATTTGCCCGCACCGATAAATTGTACACCAAGCGATATGAAGAAGAGACGAATCTTCGATGCCATATGATTTTGGATAATTCCGCCTCAATGTATTATCCAGAGGTCAAAAACCTATCTTTAGATAATTTGAACAAAGTTGGTTTTGGCGTCTTGGCCATTGCCGCTTTGATGAACCTGCTCAAAAAACAACGCGATGCCGTTGGGCTCAGCGTATACGGAGAGACCAATGGCTTTTATACTTCAGAGAAGAGCAGTGAACGGCACTTTCAAATGCTGTTGTCACAACTGAATCACATCGCACAGGAGAAAACAGGGGAGAAAAAATCGAGAACCTATCATTTCTTGCACCACATTGCTGAAAAAATCCATCGAAGGAGCCTGATTTTTATTTTCTCCGATATGTTTCAGACCGAAGTGGAAGAAGAAAAGCTTTTTGAAGCCCTTCGTCATTTAAAATATAATAAGCATGAGATTGTACTCTTTCATCTTTTGGACAAGGATTTGGAGCGACAATTTCAGTTTGACAATTCTCCAAAGCGCTTTATTGATGTAGAAACCAGCGAACATATCGACTTGCATGCCGATAACATTAAGCAAGCTTACCAAACCGCAATAGACCGTTACCTCAAAGCCTTGCAATTAAAATGTATGCAATACAAAATCAGGTATGTCGATGTTGATGTACGTTCTGATTTTTCAACAGTATTGAATACGTTTTTGGTCGAGCGACAAAAATTTGGGTGATTAAAAAAAAGTTTTGTCGAAACCGAAAGATGTGGGTATATTTGCCCTCGCTTTACAAAAAGCATTGAACAAGATTTGAATCCCGCTGTAGCGGAAGTGTAGATGGTAATCGACATAAAATCATTGGTCTGGTAGTTCAGTTGGTTAGAATACCTGCCTGTCACGCAGG
>ERZ1740067.1090-NODE-1090-length-19635-cov-6.568897_pt1 | contig 19635 bp, 22 predicted proteins | sample MGYA00581736_ERZ1740067 | MGnify/ENA primary metagenome ERZ1740067 (study PRJEB43018, sample SAMN04849236) | marine metagenome | isolation source: floating plastic debris | place: Pacific Ocean | collected 2008-08-27 | study: EMG produced TPA metagenomics... | reverse complement strand
GTATATGGCGTTTTGGTAAATCCCAAAAACCAATGGCCACGGATCATCAAATCGTAACCGGAGACACCTGCAGCCTCGATACGAATGCGGACTTCGCCAACACCTGGCATTCGGACCTGAACACGTTCCCAAGACAATATCTCTGGACCACCACGTCTATGCACAACGATGTGGTGGGATGATATCTGGTTCATGACTTAGCGCCTTCTTGCGAGATGTTGGTGGGTGTGGAGTTCACGCGGTCGGGATTGCCCTCACTGCTTTGCCGCAAGTCTTCGAAGAAGCCTGTTCTGCGCTTGGCATTCTTTCCGGCATCGACAAGGCCTTCGCGCGAGTTTGAGCGCATGTCGATGCACGTCATGCCGTCCTGTTGGCGCACCTGGATGACCACGTCATCGACAAAGCCCAAGAAGGGCGTCACGGCCTCCGCCTCGACGGTTCTTGCCCCGACGTCTGCATGGTGCACACGCCAGCCGCGCTGGCTGTTTTCTGCATCGACAATCCTGTCAAAAAGACGGTCGGCAGGCTCGTTCGACGTCAAAGATCGAAGGTGCGGATAAGCCTTCTGAGCCCTCGCCTTGAAGCTCTCTGGATAGGTCATATCGCGCTCTGTGTTTTCCGCCGCACAAAGCGCAGTAGTGAACTCGGGCGGATTACGCGTGTGGATCGTCACATCGTTGATCGGCAGATAGCTCAGGTCTTTGACGACCATGACGAAAACGGTGGTAAAAGAAGCAACTGATACGGCGACCAGATACCACGATGGCATGTGGTCCATGACGGACAGCATGACGACGATAGCGGGCCCACTTAGAGCCCCGATCATACAGATGCCCCAAGGACGCATCGCAGGACGCGTTCGTGCCAGGCCCAAAGCAAGGCCTGAGGCAATAATCAGGTAAGGCAAAAAGACAGCAAAATGCATTGGGCGAAACTCCCTTAGAATTTGTTTGGCTTGAACGTTTGGGTGAGTGTTCGCTTGCGCTGCTAGGGCGACAAGCTCTCCGCAATGAGATCGAAAACCAGTCGGATCCGCTTGCTGGATTGCAGCTCACGATGCGCAACCAGCCATGTCGGGATCGTAAAGGGGTCAATCTCGGTTAGCACAGGTTGAAAGTCAGGAAATTCGCCCGCGATCCGGTCTGTCATGATCGCAATGCCATGCCCGTGGCGCGCAATCTCCCACTCAACAATCTGAGACTGCGACGCATATCTGAAGTTCTGTTTTGTCAACGTCAGGCCGAGTGACGTGAGATGGCCGAGCATTCCTTCGACATCGCCAAAACTTACGAACTGATGATGCGATGGATCGTCATCAAACTTTGGTTGCCCGAAGTTTTCGGTGTAATTGGCGGTCGCATAGAACCTTGCTGCGTCCTCACAGACAAGTCTGGCGAAAAGGTCTGACTGCTCCGGTCGAGCATGTCGCAAGGCAATGTCGGCCTCTCGCAGGAGCAAGTCGCTGAGCTTGTTTTCCGCGAGGATTTCGAGCTCTAGTTTGGGTGCAATGTCTTTCAGTCGATCCAGAATAGGCGGCAGGATGTAAGCTGCAGTCATGTCCGCTGCCGAAACGCGCACTAACCCTTCGATGTCTTCTGCCTGACCGGACGCTGCGAGCGACACCATGTTCGCACCGCCAGCCATCGTTCGCACATGTTCAAGAAGGGTCAGCCCCACCGGTGTCAGCGACACGGAGCGTCCCGTTCGCTCAAACAGGACAACTCTGAGTTCCTTCTCAAGAGCTGCAATTTGCCGGGTGATCGTTGGCTGTGTGACCCCAAGAACGTCAGCAGCGGCAGACAGAGAGCGTTCTTCGGCTGCTGCCAGAAAAGCCCGGGCTTGGTTCCAGTCAAAGGATATTGAGTTCCAGTTCATAAGGTCGGTTATACAACCGACGCTTACATACAAATACCAACATCTTTTCGCAGTTTGGCATCGAAAAACGTATAGTTGGTCCGCGATAATCAAAAGCCGGTTCAATCACCGGCAGTAGTCGAAAGTCTTCAGCAGGGACGGCCCATAGCGGACTCTCAACGATCGCCGGGCATGCTGCAGCGCGACCCGTCGAACCAGCCATTTGTTGCGACCGCGAAATCGGCGTTCAAGCGAACTCACCCAATACGAGACCGACCGGACCTTTGAGCCAATGACACGAATGTCCGTTTGTTTTTGGCTGGAACAGGATCACATGCTTCGGATACTGCGCCCCTTTGAAAGAAGTCATGAGCGCGCTTTCGACTTGTAAACACCGACAGTCATTCCCCCGCTTGCGGAGCGAGCGTCAACACCCAAAAGTTTGCAACTGAGCCTCCTCCACTGGTATCAATCACCAGCCGAGCGCTTCGCTCAACCTGGCGAAAATCGGCATGCTTGAGATAAACTCATCTTGCGACAGCCCACTATCGCCGTCACGGTCAGCGCTACGAAATTCATTCAGAAAGACGAGTGTGTGTTCTCCGCTTGTGACAGTGTCGTCATCGTTCCTGTCCATCTCCTCGAAATAGGCTTCGAGCACAGCTTGAACTTCGTCTTGTCGGTTCAGTCGAGCAGCTTCATAGCTCTCGCCAAAGTCGACTGCGGTGAATTCATTGACAGTCAACAGGGTGTCGTTGTCGTAATCCATAGAGGCGAAGAGTGCACGCTGAAACAACGTTGCTTCGCGAGCCGATACGCGATCGTCACCATTGCTGTCAGCGCTTTCGAACATGCGACCGTAGAAGCTCGTGGCCTCATCAATGACAGGTAAGGCGTCGATCAAGTGCAAGATCTCAGCCCTCTCCCAACTGTCCCATGGTCCCGTTGTATCCGTCTGACCCGATGTGGCCGCCGGTGCTATAAGCCCGACGATCACGGCCCATTTGGCGAGATGAGCGCTCATAGACAATTTCCTCTCTATTGAGTTTTGTGTCGGCCCGGCTAGGAGAGAGCTGGGCCAAGCTACGTTAGACACCCGCCATCGGGATCGGTGGATGACCAGTGAGGCCGACACCCTTCTTGACCTCATCTGCGTTCGTAGCACTCCCAAGGAACCCATTCATTGCGGCGTAATACTGACCCATATGTTCGCTCAGAAGCATGCCGATATGCTGTCCGTTCTCCGACGTGTTCTTGGCAAGCTCGGCGAGCACTGCCACCCAGGTCGTCACGACCACGCCCGCAGCGGCCAGACGGGTCATCGTCACCTGTTGGATGAATGGATTGAAATCGGCGCTGGCATCCATCACGACATAGACTTCATAGCCTTCCCGCAACGCAGCGAGTGCCGGAAAGGCGGCGCAGACTTCGGTGGCAAGCCCCGAAATGACCAGTTTCTTGCGGCCCGTAGCCTCGACAGCAGCTTTCGAGTCGGCATCGTTCCAGAGATTCACGAACGGCCGGTCGATCACGTCAGCATCGGGGAAGATCGCCTTGAGCTCTGGCATCGTGGGGCCATTGGGTCCGGTGGGCCAGCTCGTTCCCATGATGACGGGGATGCCGAACGCCTTGGCCGTCTTGGCATGGCCGAGGATATTGTTCTTGAGCAGCATCGGATCGATCGATGTCAGAAACGACATGAGGCCGACTTGATGGTCGATCATCATGAAGACGCAATTATCCGGTGTGAGTTCTGAGCTTGGCAGGGTCATTATCATCTCCTGTTTTTTGAAGTGAGCGGGTGGTGTTCATCTTGAAGATGGTGGGGACGCCATCAGAGGTCTTTCAATAACCCACGATGGCTTTTCAAGTTGCTCGTGTCTGGCCAACCCAATGTGCCGCCAGGCGACGTGGTTTTGGTGTCTAACTCCGAGGCGCCACTGTCATCTCTGATATGAAGTGTTCAAAGGCAGCGCGATCCGTCGCTGCCCTTAAGCGATCACGGTAGGCGGCAAACGCTTTTGCTTCTTCATCCAACCGAGCGATTGTCTCGGCCCGGTATGTGTCAAAGGCGGTATTGCCTGTGGCGACGTCCTCTCGCTGTCGCGAGCCCACTTCAGAGAACACACTTGCCGCGTGCATCCAGGGAAACATCATCGTGCCGTTCTCTGACCAGCCCTTGCCAGCGAACCTGAAAACGGCAAAGGCCATTAGGGGCATAAACACTGCAAAGGTAAGAAAGGCGATAATGAAAACGGCGGGGCCAACCGCAAAGTGAGAAAAATCGTGCATCAGACTGATCCTTTTTGGCTTGGCCAGCGTGGCCGACGTTCTGTTGCGATTGTCCTTGGATTTGGTGTCGCTTACGCACTTTGCATTAGGTAGAAATGGCATGCCCTGTTGATGGAAATGGAACGATGTTCGAAACCCTGTCCGATGCGCGTCTCTTGGTTGCTGTCAGCGAAAACCCAAGTTTTGCAGAAGCCGGGCGGCGGCTTGGTCTCCCACCTGCGACGGTCACGCGCCGGATTGCAGCGATGGAGGCCGCCGCTGGGTTGAAGCTGTTCGAACGGTCAACGCGCAGCGTTCGGCACACCGACGCTGGGGAAATCATGGTCGACCACGCGCGACTTCTGCTTGAGGCCGCTGAGAGTGCTGAGATGTCGATTGAGACGCTGCGGGATACCCCGCGCGGTCGGATCAGAGTAACAGCTCCGGTTATCCTTGGTCAGAGCCTTTTGGGTCCGATTGCCGGAACTTTCCTTAAAAAGCACCCCGATTGTGATGTTTTTCTGGATCTTTCCAATAACCGCGTTGACCTGGTCGCAGACGGATTTGACCTGGCAATTCGTGTAGGACCCGTGGGCGATGGTGACCTTGTGGCACGCAAACTTGGCACTGCCAGTGCAGCGCTCTATCGGAGCAATCAAACAATCAATGCGCCTCTATCGGACCTCGCGGGATTGGAGGGGTTGCCTGTCGGCCTGCTGCGCAGCGCTGATCGAACACGCCGCGTCCTCCGACTACGCGATAGCGCGGGACAAGGCTACGATGTCACCGTGGCCCCACGACTGGTCACCCTTAATCCCTTTGTTGTGAGCGCTGTGGCACTGGCCACTGATCTGGTCGTCGTGCTGCCACGCATGGTGGCTTATCCACATGTCATTGCAGGTAGACTACGCTGCGAGCTGCCGGTTTACGCAGCACAGCAATCCGATGTTGCGACAGTTTTCCCATCGAGGCGCTTGATGCGTCCTGCAGTGCGAGCCTTCATCGACCACGTTGCGGCGGAGCTCCCTGGAAAACTCAAGCAATATGACTTCCCGTTGCCGCCACTGACAGCCGACGACTAACACGTCTTTTCACGAAACGTAGGCCTAGGATCAGAGAACCTCGAAAGATCGAGCGCGGCATGGTGGGCATCTTTATCATAGATAATAGGAAGGCGGGCGCGATGATTGACGAAAGCCCAACCGCTTTCGAAAAACAATTGAGTTGCTCTTTCGTTTTGTCGTTTTTACTCCACTTTCGGCTTGTTCCGCTAGACCAAAGCCGAAGGTAACGACGTCTGTGGAATTGAGACGCTGTTCTGCACGACACAGCAGGCAGTTTGGCGGCTCTTTCCGGTCGTTGGTGCGCCGCGCAGCATCCGTGACATTGCGTTCGGAGCCGACACCAGAGGCTGCGCAGCATCCCAGAGGTGAGCCGTTCTGAGCATCGTGGCACACGGCCCATTCATACCATTAGCCAAGGAGTGTTGTTACTGCGGTGCGGCCTGCCAGACCGGACCTTCGCTGCATCCGCAAGATCGGGATACTTGCGAGCTCACGTGGCGAGACAAACCAGGCGTCTGATTATCTAACCGAAAGGCCTCACCTTGAAGAAAGGCGCGCAGAATGTCTGCCTATTACCGGCATTACACACATAGAAATCAGAAGGTGCCGAAGATCGTCGCAAGGAACAGGACGACGAGCATTGCAACTACCGGGACCGTTACGGCGACCACGAAGATTGGGCCATATGCTTCTCGGTGCGTCAGTCCACCAATTCCGAGGAGCGTCACGACCGCCCCATTGTGCGGCAATGCGTCGAGCCCACCTGTGGCCAGGGCTACGAGCCGATGCAACGCGGCAGGGTCTGTGCCTTCCCTCAAAGCTAGGTCTAAGTAATGCGCGCCTACTGTATCGAGAGCAATGCTCATTCCGCCAGAGGCAGACCCAGTGATCCCGGCCAAGATACTGGCTGAAGCAGCCAAGCCCGGAAGCGCGCCGCCCGGTATCTGTGCAATGAGCCCGCTCACATAGGTGAACGCGGGAAGTGCTGCGATGACCGCGCCGAAGCCGACAAGTGCGGCAGTATTGAAGAGCGGCAGGAGCGCGGCCTGCGACCCGTCGGTCAATGTCTGCTTGGGAACGTCGAGCTTGCGCCATGAGAGTGCGAGCAGAAGCAGGATCGCTAGCGTCAAAGCCCCGATCAGGGCCCACATCCCGATCACCTGCGATGAGCCGACGCTGCCCCATGCTGGCTCGGACAAATAGGTCAGGTCCGCCCGCGGAAACGCAATTTCGGCCAGGACCCAGTTCGCGGCGAACACTGCAAGGATTGGTGTGAGCGCGATCCAAAGGGACGGCAATTCGCTATCGTCATCGGGTGGTGTCGCGGTGTCAGAACGCATCACACTGGGGGCAGCGTTCCGCGCAGCCCAGGACAGGTAAAGAAGTCCGCCCGCAGCCATGATAACGCCCGCAATCACCCCCAGCCCTGGTGCTGCGAAGGTTGTGGTACCGAAGTAGGGCATCGGAATCGCGTTCTGGATTGCAGGTGATCCTGGAAGAGCGCTCATCGTAAAGGTGAAGGCCCCCAACGCAATCGCTCCTGGAATTAACCGGTCTGGAATGCCCGATGCGCGAAAGAGCGCCATCGCCAAAGGATATATCGCAAAGGCCACAACGAAGAGCGAAACGCCTCCATAAGTCAGAGCCGCGCAAGAAAGAACGACAGCGGGCAAAGCCTGTGACGGCCCCAACCGCGCAAGGATTGCGCGAGCGAGCGCCATCGCTGCACCTGAATCCTCCATGAGCTTGCCGAATACTGCGCCAAGGAGAAATAGCGGCAGGAAGGATACGACGAAGCTGCCTGCCGCTGGCATCAAGCGCTGCGTCAGTGTCGCGAGCAAGGGGTCTGACGCCAGTCCAGCAGCAAGAAGCGCCATGACCGGTGCAGCCAACAAAACCGGCCAACCGCGATAGACGACCCAGATGAGAACCGCCAGCGGTAGGATCAGCGAAAGGATTGCCATTAAGCGTGAGCTTACAGTCATCTCGAAACCGTAAGAGCTATGCGATTTGCCGCAGCGCGGCGTTCCGGAGCGGGAGCCTAGGACCGTTGTGAATGTACCCCAAGAAATCAGAAACCGCGGACTTGAACCGATTTTCGGCCCTTAGCTGCCATTCACCAAAGGGTCATATTGCTGCGCTCGCAGCCCGCATCGCGGTCATTTTCGGCAAGCGCAGCATCTGGGGTTGCTTGAACTCACAGTCTGCGGACATTGCTGCCGTTCGCCGCTCTTAGTTGAGACAGTATATTTTACGTTGCAGTTTCGGCGAACGGTTCTGCGACCAATTGGTATTCATCTTCGTAGACCACATAACCAACCCGGTCTTCCTTTATCACTTCAATGGCGTAACCGTTTTCATCAAGGATGCTTTTGAGTTCAAATGCCTTTGAGATATGTTCGCGTGCCGACGGCTTAAACCAACTGAGACCCTTGGTGTCCTTATGATAGTAACTTTTTGACTTACTTCGTGAAAAGCGTTCTGGAAGATCAAGATTGCGAGCGAACCATAATCTGACATCATCAACTCGCTCTATCACAAGCGGATCAGTCAGAGGGTTGTTCACGAGTTCACCAGCAGCTTGGAAGAAGCCTTCGCGTGACGTCAGCCCTTCAACAGCTTTGCCATATACAAATCGCAGGTACATGGCCCTTAGTGTCGCTGAACAAAATGTCATTATTGCGCCAAACCGGCGGCGTCACTTTGGGCTCAAACCCGCCCTCGCTAAACCGCCGCGCCCCGGACGCGTGCTAGAAGACGGAGTGTGATCAAAACCGCCCCATCCGCCGTCCCAATTTCGCCGTCTGCCGCGCCTTTTTCGCAGCCTCTTTCCCTTGCTGCGCCTGCGCCCGCTCTTCCGGGGTCATGTTCTTGGGGTCTTTCGCACCACGTTTCGTGGCCATATCAATCCCCTTGTTCACGCCCGCGCCAATGACCCGACGCATCACCATGCGCACGACCATGTTGATAATCTGATTTGCATTCATTGCTCTCACTCCTCAAAGAGTTCGCTTTGATCGTCTGTCTCGTCTTCATGTAGATCGTCTGCCTCACCCAATCCAGTTCCGGGAGGTGGACGGTTTTCCAGCAGCCCTGCTGCGCGCAGCTCTTTCAGTCCGGGCAGATCGCGGGCCGTCTCAAGTCCGAAATGGTCCAGAAAACCTTGCGTGACGACGAATGTTACCGGGCGGCCCGGCGTCATGCGGCGACGGCCAAGGCGAATCCATTCCATTTCCAGCAATTGATCAATTGTACCACGGGACACGCTGACACCGCGAATCTCCTCGATCTCGGCGCGGGTGACAGGTTGGTGATAGGCGATGATCGCGCGCGTTTCGACCGCGGCACGGCTGAGTTTGCGGGTCTCGCCAGTTTCCTTTTGCATGAGGAACCCAAGATCACCCGCCGTGCGCATTGCCCACGCGTCACCGACCTTCACCACTTGCACGCCCCGCCCCTCATACCGCTTGCGCAGATGTACCAACGCCTCAGCCGCATCGCAGCCATGGGGCATCCGCGTTTGCAGATCACGCACGGTCACAGGCTCGGCGGTCGCAAACAGGATCGCCTCAACCATGCGTTCCTGTTCGGCCAAGGGCGGCGCTTCAAAGAGGCTGTCGTTCACCTCATCCATCTTGTGTCTTCCGTATCTGGATAGGCGAAAACGTCTCGCCTTGGCGCAACTCGATCTGGCCCGCCTTGGCCAGTTCCAGCGACGCCGCAAAGTTGGCCGCAGTGGCAGAGCGGCGGCGTTTGGGGTCCATCTCCCAGCCTTCGGGCAGGTAGGACAGCAAGTCCGTCCATTCGCCCGCATAGCCGATCAAGCCGCGCATCCGGTCCAGCGCCTGTTCCATCGTGAATACGCTTTCGCGGTCATAAACAAAGGGGCGAAATTCGTCTTTCGTGCGGGTCCGCGCATAGGCTTGCATCAAATCCAGCAGCGTCGCGGTATAGGTGATCTTGCGCACGCGGGTGACGGCCTGCGTGACCCCACGTGCAAAGAAATCGCGATTCAGTTGGTTGCGCGCCATCAACTCGGCCGAGGCCTTGCGCATCGCTTGCAGCCGCTCCAGTTGAAACGCCAGATGCGCGGCGAGTTCTTCGCCCGATGGGCCGTCTTCGGTCGGATCGGGCGGCAACAGCAAGCGCGATTTCAGAAAGGCGAGCCATGCGGCCATGACCAGATAATCCGCCGCCAGCTCGATCCGCAGTTCTGTCGCTTTTTCGATGAAGGCGAGGTACTGCCGTGCCAGTTCAAGAACCGATATCTTGCGCAAATCGACCTTTTGTGTGCGTGAAAGCGTCAGCAGCAGATCAAGCGGGCCTTCGAACCCGTCCACATCGACGATCAGCGCTTCCGCCGCAAGCCGGTCGGCCACGGCAATCGGTTCTACGCTGTCGGTCTGCTCAGACATGTTTCACTTCGCGCGCGGGGCCACTGGTTAGGGTGGAAAACTCCGCCTCCAGTGCAGAAATGTCAATGTCTGTTGGGGCTGGACGCGCTTTGATCGCTGCGTCAGCGCGTGCCTGCCCTGCATCGGTCAGCTGGCCTGCGGCGGCCGCGACCTGTGTCATCTCGGCCAGATCGCCGTTGCAATGCAGGATCACGTCAATACCGGCCCTGATGGATGCAGTCGCGCGTTCGGCAGGCGTGCCTTGCAGCGCCTCCATCGACAGATCATCGGTCATCAAGAGGCCGCCAAAGCCAATCTCGTTGCGGATCAGGTTGATCATTCCGCGTGATGTTGTGGCGGGTGCAGAGGCATCAAGCGCCTCGTAGACGACATGCGCGGTCATCCCCATCGGCAGGTCGTTCAGGGCTTTGAACGGCGCGAAGTCGCGCGCAAGGTCAGCGCCTGGGGCCGTGACCCGTGGCAGGTCTTTGTGGCTGTCAACGCGTCCGCGACCATGGCCAGGGATATGTTTTGCGACCGGCAGAACGCCAGCGTGCAGCAACCCTTCGGCGACGGCGCGCGCGATCTCGGCGACCTGCGTCGGATCATCACCATAGCAGCGATTGCGCAGAAACGGATGGGTGTCAGCATCGACGACATCGGCTGTGGGCGCGCAGTTGGTGTCAATGCCCACGGCGCGCAGGTCTGCCCCGATGATCGCATAGCGTAGAAACATCGCCCGAGCCGGATCGCTGGCCCGCGTCACCTCATCCAAAGGTGCCAACCATTCACGCCAATGCGGTGCACGCAGGCGTTGAACACGGCCCCCCTCTTGGTCGATCAAAATCGGAGCATCGCGCCCGACAGCCTCGCGCAGTTGCGCGGTCAGGCGGCGCACCTGATCCGGCGTGTCGATATTGCGGGCAAAAAGGATGAAACCGAAAGGATCCTTATGACGGAAAAATTCTGCCTCAGTTGCAGTGAGAGTCAGGCCCTCGCATCCGAAAATGCAAGCGCCCTGCCCCATTCAGCGGACCACGACGGGGATACAGGCCGCGTTCTCGGCAACCAGCGCCGAGCAGAACCGACGCGCGTCGGACAGATCGGCAAAGCCCATGGCACGCAGGCGATAAAAGGTACGCCCACCACTTTCGGCGCGCTGGATAACGCGCTGTTTGTCAGCAAGATAGCCCTCAAAACGGGTCGAGATACGGTCCCATTCAGCCGTCGCCGTCTCGGGGCTGTCAAACGCGCCAAGCTGGACAAGACGCGTACCGGCGGCCACGTCTTCAGCACGCACATCAATGCTGGCAGGCAGCACTGGCTGCGTCGGATCGGCGCTGGCAACCTGAACGGCCGCGCGTTCAGGACGCGGGCTGGGCCGGTCGGAACGGTTAAGGCCGGGGCCTTCAACAGGCGCCAATTCGGTCAGCGGATCGGCCTCTTCCAGAAGTTCGGCCAAGACAGCGTCGACAGCCGATTGCGTGTCGGGAATTTGCGGCGCGGGTGTCTGCGCAGCGGTCATGGACACAGGCTGCGCGGCGGCCTCAACAGCCGCAAGCGACGCATCTTCGGCTTCTGCCATGCTTTGCGTCTCTCGCGGAAGCGGTGCGGCAAGGCCCGGCTGGTCCGTCTCGGCCACATCCACAGGACGTGGCGCAAGGCGCAGCGTGTCTGCGGGTGCCTCAGCACCGCCATCGGCTTTGACGTGGTTAATGGCCAGACCCTGATGGGCAGCTTGCAGGCCACCGGGTTCCTCTGGCTGAATGCGCATCGGGCCTTCGACGGCTGCGACCACCGGAATGCCGTTCACATCCCGCACCATCAGCTTGTATCCCCACACGCCGATCCCGGCGATCAGAGCAACCGACATCGCGGCCCCTGCCCAATTCACGAGCGTTCCCATCTGGAGCATAGGCGTGCGCTGAGCACGGCCATAATCCCCGGCGAATTCCATATCTGCCATATGCGCCTCACTGCTTGCCGCTTGCGGTTTGTCCACAAATCAGCGTGCCTACTCTGCCTCGAACCGGGCTGGGGCGCAGTTTTACTTAGCGCATTTCCTCTGCCGGTTTCACACCCAAGATACCCAAACCGGCCGAAATAACAATCGCTGCGGCCCGGATCAGGGCGATTTTCGCCTGAGATGTGGCAGTGTTGCCTTCTTGCAAGAATCGCAGGCTCGGATCGTCATTTCCACGGTTCCAAAGCGCATGCAGATCAGAGGCAAGCTCATACAGATAGAACGCGACCCGATGCGGCTCATTATTGCGCGCGGCAATTTCGATCAGGCGGGGCCATTCGGCAATCTTCTTGGCAAGCTGAAGCTCTGCCTCATCGGTCATGTCGGACAGGTCGGCATCAGCAAGTGTCGCATCATCGGCGGCGATCTCGGCCTCGCCTGCTTTGCGCAGCACCGAACACACCCGCGCATGGGCGTATTGCACATAGAAGACGGGATTGTCTTTCGATTGCTCAAGCACCTTTTCGAAGTCGAAATCAAGCGGCGCGTCGTTCTTGCGGGTGAGCATCACAAAGCGGGTCACGTCAGCGCCCACCTGATCCACAACATCGCGCAGGGTCACGAAGGTGCCCGCCCGTTTCGACATCGTGAACGGCTCGCCGTTCTTGTAAAGCTTCACCAGCTGTGTGAGCTTGATATCAAGGGGTACCTGCCCATCCGAAAGCGCCGAAACAGCCGCTTTCATCCGTTTGACATAGCCACCATGGTCAGCGCCAAAAACATCAATTAGGGCATCGAAGCCTCTGGAAACTTTGTCAAAATGATATGCGATGTCCGGGGCGAAATAGGTCCACGACCCGTCCGACTTCTTGACAGGCCGATCCACATCATCGCCATGCGCTGTTGAGCGGAACAAGGTCTGTTCTCGCGCTTCCCAATCCTCGGGCAGCTTGCCTTTGGGTGGCGGAAGCGTGCCTTCATAGATCAGGCCCTTCTCCTCAAGATCGGCGATCGCCGCTTCGATCTGACCGGTCCCGTAAAGAGACTTTTCGCTGTAGAACCCATCCATCTCGACACCAAGCGCTTCAAGATCTTCCCGGATCAGCGCCATCATCGCGTCGGTCGAGAACTCCCGCACCTCTTCCAGCCAGAACTGCTCGCCTTTGTCCACAAACGCATCGCCCACCTTGGCTTTTAGCGCCTCACCAACCTCGATCAGATAGTCGCCGGGATAGGTGCCGTCTTCAAAGGCGATCTCTTGACCGTGGGCTTCGAGATACCGCAGGTAGACCGAGCGTGCCAGAACATCGACCTGCCCGCCGCCGTCGTTAATGTAATATTCCCGCGTCACGTCATATCCGGCGTAATCCAGCAGGCTGGCCAGCGCATCGCCAAAGACCGCGCCGCGCGTATGGCCGACATGCAAAGGGCCGGTCGGGTTGGCGGAAACATACTCAACATTAACCTTCCTGCCCTGCCCCAGCGTGGATTTGCCGAAGGCCGGGCCGGTTTTGAGCGCCGTTTTGACGACGCCCTGCCAGATGGTTGGCACCAACCGCAGGTTCAAAAAGCCGGGCCCCGCCACTTCTGCTAGGTCAATCCGCGCATCGGCAATGAGCTTTTCAGCCAGCGCCTCCGCGATATCGCGCGGTTTCATCTTGGCAGGCTTGGCCAGCACCATCGCCGCATTTGTGGCCATGTCCCCATGCGCGGCATCGCGCGGCGGCTCGACCGCGACATTGGCAAAGTCGAGACCCTCAGGCAACGCACCCTCGGCTTGCAGCGATGTCAGCGCGTCCAAAACAGCGGCGCGAAGGTCGGTAAACAGGTTCATATCTCGGCCCTCAATAGGTCCGCGCGGTGTAGCATAGGCAGGCAGGGCGTCAATCAGTGAGACGCTTATGTTCCTGCAAGGCAAAACGATCCGTCATGCCTGCGATGTAATCTGCAACAATCCGCGCCAATGCGGTTTCATCCAGCGCCGCCGCCACATCTTCGCGCCATTCGGGCGGCAGATGGGCGGGATCAGCCATGAAAAGCGGGAACAAATCTTCAACCACAGACGTCACGCTATTGCGCATTTCGACCACCTTTGGCGCGCGGTACATTTGGGTGAAAAGAAACCTGCGTATCTTCTGAAGATCAGCCCAAAGCGTATCCGAGAAGCGGATGACAGGTCGCCCCAGCAGCCGGATATCCATGACCGAAGCCACGCTGGCCTGTGCCAAGTTCTCTCGTGATGTGTCAATTACATCCGCCACCATGACACCAAAGACACGACGCAACGCTTCATGTCGCCGCCGATACGCATCCAGTTTGGGATAACGCTCGTCCACGGCAGCGTAAGCCGGGCCGACGATGGGCAATTCCACGATATCCTCGTCGCTGAACAACCCTGCGCGCAGCCCGTCATGCAGATCGTGATTGTTATACGCAACGTCATCCGACAACGCAGCGACCTGCGCCTCGGCCGAGGCATGCGTGTGTAACTCCAGATCGTGCTTTGCCGAATAGTCAGCCAGCGCGAATGGCAGATAACCGACCACTGGTCCGTTATGCTTGGCGATCCCCTCTAGCGTATCCCACGTCAGATTGAGCCCGTTGAACTGCGCGTAGTGCCGCTCCAACGACGTCACGATCTTCACCGCCTGCGCATTGTGATCGAACCCGCCATAGGGCGCCATCAAAGCGTTCAAAGCGTCCTCGCCGGTGTGCCCGAACGGCGGATGGCCCAGATCATGGGCAAGCGCAACAGCCTCTGTCAGCTCTGAATTCAGCCCTAAAGCTCCCGCAATCGTCCGCGCCACCTGCGCCACCTCAATCGAGTGGGTCAAACGGGTCCGAAAATAGTCGCCCTCATGCTCCACAAAGACCTGCGTCTTATGTTTGAGCCGCCGAAAAGCGCTTGAATGGATGATCCTGTCGCGGTCGCGCTGATAGCACGAGCGGAAATTGCTTTCCTCTTCCGCAACCAGCCGTCCCCTGGCCTGCCGCGGATTTGAGGCATAAGGCGCATTCATCTGCCTGTTCCTTGTTCACGCAACCTTGTCGCGTCTGTCCCAACGTCATATATTCACGTTGAACCAGAAACACCAAGGCGACAGATTATGCTGACCCTGCCCCCAAAAGTGACATCCCGCGCGTTCGAGCGTCTTTCGGAAATCGGTGCGTCTGATCAAGGCAAAGCGCTGCGCATCGCCGTCGAAGGCGGCGGCTGCTCAGGCTTTCACTATGAAATCGAGTTGGACGACGTCAAAGAGGACGATCTTGTGCTGGAAAATGAGGGCGAGAAGGTCGTGATCGATTCCGTCTCGCTGCCCTTCCTTGCAGATGCCGAAATCGACTTTTCCGAAGAACTGATCGGCGCGCGGTTCGTGATCAACAACCCGAACGCGACCAGTTCATGCGGCTGCGGCACCAGCTTTTCGATGTAGGTCTCAGGCGGCTTTATCTTCTCTAACAGCCTCTTCATCGGTTGGTTTCACGTCTTCAGATTCAGAAACCTCGTCGGCCTGTGGCGCCGGCGCGGGCAGTGATAGCGCCTCATCGGGCAAATGCTCTGGCAGGATGAGGCCGATGTGCCCCGTTTCAGGATCAACAGTCACCGTTGGCTTTTGATCAAGAACATCAAGAGCGTCGTTCAACTCGTTGATAAGTCTTTCAAATGATTCGCGCTGCGTCTCGACAACGACGGCGTCCTCGGCCTTCTTTCCGAACAGAAACTTAAACATCGCATCCCCCATATTTGCTCCGCTACACTTTAAGCTAGGCGTCCGCGCGCCAAGTTTCAGGGGAAAAACTGAAAAGCAGCGTCTTTGGTCCGGGAAACCTTGCTCCAACCGCGTGCATCGGTCAAAAAAGCAGCAACGACCAAGGGGGCGGCCATGAAAATCGCAACATTCAACATCAACGGCATCAAGGCGCGCATCAACGCCCTGCCCGACTGGCTCGACGAAGCGCAGCCCGATGTCGCGCTGTTGCAAGAGATCAAGTCGGTTGATGAAGGCTTCCCACGCGAGATCTTTGAAGAGCGCGGCTACAACGTCGAGACACATGGTCAAAAGTCGTTCAACGGCGTCGCGATCTTGTCGAAACTGCCGTTGGAAGACGTCATCCGCGGGCTGCCAGGCGACGATGAGGACGAGCAGGCACGCTGGATTGAAGCGACGGTTATGGGCGATCAGGCGATCCGGGTTTGCGGGCTATATCTGCCCAACGGCAACCCCGCGCCGGGCCCGAAATATGACTATAAACTGGCTTGGATGGATCGACTTTACGCCCGCGCACAGGCGCTTTTGACACTTGAAGAACCATTTCTAATGGCCGGAGATTACAACATAATCCCACAACGCGAAGATGCCAAGCGTCCCGACGTTTGGACCGAAGACGCTCTATTTCGCCCCGAAGCGCGCGCCGCTTTTCGCAAAATCCTGAACCTTGGATTTACCGAAGCCTTCCGCGCCCGCGTGCATGGGCCCGATCACTACAGCTTTTGGGACTATCAAGCCGGCGCATGGGACAAGAACGATGGTATTCGCATCGACCACTTCCTGCTGTCGCCACAATGTGCGGACTTGTTAAAAGACTGCCAGATCGACGCTCATATCCGCGGGCGCGAAAAGCCGTCTGACCACGTGCCGGTTTGGGTCGATTTGGCGGCCTGATGGGCAAACGCCTCAAGAACTTTATCCGGGGGAAACTGCCTTGGCAGCTGCGCGTGAAAGCGGCGGTCTGGCGGCGCGTGACACCGATAGACGCACCGTCCGACACCCCCGTTGTGGTGTTTGCGATCCCGCTTGTTTCAATGCGACGCGCACCGGACTGGGATGTGGTTTGCAAAAATCTGAACGCGACGGTGGAGGCCTTGCGATCTCAATCAACTTCGTCCTGGAAGGCATTGATATGCGGTCAAAATTTACCCAAGGGAATTTTCCTTGACGAGCAGGTCCAGTTCCTGAAATCAACGGTGTCGGATAAGTTTTACGACAAAGGCGACAAGCGCCGTCAGATCATCGCGCATATGGCGCAGAGCCTGAAAACAGACGGTTATTACTTCCAGCTTGATGCGGATGATCTGCTTCATCCTGAATTGGTTGCGCATATCTGCCGCGATCACAACGGGGCGGGATATTATCTGCAACGCGGATATCTGCGCGACGTAGGACGGGACCTGTTTGCGCCGCTGGGGCCGGAAACCACAGAGTTCTGGACGGTTTGCGGGTCATCGACCGCAGCTTATTTTGATTTTCGAAAATCAAATAATTTCAGATATTTACTGAACGAACTTAAATCACATAAGCGCATCATTTCGCGGATGGCCACGTATGGGTTCGACATGAAATCTATCCCCTTTCCCGCGGGGCTTTATCTGGTCAATCACGGGCAGAATATGATCGAGCGGCGCGGTAATTTGGGCGGCAAACTAAGTCTTGCAGAGACGCATGCACTCAACGATCCGGCGGAGATTGCGCAGATCAAAGAGACGTTCAGACTTCCGTAACGTCTTCCTGATAAATCCAGTCAAAGCGTTTCAGTGCCGTTTGCGGGGCAAGTCGGCCGCTGATGCGCAAAATCATGTGGGCAATCGCCCTGAGCGGCGGAAAGCTCAGATGGTAGTTGCGCGCGTTGGCGTTGGCCGCGGCAATCACCTTGGCGACACGAAGGTGGCGGCGGGCTTGATAAGCGGTCAGGCCGGCGGGAATATCTTCGGCAGCCGCAAGCGCGTCTGCGAGAACCCACGCGTCCTCAAGGGCCATGTTGGCGCCCTGCGCCATAAAAGGCAGTGTGGGATGAGCGGCATCGCCCACAAGCGCTGCGGCGGCATTATGCCAGCGCGATGCAACAGAATGCCGGAACAGACCCCAGATTTTGACTGTCTCGACACGTGCCAACAGATCCTGCACCTCGGGCGCGAACTCGCGGAAGGCGGCGCGAAGATTCGCCGGGTCGTCGTCATTCGCCCAACCTTCCGCCGCCCATTCGCTGCGTTCCTGCACGGCGACGATGTTCATCTTACGCCTGTCGCGCAGCGGATAGGTCACAAGGTGACAGCCCGGCCCCATGTAAACAGTCGCGACCGGATCCTGGGCCACGTCGACGGGCACAATGGCCCGCCACGCAACCTGCCCTGTAAAGAACGGTTTGGCCGGGCCGTTCAGCGCAGGTCGTAGGACGGAGTTGATCCCATCCGCCCCGATCAAAAGCGCGGGCGTTTCGGCTTGACCGTCTTCAAAGCGCAAACGAGCGAACCCATCAGCCTCGAATGAGATATCAGACACTTTCGCATCCAGAGCAATCTCGACGCCTGCATCTCGCGCGCCATCGGCAAGGATGTCGATCAGATCGGCGCGGTGCATCAGATAGTAACCGCGCGCGTCACCGGACGGTAACGCCATCCGCAACACAGGCGCTCCACGATAATCGCGCAACTGCACGGCCTGCCCGCGCGGGGCGCTGGCGATGACCGCGTCCTCAAGACCGAGGGCGCGCAGCACCGCAATGCCGTTGGGGCTGATCTGAAGCCCTGCCCCGACCTCTGCAATCTCGGCGGCTTGTTCCAGAACGCGAACCTGCGCGCCGCGCAACGCCAAGGCGCGCGCCGCCGCCAAGCCGCCGATACCACCGCCCAAAACGGTGACAGGCTGGCCAATCAGGCTCATCCGCAAAGTAAAACGCCGGAACAAAAGCCCCGGCGTTCAAATATCAAAATGACGGACAAGTTAGTCGTCACGGTGCACCTTTTCACGACGCTCGTGACGCTCTTGCGCCTCAAGGCTGAGCGTGGCGATCGGGCGCGCATCCAGTCGCTTCAGCGAAATCGGCTCACCGGTGGCTTCGCAATAGCCGTATTCGCCCTCGTCGATGCGGCGCAGCGCCTGTTCGATCTTGGCGACCAGCTTGCGCTGACGATCCCGTGTGCGCAGCTCGAGCGCGCGGTCTGTTTCCTCGGACGCGCGATCGGCGATGTCGGGAATGTTGCGACCGCCGTCCTGAAGACCCTCGATGGTGTCTTTGCTGTCAGACAGCAGTTCGTTCTTCCAATCGGTTAACTTGCGGCGAAAATACTCAACCTGACGTTCGTTCATAAACGGTTCGGTATCGGCCGGACGGTAATCATCGGGCAAAAACACTTCGGCTTTCATGTCTGATCCCTTTTGCAGATCGGCAGATACTGTCATGTCATGTCGTCCTCTACCGGTTCCCTCTGGCGCAGCATTTACCGCAGGTCAAAAGGGTTGTCACGCCCTATAAACAGAGAGTTGATGCGAAGTGGCGCGCGCGGTATGTCGCGACAACTGATCAGCACGAAAGGCGTCCAGATGCAGTTCACCTCGACCGAGAGTTACGTGGCCACAGATGATCTGACGATTGCGGTCAACGCCGCCGTGACGCTGGAGCGCCCGCTTTTGGTTAAAGGCGAGCCCGGCACTGGCAAAACCGAACTGGCGCGGCAAGTTGCGGCAGCTCTGGGCTTGCCGATGATCGAGTGGCACATCAAATCGACAACCAAAGCGCAGCAAGGGCTTTACGAATATGACGCGGTGAGCCGGTTGCGCGACAGCCAGCTGGGCGATCCGAAGGTCAACGACGTGGCCAACTACATCCGCAAAGGCAAGCTGTGGCAGGCGTTTGAGGCGGACAGTAAGTCGGTGTTGCTGATCGACGAAATCGACAAGGCTGACATCGAATTTCCGAACGATCTGCTGCAAGAGCTCGACCGGATGGAGTTTCATGTCTATGAGACCGGCGAAACGGTGAAAGCCCGCCAGCGCCCTGTTGTGATCATCACGTCGAACAATGAAAAAGAGCTGCCGGATGCATTCCTGCGGCGTTGTTTCTTCCACTACATCCAGTTCCCGGACATGGAGGTGATGAGGAAAATCGTCGACGTCCATCATCCTGGCATCAAGGACGCTTTGCTTACGACGGCTCTGACCCAATTCTACGAGCTGCGCGAAACGGCGGGGCTGAAAAAAAAGCCCTCCACCTCCGAAGTGCTCGACTGGCTGAAACTGCTTCTGGCCGAGGATCTAACCGCCGAAGCCCTGCGCCGCGAGGAGCTGCTCGGCGAGTGCATCGGCGTCCACGT
>ERZ1740067.1089-NODE-1089-length-19643-cov-9.073106_pt1 | contig 19643 bp, 13 predicted proteins | sample MGYA00581736_ERZ1740067 | MGnify/ENA primary metagenome ERZ1740067 (study PRJEB43018, sample SAMN04849236) | marine metagenome | isolation source: floating plastic debris | place: Pacific Ocean | collected 2008-08-27 | study: EMG produced TPA metagenomics... | reverse complement strand
GCGTCTTGGATTCCGGCGCCGGCATCGTCGAAGAATACCGTGGCGCCCAGGCGCGCTGGTTCCACCGGCGCTACGACCAGGCCCGCATCGATCGTCGGGTCGCTTTCGCCCGGCTCCATCGTGATGACGTCAGTGATGCCATCGGTGGTTTCGTCGGCATCAGAATCGGCAGCATCATCGCTGCCCGCATCTTTGTCAGTGAAGTCAAAGCCTTCCGGCTCGACGAACTGCACTTTGTATTCACCGGGAACGACATCAAATCCGTAGTTGCCGTTTGCGTCGGTCGTGACGCTGTCAATAACTTCGCCGTCTTCGATCGTGCCGTCGCCATCCACGTCGGCCAGCAGGTTGACCGTCACACCCGAGACGCCAGCCTCGCCTGCGTCCTGGATGCCATCTGCATCGTCATCGAGGAAAACTTTATCGCCGAGCTGCGCGATCGGCACGGCTGCAACCAACATCTGCGAGGAAGGCCGATCGCCTTCTGTGGTGTCCGTGCCTTCAAGTCCTTGAGGAACCAAGATCACCGCAACAGATTCACCGAAGCTCGGCACGTAGTTGGGATTGTCCAGAGCTGCTTGCACCATTGCACTGACACGATCGGGGTCCGGAACCTCATCACCGACCAAGTCACCAATACTGGGATCTTCTCCGAGCAGCGTCCAAATTGCACTTTGAAGGTCATTGCGATTTGCCGTACCGAAACCTGGCACTTCAGTTCCAGCCGCGAAGTTATTGATCAGGTAGTTTACAGCGCTCAGACCATTCGGATTTGCGAGGCCAACACCTTCACTGTCCTGCAAAATATCACCCGGCAAGGCTTCGTAGCTGGAGTACACCTTGGCCGAATAGGTCGCATTATCTGCTCCCTCATTAATTCCAGAGAAGCCAAATTCAATTCCCTGATTGACGTCGATACACCATGCGTCCCAAGTGCCCTGAAAGACTCCATCGTCTTCAATTGTTACGTCGTAAGGGGTTGGATTTCCCTCTTCACTGCCGTTCGGCGAGAAGGAGAAAGCTGCAGAGTTAACGTTGATCGTAACGGAGTCGGGGAGAGCAGCACTCAGTCTGTCAAGAAATTCCATGGCGTTTCACGTATATGAATTAAGGAAGCAGAAGTAACAAGCGGAGAAAAAAAGGGAAAAAAAATTTGCCGTAGTTGGGAACGACAAAAATCTCTATGTTTCTCAGGAAGTTTGTGAAGATTGGAACGCGAAACTCCCTGAGAACGACGATCGCAGGAGATAGCGAGCGTGTGAGCTTATTTCGATTTTGCAGCCTTTTGGGTCATCATCGCTGCACCCAGTGCAAGGCAACCAACGACGATCGAGGGCTCGGGGACAGATGCAGCACACTGCGATTTGTACTCCGACGTGCCGGTCAAACCGGCAGATTCCAAGGATTGACAGATCAGCGGAGTTGCCGAAGCAGGAGCGGAAGCCGTGAAGACAGCCGTGAGAGCAGCAGCGCCAGCAAGAAGAAGCTTAGTTTGCATTTTCACTGAGTCCTGAGGATAAAAAGTGGGTAAGAACACGGGCCATGGGCTCGCACGAATGTCCGTATGGATACATTCGACACATTTATGGTCACAAACAATCCACCTTTTTACGTGAAGTTACGATGAAGATTGACGAGTTATCTGTGAAGTTTCGATGAAAACACCACCGTGAATACTCCAGGCGGCAACATCAGTATTTTTCCTTAAGAGATAGATCGGTGCATGGACGCAGAACTCGAGGCCGCTCCAAATGTGCACGATACGGAAGCGGCAATTGCGGCAGACACCGTGGCGTGAAGCCTATGTTTCGAGACTCAGCGCTTCTGAATCGACGCTGCTTCTAATTCGGCGGCGATTGCCGCGATCGCCGCCCGTTGTGATACCAGCGATACCAAACCGACGAGCTGCGGATCGACAGCCAAAGGAGCAGCAGCGCGATCGAGCCGCCGTGAGTTGGCGCGTCAAACGCGAACAGCACCAGCACCACGCAGAGAATATCTTGCAGCAGATTCGCCCACAGCGGAAAACCGCGCAGCCGGAAAAACCAGCCGACCTGCACGAGCTGCAACACCAGCGCCAGTAGCCCGCCGACAATCCCGATCGTCGCCACCATCGCATCCGGCAATCCCGTAAAGCGCGCCGTCGCCATGCCCATCCACGCACCGACGATCGGGCTGAGAACCAGTTGCGCGAGCTGGATCGCTCGCTGTCCGAGGCGCTTTTTCGAGGCGAATATCTCGAATAACGACAGACTGACCAGAACGCCAACGACAACCTGGGGCGAGAGCCCGGATAAAAACGGAACGTTCACCCAGAGATTCGTCTTCAGTAAACCGACGAGCAGCAACGGCAAACCGATCCGCAGACCGGCTGCGGCAGATGCCGACAGTGCTGCCAGAACATCGATCAGAAATTGGGAAAATTCGGAAACGATCGGCCGCAGTACAGGTAAACAATCGAGACAGGTTATTAATCTACCTCGCCCTTACTCTAACGGCTTCGATCCCGCAAAACACCATAAAAATACCCGCCAGTTGAGGGAGTCTCAAGACTGGAGGGCAAAGAGAGGGCAAACAAGCGGCCGAGAACAGCGTGCGACCGTTTGCTTGCCGAGTGGCTTTCTGAACCTAGCGATTTGAATTGCGATCGCGATCGTTACGGCGACGCGGCGGGCCGTAGTGGTTGCGCGCACCGCCATTGTGGCGACGACGGTAGCCACCGCCACCACCGTGACGACGACGGTAGCCGCCGCCACCGTGACCGCGCGAGCGCTTAGCGCGACGCATCATGTGTTCGACCTCTTCGCGGGAAAAGCCGATCTTGCTCGGGCCGTCCACCGGTCGCTCGTCGAGCAGCATGGAGAGCGCTTTACAGGCGATCTGCGTCACGTCGATGTCTTCTTCAAGGCGCTGGAGCAGCTCGACAGCGTCTTCCTCGATCGACTTGCCTTCAATTTTGGCGACGATTTCGTTGTGGTAGAGCTTTTTGGCATCGCCGATCGAGGGAACTTCTTCGTGGGCGATCGGCGCACCCGCAGTGTGGACGATGCGGTTGAGCTTCTTAAATTCGATCGGCGTCACCAGCGTCACTGCCGTGCCCTTACGACCGGCGCGACCGGTACGACCGATGCGGTGAACGTAGCTGTCGCTGTCGAAGGGGATATGGTAGTTGAAAACGTGGGACACGTCGTTGATGTCCAGGCCGCGCGCCGCCACGTCAGTGGCGATCAGCAGATCGATACGACCGCGCTTGAAGCTCTCGATCGCCTCGTTACGCTGGCGCTGCTGCATGTCGCCGTGGAGCGAGCTAGCCGCATAGCCGCGCGACACTAGCGTCGTGCAGAGCATGTCGGTTTCTTTCTTCGTCCGACAGAAGATCAGCGCTTTCTGGGGCGCTTCAGTGTCGATCAGGCGAACCAGCGCGCCTTCACGCTCGCGCTCTTCGATGACGTAGTAGCGCTGGGTGATGTTGACGTTGGTCGTCGTTCCCTTGGGCGTCACGTCAATCGTGACGGGCTCCTTGAGGATCTTGCGAGACAATTCGCGAATCGCTGACGGTAGCGTTGCCGAGAACAGCAGCGTCTGGCGCTCGTCCGGCAGGTAGCTGAAGATTTCGTCGATGTCGTCGAGGAAGCCCATATCGAGCATCTCGTCAGCTTCATCGAGGATGACCATCGATGGGTTGAAGTTCTTCAGTCGTCCCGACTTGAGGTGGTCGAGCAGGCGGCCCGGCGTGGCGGTGACGATTTGCGCGCCGCGACGGATGAGTTCGACCTGACGTCCGATCGACTGGCCGCCATAAACTGCCACCGTCCGCAGATTTTCGTAGCGACCGAGACGGTACAGTTCGTCGCTGACCTGCGATGCTAGCTCGCGAGTCGGAACGATGACGAGCATTTCGACGCCGCCATGGCCTTGGATGGCGTTCATCGACGGCAGACCGAAAGCGGCGGTTTTCCCCGTCCCGGTCTGGGCGCGGGCGATGATGTCGCGTCCGCTCAGGGCTACGGGCAGCGCCTTCTGCTGAATTGGGCTGGGCGAGCGGAATCCGGCTTCCTTGATGCCTCGTAGGATCGAATCCTTGAGACCGAAGCCATCGAATGTGACTTCTGCTTCAACGCTGTCGCCGTCTGCCGCCTCGCTGACGGGTCGATCGCCAACGTCTGATGCTGCGGTGTTCGCTTTTGCGGTCTTGACAGCAACGACCTCCGGTCGGGCCTGTCGCGGCGAGACCTCTCGCTCTTCTTCAATTACGCTCGTTTCAGTACTGCTCGACTCGGCGGGATCTTGCAGGGTTGCGGTATTCGGGATCATTGATTAGGTGAATGGGGTCGTGATCTGTCGCGTATTGGGGGCGCTGATGGCGAACTGCGGGAAACCCGCAAGCCCACATCGATCCGAGTTGGTCGAGTCGATCGCAGTGTGACGAGCAAAAACGTGCGCAAGCCCTAACAATCCGTCCGAGACGGGAGCGGCTTACGCGCTTCTACGAGATCGCAGTTTTGGAACCGTGTAGCAATCTTTGGCAGTCGAATCCGCGACGCGGCGATCGGATACCCAAACACTGCTGCGGGGTTCCCGGTCGAGGCGCGACTCGCTTCCGTTTGATTGCTTAGTAGTTCAGCATTTCTGCTGCCCTTCGGCTGGTGCGCGCTGTGGGCACCAAGCACTTATCCTGTGGCATCTTGCCGTACCGAGCGCGCATAGTGGCAGCGGTGTGGCGTCGCCCACTGTACACTGTGCGGCTGGCGTCGGAATCTCGGGTTCAGCGCGACGGAGTGCCGCAAACTGTTGGCTTCGGCAGTGGGCCGAACGCCTGCGAGGGACAGGGCTTAGATACAGTGTCAGTAACGTTGCTCCATAATAGAGCCTAAACCGCAATCTGTGGAGCCCGTCCGCCTGAAATTATGAGGGTTTCAAGGGATTTGGCGGGGATCGTGGCGGCGACCACGGCAGGCGATCGATGACGATCGGGCAGCGCCGCATCTGTATTAATGCTTACTCAGTATCGCCTGCGAGCGATCTATGCTTCGATCGGTGGGACGATACTGCGTCGAGTCGGGTCTCGTTCGGCCTTGCAGCCTGATATCGATGGCTGAAGCGTCGATCGCTCGTCCGCAAAAATGACGAGTATGCCGACGCTCCGAGACGGGCTCGATTCAATAATATTTATTGGAAAAACTTAGGCATTATGAGTACGGCAATAACGCTCTGGGAACGCTACCAAAACTGGCTGTACTACAACGACGCGCTGGGGATGTATCTCGATATCAGCCGTATGGGCTTTGACGAGGCGTTTGTGGCGGCGATGCGTCCGAAGTTCGATCGCGCCTTTGCGGCGATGGCGGAACTCGAGCGCGGCGAGATCGCGAATCCCGATGAAGGCCGTATGGTCGGTCACTACTGGCTGCGCGATGCCGACCTCGCCCCGACCTCCGAACTGACGGCAGAGATCGTCACGACTCTCGAACGCATCGAAGCCTTCGTCAGCAAGGCTCACTCCGGCGAGGTCACCGCGCCCAACGGCCAAAAGTTTACCGATATCCTCTCGATTGGCATTGGCGGCTCGGCGCTCGGGCCGCAGTTCGTCGCCGAGGCGATCGCGCCGGTCGATGCGCCGCTGGCGATCCACTTTGTCGACAACACCGACCCGGCGGGCATCGATCGCACCATTGCCCGAATTGGCGATCGGCTCTCGACGACGCTAGCGATCGTCATTTCTAAGTCCGGCGGCACGCCCGAAACTCGCAATGGCATGCTCGAAGCACAGAAAATCTTCGGCGATCGCGGCCTGAACTTCGCAAAACAGGCGATCGCCGTGACGGGCGTCGGCAGCAAGCTCGAAAACGTTGCCAAATCCGAAGGCTGGCTGACGACATTCCCGATGGCGGACTGGGTCGGCGGGCGTACCTCAGAGCTCTCGGCGGTCGGCCTTCCCGCTGCGGCACTCCAGGGCATCGACATCCGCGCCATGCTCGACGGCGCAAAGGCGATGGACGCCGCGACCCGCGTACCGACCCTGGAAGAGAATCCCGCCGCGCTGCTGGCAATGGCCTGGTACTACGCGGGCAACGGCAAGGGCGAAAAGGACATGGTCATCCTGCCCTACAAAGATTCGCTGCTGCTGTTTAGCCGCTACCTCCAGCAGCTCGTGATGGAGTCGCTCGGCAAGGAAAAAGACCTGGACGGCAACACGGTCTACCAAGGCATCGCGGTCTACGGCAACAAGGGCTCGACCGACCAGCACGCCTACGTCCAGCAGCTCCGCGAGGGCGTACCGAACTTCTTCGCGACGTTTATCGAGGTGCTAGGCGATCGCGACGGCGCTTCACCGGAGGTCGAACCGGGCGTGACGGCAGGCGACTACCTGTCGGGACTGCTCCAAGGCACGCGATCGGCGCTATTCGAGAACGATCGCGACTCGATTACGCTGACGGTGCAAAAGGTCGATGAATTCATCGTCGGGGCGCTGATCGCGCTCTACGAGCGAGCGGTCGGACTCTACGCCTCGCTGGTCAACATCAACGCTTACCACCAACCGGGAGTCGAGGCTGGGAAGAAAGCCGCCGCCGCCGTCCTCGATTTGCAAACCAAGCTCGTCGCGGTGCTGAAGTCTGCCGATCGCCCGATGACGCTAGAGGATATCGCCAAAGAAATCGGTAGCCCAGATGAGATCGAAGTGGTTTACAAGATCCTGCGTCACCTGCACGCGAACGATCGCGGCGTGACGATCGTCGGCAACCTGGGCAAACCCAGCACGCTGCAAGTTTCATTTGCGGGATAGTCCACCAAAGTGGGGAGCCGAGGCTAGCGGCAGATCTTTGTCTCCCCACTTTGAGTGACTGCTGGCTTGCTTTCGCGCCTGTCTGGACGAAACCTTGGGATAGACTGACGTTAGGCGAGCGCTCGGCGCTGAATATCCCACTTTTTCCTATGGCTATCGTCTCGTCAAAACCCGCCTCCAACCCTGGCGATCCCGGCGATCCCGGCGATCGCCCCAGTCGCGCGAACCCCACCCCACCCGCCGCGCCGCCACAAGCCAGCGAGCCCAACCTACTGGCCGCCAGCGAAACCGACGCCGAGCGCGACCCGAGCCAGCCCGAAGAAAGCCTCCGTCCCCAAGCGCTCGCCGAATATATCGGCCAAAAAGACCTCAAGGCCGTGCTGGATATCGCGATCGGCGCAGCCAAAGCACGCGGTGAATCCCTCGATCACCTGTTGCTTTACGGCCCCCCCGGCCTCGGCAAAACGACGATGGCGCTGATCCTCGCTGCCGAGATGGGCGTCGGCTGCAAAATCACGACGGCTCCGGCGCTGGAACGCCCCCGCGATATCGTCGGCCTGTTGGTCAATCTCGATCCCGGCGATGTTCTCTTCGTCGATGAAATCCACCGGCTAAATCGCGTCGCGGAAGAAATCCTCTATCCCGCGATGGAAGACCGCCGCATCGACGTGACGATCGGCAAAGGCGCGAGCGCCCGCACCCGCAGCATTCCCCTGGAGCCGTTTACGCTGGTGGGCGCGACGACCAAAGCCGGGGCGCTGACGTCGCCGCTGCGGGCGCGGTTCGGGCTGGTGCAGCGGCTGCGGTTCTACGAAGTGGAGGAGCTGACGGAGATCGTCACGCGCACGGCGGCAATCCTAGAGACGCCGATCGATACGGACGGATCCGCCGAAATCGCCCGTCGATCGCGCGGTACGCCCCGGATCGCCAATCGCCTGCTCAAGCGCGTCCGCGACTACAGCCAAGTGAAGGCCGACGGCACGATCGACTGCGACCTCGCCCACACGGCGCTGGAGCTGTTCGAGGTCGATCGCGTAGGGCTGGACTGGACGGATCGGCGCTTGCTGTCGGTGGCGATCGAAAACTTCAACGGCGGCCCTGTGGGATTGGAAACGCTGGCGGCTTCGACGGGCGAGGACGCCCAGACGATCGAAGAAGTTTACGAGCCCTATCTGCTGCAAATCGGCTACCTGGCGCGTACCCATCGCGGTCGCGTCGCCACCGCCGCCGCCTACCGTCACCTGGGGTATAAGCCGCCCCGCGACAGCGCCCAGCTCGCCCTCGAAATCGAGACGGACGCGGAGGAGCGCTGACGACACCTCGAGCAACCGGGTTTCTGCGAGACTTTCGGCATCGATGCGACTGACTTCTAAAAACCCGGTTTCCGACGCTGGCGGTTTGTGACGAACTCTAGACGCACGTTCGGGCTCGGTGTCACGATAAGCACGACTGTCTCTGCGCGCCACGAGCGCCCGCCGATCGTGTCCGATTTTCTGCCCGATCCGCTGCCGGAAAAACTCTACGAAGGGAAGGCCAAGATTCTCTATCCCACGGATGATGCCGACGTACTGCTGTCGTTTTTTAAGGACGACGCCACGGCTTTCAACGCCCAGAAGCGCGGCTCGATCGCGGGCAAAGGCGAGGTGAACTGCACGCTCTCGACGCACCTATTCCAGCAGCTCGAAGCGGCGGGCATCGCAACCCACTGGATCGACACGCCCGCAAAAGACTGGATGCGCGTCAAGACCGTCGAAATCGTGCCGCTGGAGGTGGTCGTTCGCAATATCGCAGCCGGGAGCCTCTGCAAACAGACGGGCATCGCGTTGGGTACGCCGATCGACCCGCCGCTGGTGGAGTTTTTCTATAAAGATGACGACCTGGGCGACCCGCTGCTGACCCGCGATCGCCTGCGCTTGCTCGACGTCGCCAGCGAAGAAACCGTCGAAACGCTGAAGGCGATGGCACTGGAGATCGATCGTATTTTGCAGGACTTCTTTGCGCGCGGCGACCTGACGCTGGTGGACTTCAAGTTGGAATTCGGTACGACGCGATCGGGCGAAATCGTCCTCGCTGACGAAATCAGCCCCGACACCTGCCGCCTTTGGGATCGCCGCGAAAGCGATCCCCAGCGTCGCATTCTCGATAAAGACCGCTTCCGCCAGGATCTCGGCAAGGTCGAGGACGCCTACGAGACGGTTTTGCAGCGCGTCGCGGACGTGCTCGAGGCGGAAAAATAGGCCGATTTCGTGGCCTTTGCTACCAACAGATCGACGATGCGCCGGGATTTTCAGCGCTTCGCGATCGTCCGAATTTTTCTGTGCTATCTTACGGTCAGCTAAGCAAAGCCCTTCCAATGTGAAGCGCAAAGTTTAGATGTTGTCTCGTGGATTGGAGGTGATGCTCATGCAAGACAGTAGTAGCGTTATGGGTTTCGATTTTGGAGCAAACCGGCTGTGCGCCGGAGCCGTTCTCTAGGATTCCCTAGAGTCGCGTGACTCTTTAAACCCTAATGAGTTCTCTGCGAACCTAGACTCCTAGGAGTTCCTTCCGGCAGTCAGGTTCCAATTGAGAAACCCGCTAGACCGCCCCCGCAAATCGCGTTGTCCAACGTCTTTTGCGGGGGCGGATAGTTTTTGGAGACTGTTGCCATCAGCTCACAGCCAGTTCAGTGGCAAATGAGACATCTCGGCTCTGTCATTTTGAGTAAAGACTGCACTATTCGCAGAACGAAGGCTACGCCAACGACGCCGCTCAGTGCTCTTCGACAACACCAAATTCTTCCAAACCCGCAAAAAAAGCCAGCGAGCGCTGAGCGTAGTCGAAGTGTGGGGTTAGGTAAGGGCGACTATCTTTGAATTTCTATCTCGACTGAGATATCACGCCGCCTCGACGCCGAGATAAATCTCGCAGATATCCTTTGGCAGCGTGTCTTCGAGCTGGGCGATCGCCGTGGGCAGACGCCGCGCCACCTCCGCCGCCGAAATTGCGCTGCCCTCCGCTTGCAGATAGGCCGCAATGCGCGTCTCGCTCCAGCGGAACGTCTGGGACATCACCACAATCAGCCGCGACAGGGGGCTCAGCACGTCGAGCGCCTGCTGGAGGTAGCACCACAGCGGCGGCGGCGCGGTGTCGAGGGAGTAGTGAATCGACTCGACGGGTGGCAGTTCGCTTTGATTGATCGCCTGCGCGGTTACATCGATCAGCCAGTTTTGCAGGGTGCTTTGGCCGTCTTCCCTGGACTGGAGATCGAGCGATCGCATCTCGTGAAACACGTGCCGCCAGATCGAGGCAAACAGGTAGTCGGCCTGAACGGGCGACTTAGCCATATGGCGCACGAGGGTGTAGACGATCGCGCTGTAGCGGCAGAAAATCGCGGTGAAGTATTTGCCCTCTTCGGGCTTCTGCTGGTAAAGCGCGAGCAGGTCGGTATCGCTCTGATGGAACAGCGCTTTGACGATGGGGTGGTTCGCTTCGGAAAATTTTGGGATGTCCACAGCGCGATCGGCTCAGTTGAAGTTGCTTTTTAGGATACCAGTCTCGATTTCGCAAGCAATTCGTAGACTGGCGGCTTTGCTGGCGGTCTGGTGAAAGTTGTTATCGTTTGGCGGTCGGCGCGAGCGGGAAGGTCGGCAAATAGACCTCTCGCGCGAATCGTCAAAACGTTACCGAAGCTGTAAAGGCGGTTACTCCAACTTTTTGAATTGTGCGAGAGGTCTAAAAAAAGCGGACGCCATCCTAAACGAATCGCGCTGCGAGAGGCCGATCGAGCTGCTGGAATGCTCCAAGCTTCCCGAACGCACTGGCCCGTGAGCGAGAATGTAAGAGGCCGTCAAGATATTTCACCTGTGGGTATGACTCGATCGAAGCAACAACGCCGCCGCCGCATTCAGGACACGATCGCGCGCTGGTCGATCGCGGGATTCGTTGGGCTGGCGGGCGCGCTCGGCACGCTCCAGACCCCAGCCCGAGCCTGCGGCGCACCGGTGCTCGATCGCCTGACGACCCATACCGTCGGCGACGGCGAAACCCTCGATGCGATCGCCAGCCGCTACGGTCTCTCCGTCTTTACGCTTACCGGCTTTAACCCCGCACTGCGCGAGATATCCGGCGGCGCGCTGCCCGTGGGTTCGACGCTGCAAATCCCGCCCTACAACGGCCTGCGGGTTCGCGCGGAGGCGGGCGACACCTGGCGCGACCTGGCCGATCGCTACAACGTCCGCGCCGATATCCTGTTCGAGCAAAACGGCTGCGAGACCGTACCCGAAACGGTCTTTATTCCCGGTGCGACGCGATCGCCCGTGACGCCGCCCGCGCGCCCGACGCCCGACGCCGCCGATCCCAACCCCGACGAAATTATTACGACCTACCCGCTGGCCGAGCCGACCGAGGCGATCGTTCGCTACGGCTGGGTGCTGCTGCCCGGACGCGAGGCGGTGAATTTCCACAGCGGAATCGATCTGGTGGCGGCGGTGGGCGATCGCGTCGTGGCGGCGGGCGACGGCACGGTGGCCTTTGCCGGAGAGCGCGCGCCCTACGGCAATCTGGTGGTGGTCAACCACGCCAACGGTCGCCAGACCCGCTACGGGCATTTGGGCTCGATCGACGTGGCGGTGGGCGAAACGATCCGGCAGGGCGAGGCGATCGGCACCGTCGGCCAAACCGGCAACCCTGACGTACCGCTGCCGCACCTGCACTTCGAGCTGCGATCGAATTCGGCGCTGGGCTGGATTGCGGACGATCCCCAGCCGTATCTCGACGCAATTCTCGGCTTTCCCCGATCCCCTTTGGCCGCTCGTGCATAATGCTAGGTAGATTGCGGCGCGATCGACGGCTGACGTACGATGGCGCAATCCTCCAGCCCACCGGCGAGACGATCCCCGTTTCTGCCTCGCGCGGGTCTCGGTTGCCGTTTGCTGACTTGAAGTACTTACCGATTGATGGCTGTTTACGCGCCTAGTACCGTTCTCGCTTGGAATATTGCCGCGATCGAGGCCAAATCCGGTCACGCGACGACGATCGAACCGGCGCACCTTCTGCTTGGCATCTGCAAGCTCTGCGATCTCGATATCGACAGGTTTTGCCCGAAGCCGATCCGCGACAGCCGCAGTCAGCGCCAGGAGTTTCAAAAAGACGTTCAGATTCTCCAGCAGTGGTTCGAGAACTGGGGCTTGGAACCGACCACGTTCCGCCGCCGCCTGCGCACCCGCACCACTCGCAGCGAGCGCGCGGCGGTTCACGAAGGCATCATGCACCGCGACGCCCAGGCGCGCGGCCTATTCACTCGCGCGGAGGAGATCTCGGCGCTCCAGGCGATCGACGAAAATATCGTGCGTCCGTACCATCTGCTCCAGGCGCTGTTCGAGCTGTCGGAGAGCCCCTGGGAGTCGCTGCTGGCGGATATGGGTATCTATCAGTTCGATCGCGACCCGACGGGCAACACGAGCTGGGACGCCCTCGAAAATCTGCCGGAGGAAGAAGCCGACGCCGCCCTGGCGATCGAAGGCGAGTCGTTTTTTGAAGAGTCGGAAGAAAAGTCCAGCACGCCGCTGCTCGACAGCTTCGGGCGCGATCTGACCCAGCTCGCGAAAGGCGGCCAGCTCGATCCGACGATCGGCCGCGAGCGCGAGATCCGCAGTCTGGCCAGCATTCTGATGCAGCGCCGCAAACGCAACGCCATCCTGGTAGGCGAAGCAGGCGTCGGCAAAACCTGCATTATCGAAGGGCTGACCCAGTGGCTGATGACCGAAGCCGCGCCGGAAGCACTGCGCCGCCAGCGGGTCGTGGAGGTCTCGATGGCATCGCTGCTGGCGGGCTCGAAATATCGCGGTGAATTCGAGGAGCGAATCCAGGGCATCGTCTCGGAGGCCAGCGCTAGCAGCAATACGATCGTCTTTATCGACGAAATCCATACCGTGCTCGGCGCGGGCGGCGCGGGCGCGAGCGACGCGGCCAATATCCTCAAACCGGCACTGGCGCGAGGCGAGCTGCACTGCATCGGCGCGACGACGATCCGCGAGTATCGCCAAACCATCGAAAAAGACGGAGCCCTGGAGCGCCGCTTCCAGACCGTCTGGGTCTACGAACCGACCCCGGACGAAACGCGCCAAATCTTGCGGGGACTGCGGCCTCGCTTCGAGCAGCACCACGATCTGAAGATTTCCGATGCGGCGATCGAGGCGGCGGTGACGCTCTCCGGACGCTACGTCACGGACGCCAGCTTTCCCGACAAGGCGATCGACGCCATCGATCGCGCTTGCGCCAACGCCCGCCTGCTGGGCGCTCCGCCGCTCGATCGCCTGCCGACCAGCGCCCAACCCCTCGACGATGGCGACGACGATCGCCCGCCTGAGTCGCGCGCGACGTATACTCTGCGCGATCGCGACGTGATCCAGGCGATCGCCCAGCGCTGCCGCCTGCCGATCGAGCGCCTCAGCGAAGACGAGCGCACCCGGCTGCTGCGGATGGAAGACTTACTCGCCCAGCACGTGATCGGCCAAAATCGGGCGATCGAGGTCGTCGCCGACGCCATCCGTACGGCGCGATCCGGACTGAAAGTACCGAACCGTCCCGTGGGCGTGTTTCTCTTCGTCGGTAAAACCGGAACCGGCAAAACGAGGCTAGCGCGCGCCCTGGCGGACTTCCTGTTCGACGATCCGCGCCGCCTGGTTCGCATCGATATGTCCGAATATATGGAGCCCAACTCTGTCTCGCGCCTAGTCGGCGCGCCGCCGGGATATATCGGTCACGAAACCGAAGGCCAGCTCAGCGGTGCGGTACGGACAAACCCCTACAGCGTCGTGCTGTTCGACGAAATCGAGAAAGCCCATCCGCAGGTTCTCGATCTGCTGCTGCAAGTGCTTGACGAGGGACGCCTGACCGACACCCAAGGGCGCGAGGTGTCGTTTAGCGAAACGACGATCGTGCTCACCTCGAATCTGGGCGCAAACCTGGCCGGACAGCGCGGCCTCGGGTTCGAGTGCGACGGCGAGAACGACGAAAAGCTCTACGAAGGCGAAATCCACCGGGCGCTAACCAAAAGCCTGCGCCCCGAGCTGCTCAACCGCATCGGCGAAATCGTGTACTTCTATCCGCTGACGCCGACAGTCGTTCGCAAAATTATCGACAAGCAGCTCGACGAAATTCGCGGGCGGCTGCGCGATCGCCGCATCGATATCGCCATCTCCGAGGCGGCCTACGATCTGCTCGTCGAGCGCGGTTACGATCCCGATATGGGCGCGCGGGAGATGGAACGGACGATCGAGCGCTTACTCGTGCGACCGATCGGGCGCGGCCTGCTGGCGCGGCGGTTCGTCAATAATTCGACGATCTCGATCGGCGTCCTCGATCGCGAGCTGACTTTCAGCGTCCCGACAATCTCCAGCCCGCCGAAGCTCCACAAGCCCGAGTCGTTGGAAGTCTAGCTTGGGCCGCAGGTGCTGACGTGCGGCGCGACGGCCAGGAGCCGTCGCCGCTTTGTAATCCCACTTGCAATCCAATTTGCAATCCAACTTGCAATCTGACTTGCAATCTGACTTGCAATCCAAATTTTTCTGTCAAATTTTGACGCTGCCGCTCGCTTTCGGTCTAAGTTCGATTGACGTTTGAATTTCAACCCCGCGAACGATAATACCTAATCTCACGCGATATCTATGGCCGAATCCCTCGCAGCCAAACTCGAAGCCATCTTGTACTTGAAAGGCGAACCGCTGACGGTTCCACAGCTCGCGAATATCGCCCGCTGCGGTCGCGCCACCACCGAAGAAGCGCTGCTCGACCTGCTCGACGACTACGCGCATCGCAACAGCGCCCTGGAGATCCTCGAAACCGATGAGGGCTATGTCCTGCAACTGCGCGAGCGCTTCCAGGAAATGATGAATACGCTGGTTCCGGCGGAGCTGGGGGTCGGGGCACTGCGGACGCTGGCGGCGATCGCGCTACGCGGGCCGCTGCTGCAAAGCGAGCTGGTGGACTTGCGCGGGTCGGGCGCGTACCAGCACGTGCAGGAGCTGATGGAACTGGGGTTCGTGCGGCGACACCGCCACCCAGAGGCGCGATCGTTCGAGGTGCGCGTCACGGATAAGTTTCACCGCTGCTTCGAGGTCGAGAGCCTCTCGCAGCTCGCGCCCGAGACGGGGACGGCAGAGGTACCAGAGTTCGGTGCGCCGCCAGAAGAGGCTTAAGCGGAAATCAGACGTTGAATTTGGTTTGTCCGCGTACTAGTCGGCGTGCGATCGAAATTCACATCGCACTCTTCGAGTAGTGCATTTCCACCGAGAACCCAGTTCATCAAACGTTCGAGGAAGGAAGGCATAGTTCTGTACCGTGTAGGACTTCCGGGACTCCATCAACATCACACGCGCGGTGGCGTGAGTTTTTGTCGAGCAGGACACTTTTACAGTCGGTCGCACGAGCGACGAGTTACGCAACTTAATGGCGGAGAAGACCATCGCTGATTTTGCGCTCGTCTCTGGCGATCGCGCGAGTTCGCACGCACCCTAAGAAAGCTCGGAACCGCCCGGATGGGCGCAAATGCGACGCTTTGGGGAATCCCACTTCAGTCGCCTCGCATGCCCTTCGAGGCTGCATCTCACCGATGCTTTCAAATATCAATCTCAGATATCAACACAATAAGCCGGATTCCGGTCGGCATCGAAAGCGGCACAGCCAGCTCTGCCATGAAACCCTAACTTTGTCGCAAGCCCCGCGATCGCGCCCGAGACCCGCGCCGCTTGAGGATGCAGCATCCCCCGCCCGCCCGTTAGAATGTGGATCTTTAAACAGGCTTTAAAAAAGCTGCCACCTCGACCGGATTTACCCCGACTTTACCGAAGCAGAACGATGGGCGAATTTTTTCAGAACGTCTCGCGCTACCCCCGCTACCTGATCACCTTTACGCTCGGGGTCTTTTATTCCCTGTTTCAGTGGCTGCGTCCCCTCGGCGATCGCCCCGTAACGCTGGCCGCGCTGGTGGGCATTGCTATCTCCGGTTTCTTCTTCGTCACCTTTACGCTTCAGGCGATGCTCGGCCTCGCTTAAGGGGTCGAGAAGCGACAGCAATTGGCGAGTCCTACGTGAAGATTCGGGCTCGCCACGTCTGGCCACTCCCGCAAACCGTAGAATGTTATGGGCGATCGAGGCTCTATTGCCAGCGTCGCGCCTCTGTCCTTTCGTGCCCCTCGATCGGGAAGCAAACACTATGGCTACCAGTCGCCGCGTCTCGCGTGTCGCTTCAACGATCAAACGCGAAGTCAGCCAAATGCTGGTCGGGGGTGGAATTAAAGACGATCGCGTCGGCGCGGGCCTCGTCAGCGTCACCGATGTAGCCGTCTCCGGCGACCTCCAACACGCCAAGATTTTCGTGAGCATCTACGGCTCGGAAGAAGCCAAGCTAGAAACGATGGCCGGTCTGGCGGCAGCGACGAAGTTCGTGCGACGCGAACTCGGCTCGCGGATGCGTCTGCGCCGGACGCCGGAAGTAATGTTTTTTGAGGATCGATCGCTAGAGCGCGGCTCCCAAACGATCGACCTGCTAGAGCGGATTCGCAGCGAGCGTGAAGGGCGCGAGGGCGATGCGGCGGAGGGCGCAGAATCGCCCGACGCTTTGTCCTAAGAGCATACCGACAAGTCCGATCCGGGTAGGGGCGTCACGGCAGTGCGCCCGCGATCTGTCAGAACCGTCATCGATCGCGGGCGCATTGCCATGCGCCCCTACCGCGTACACCGTCCGCCACACCACGATCGCACTGCCATGACCATTCTCCCCGCCCCCCGCACGCTGCCGCTCGATCGCCTCGTGGCGCAGATGTTCGTCGTGCGCGCGTCCGGCCACCTGTTCGACGGACAGATTCGCTATCCGGCCTGGGAACCGAACCGAGCAGCGCTGAGCGAGCTGGTCGTCGATCGCGGTATCGGCGGCGTGCTGCTGATCGACGGGAGCGCAGCGGAGGTGGCACTGCGAACCGAAGCGCTGCAAACGGAGGCCGACATCCCGCTGCTGGTCTGCGCCGATATCGAAGAAGGCGTCGGGCAGCGCTTCGCCGGGGCCAGCCACCTGCCGCCGCTGATGGCACTGGGCGCGATCGCGCAAACCAACCCGGAGAGAGCGACCGAACTCGCCCGCGAGATGGGTCGCGTCACGGCGCGCGAAGCGCTGGCGATCGGAATTAACTGGATTCTCGCGCCGGTGGTGGACGTGAATAACAACGCCGCCAACCCGGTGATCAACGTACGGTCGTTCGGCGACGACCCGGCGATCGTCGCGACACTGGCGACGGCCTTCATCGAAGGCGCGCGCGAGCTGGCGGTGTTGACCACCGCCAAGCACTTCCCCGGCCACGGCGACACCAGTGTTGACTCGCACTGGGAGCTACCGACGATCGCTCACGATCGCGCGCGGATGGACGCGATCGAGCTGCTGCCCTTCAAGGACGCGATCGCCGCCAACGTCGATTCGGTGATGACCGCCCACGTGAAAGTCCCGCTCTGGGACGCGAAAAATCCGGCAACGCTCTCCCCAGCGATTACCACCGGTGTGCTGCGCGAAGAGCTGGGGTTCGATGGCCTGATTGCCACCGACGCGCTGGTGATGGGCGCGATCGCGCGGGAGTATTCCAACGAAGCGGCAATCCTGGGCGCAGTGAAGGCCGGGGCGGATGTGGTGTTGATGCCGGACGACGCGATCGACGGCATCGAGGCGGTATGTCGGGCGGTGGAGTCGGGCGAGATTACGCGCGATCGCATCGAAGCATCGGTGGCGCGGATCTTTGCGGCAAAGGCGCAAGTTGATTTTAGCGAGACCGGTGGTGTTGCGGCGGACGAACTGCGCGATCGCATCGCCACACCGGACGCGATCGACCTCGATCGGCAGATCCTGACGGCTTCGCGAAAAAGCGGCGGCCTGCTGCCGATCGACGATCTCGACGCCTCGCCGCGCAACGTCATCATCGTGGACGACCTGTTTCGCTGTAGCGTCCTCGGCCACCACCGGGCGGCGGTGGCGGTTCCGCAGCAGCAGGGCTACGAGCTGCTCTGTCTGGACGCGCAGAGTTTTCGCGATCCCGACCTGTCAGTGATTCCCGGCGCGATCGTTTTGCAGGTGTTCGTGCGCGGCAACCCGTTCGGGAGCAGTGCGGCGCTGGCAGCGATGGCGCAGCGGTGGCTGGAAGCGGCGATCGAGCGCGATCGGCTGACCGGCCTCGTCGTCTACGGCAGTCCCTACGCCTTCGAGCAGTTCCGTGCCTGCTTCCCGTCGGCGTCGGTGCCGTTTGTGTTTTCGTTCTCGCAGACGCCGGAGGCGCAGATCCTGGCGATGGAGAAGCTGTTCGGCAGTGGCGCGATGTCGTGGCAGGGCTTCAAGCCGAACGCTTGAAGTCTTTCGTCCGTTCGTTTTAACGATCGTGCCCGATCGCTAGAATTGAGGATGTCGCCCTGCGAGATTCGCCATGACAACAACGCTCCGCATTCAGCACGAAACGACGCCGCTTCTGGTCGCGCTGCCTGCTCTGGAAACCATGAGTACGGCGGAATTTATCGAATTTTGTCACGCGAATCGCGAACTACGTATCGAGCGCACCGCCACTGGAGAAGTCATCGTGAACCCACCTGCTTTTTCGGACACCGGTAATCGTAATTTCAATATTTCAGCGTATTTGTGGGTTTGGGCAGAGCGAGATGGAACGGGTTTGGGATTTGACTCGAGCGCTGGATTTACGCTGCCAAACGGCGCGGTGCGATCGCCCGACGCTTCCTGGATCTCGCAATCGCGCTGGGACAAACTCTCCGACGCGGACAAATCCTCCTTCGCGCCGATCTGTCCCGACTTCGTTATCGAGTTACGCTCCCAAAGCGATACGGTGAAAGGTCTACAAGCCAAGATGGTGGAATATCTCGAAAACGGCGCGCGACTGGGCTGGCTGATCGACCGCAAAAGCCGCACGGTGCATGTCTACCGCCCCAACTTCCCGCCGCAAATCCTCGACAACCCCGAAGCCGTCAGCGCCGACCCCGAACTCCCCGGCTTCGAGCTGCCGATGGCGAAGATTTGGTAAGAGCACTCCACAAATATATTTGTCCAGAAGCCGCCAATGAAGGCTGAGCTTGTCGAAGCCTGGGTGTGACGCACTTCGACAAGCTCAGTGCTCGAATTCTGAATGCTGGACATTTATTTCCGTGGAGTACTCTAAGGGCTATTTTTCAAAAAAAATCGATCGCCTAACGGCGATGACCAAAGGGAAAAGAGAAGAGAGTTAAGAATAAAGAATATCGTACAACTATCGGAGAATCCTCGGGGGGACGCAACACACCCGAAAACCGAGGGAGTAGAAACGATACGCGCGCGAAAAGAGGTAGCGAAAGGCAGAACGGCAATTCCGAGGAAGGTTGAGCCAGGAGCCGCCGCGCAGCCGCCGACTTTCTGTACGATTTTCATTCTCTTCAGTTTGCCAAGGCAAACCATCCAGAGGCAGGTCGCCATAGTCACCACCGTCATCCGCACACCATTCCCAAACGTTGCCATGTACATCATGCAGCCCCCAGGCATTACCTGGGAGGCTGGCAACCTCCGTGGTCTCGCGGCGATCTTCCCCCTTTGGGCCGCCGTTATACGTGAAATCGCCATCGTAATTCGCCAGGTCGGTACTCAGCGTTTCGCCAAAACAAAATGGCGTCGTCGTTCCCGCGCGGCAGGCGTACTCCCACTGAGCTTCGCTCGGCAGTCGGTAATCTTGGCCGGTGGCGGCAGACAAGCGCTGACAAAACTCCACCGCCGCCTCCCAGCTCACCTGTTACACCGGGCGGTTGTCGCACAAGAAGTATGACAGGACGGGGTCGAGTTAGATCTCGAACAGCGGATACAGATCGA